>Ga0182739_1001996_pt1 | contig 19874 bp, 23 predicted proteins | sample eDN5th30CBELigBY_FD_128873 | JGI IMG/M metagenome (GOLD analysis project Ga0182739, IMG submission 128873) | Enriched backyard soil microbial communities from Emeryville, California, USA - eDNA 5th pass 30_C BE-Lig BY (version 2) (version 2) | ecosystem: Environmental > Terrestrial > Soil >...
GGTGCCGCTGGTCGCGCGGATCACGCCCGAGATCGAGGCGATGGCCGGCGCGGCCGGCTCCGAACTCTCGCGCGGCGGCATGCAGACCAAGATCGAGGCGGCCAAGATCGCGACCACCGCCGGCACCCATCTCGTCATCGCGTCGGGCAAGGTGGAGCACCCGCTCTCCGCCATCGCGCAGGAGCGCCCCTGCACCTGGTTCCTGACGCCCGCGAACCCCGTGACCGCGCGCAAGCGCTGGATTGCCGGCTCGCTGGAACCGAAGGGTACGCTCGTCATCGACGCCGGCGCGGTCGCCGCGCTCCGCCGCGGGCGCAGCTTGCTGCCGGCCGGCGTGAGCCGCATCGAGGGCGCCTTCGCACGCGGCGATGCCGTCATCGTGCGCGGGCCGGAAGGCGAGGAAATCGGCCGCGGGCTCGTCGCATATGACACCGACGACGCCGAGAAGATCCGCGGCCGCCCCTCGGGCGACATCGCGCAGATCCTCGGCTTCGCGGGCCGCGCCGAGATGATCCACCGCGACGACCTGGTGCTGGGTCGGGAGTAGACCGACCGCTCACGGCTCGCGGCACTTTCGTGCTATAGTACCGACATGATGCGCAGTCTCGGCCTTGCCGCCGGAACGTGCGTGGCGCTCGCCGCGCCGCTCTCGACTGCGCTTGCGGACTGCACCTGCCGCGCCGGCGGACGCAATTACGAGGTCGGCCAGACCGCGTGCATTGCGACCGCGCAGGGCTTCCGCCTCGCGGTCTGCGACATGGTGCTCAACAACACCTCCTGGCGCGTCTCGCCGGACGGCTGCGTCGCCGCCGAGGCGGACAGCGCCTCGCCGCCGGCCGGGATTTCAGCGGCCCCGCACCGGCACGCGGTAGCGTACCCCCACGGCGGGTAGCTGCTGACGTGTCCGGCACGCGCCCGGCGTGTGGTGGCCGCGCAACGCGGCGGATTTTTCCGATCCTCCCGGAACCCCTGCGGCACAGGATAAGGCCGCCGCGGCTTGACCCCCCGCCGGCCGCGCGGCAGGCTTCGGCCTCTTCGAGGCTTGAGGGATTCGATTCATGCGCCGCGCTGCCTTCCGCAAGATGCGCCGTTTCGCGTGCGCGGCGCTTGCGCTTGCCGCCACCAGCGTCGTCGCGGCTGTCCCCGGACAGGCGGCGAGCCCGTTCGAACTCAACTTCTGGCTCGAAGGCCCGCGTTACGACGCCGTGATGCCGCACTGCGCTGCGCCCAAGACGCTCGGCCGCATCGCCGCGGACTTCGCGGAGAAAGAACGCCGGTACTGGAACTCGAAGCTCCTGATCGTGGAGTTTTCCCACGTGCGCGAGATCGCGTTCCGGCCTTGGGCGGTCAACACCATCCCGCGCCGCTTCTGCAGCGGCAAGGTCATGGTTTCCAACGGCAAGCACCACCGCGTCTATTACTCGATCATCGAGAACGGGGGGCCGATCGGCGCCACCTGGGGCGTCGAATGGTGCGTGGCCGGGCTCGACCGCAACTGGGCCTATAATCCGGCCTGCCGTATGGCGCGGCCCTGAGAACGGGCGTTTGCCCGATCCTGTGGTCTCCCGAAAAATGTTCTTGATCTGTTCCTGTCTACGCGCTAGCCTTTAATTGGCTTGGTGTGAGGGGTGGCAATGTTGCGCTTTGTTCTGCTCCGGCGGTCGCTCGCGATCATTCTCGGCGCGCTTGCGATCGCGCTGACGACGCCCGCCCAGGCGCGGGACGAACGGCAGGGCGCACCCGGCAAGTTCGACTTCTATGTGCTGGCGCTGTCCTGGTCGCCGTCCTTCTGCGAGGCGCAGGGCAATCGCGCCCCGCGCGACCAGTGCGGCGGACGGCCATATTCCTTCGTCGTGCATGGGTTGTGGCCACAATACGAGCGCGGCTTCCCGGAATATTGCCAAGTGCCGGCGCCGCGGCTCAACCGCAACATCGTCTCGATGATGCTCGACATCATGCCCTCCCCGCGCCTCGTGTTCCATCAGTGGGACAAGCACGGCACCTGCTCGGGCCTTCCGGCTCGCGGCTATTTCGAGAGCGTGCGCAAGGCGTATGCGGTGGTGAAGATCCCGAGCCAGTATCTCAACCTGAAGCGCCCGGTGACGGTCTCGCCCGACGAGGTCGAGGAGGCATTCATCAAGGCCAATCCGGGACTGACCCGCGAGGGCATCGCGGTCACCTGCGACAATCGCCTGCGGGAAGTCCGCATCTGCATGACGCGCGAATTCGCGTTCATGCCCTGCGAGGAGACCAACCGCCGTGCCTGTCGCCGCGAGAAGGTCATCATGCCGCCGATCCGTGGCGGCGCGCGCAGCGCCGAGGATGATGGAGCGGTCGAGATTCAGGCAAAGAGCGAGTGAGTGTCGGATTCGTGTCGAAGTTCTGATACGAAGTCCCGTTGATCCATTCAGCCTCTCGCCGGTCATTCCGGATTGCCGCGAAGCGGGAAGTCCGGAATCCATGACCACAGACAGGGGTTATGGATTCCGGGTTCGCGAGCTAAAGCTCGCGCCCCGGAATGACCACCGAGAGTTTCGCAGGGCCTTGCTTGCGCGGGAACGAGCAGAAGGCCGATCCGCCCTGCCCGCTTCTCACCCCGCGCCGAGTTGCCCGGCCATCCAGTCGGCGGTCTGCGGACGCCAGCGATAGGCGCGGTTATTGGCGACGTGGTTGCCGTCTTCGACGATCAGCAGTTCCGCCGGCCCGGAGACTTCGCGCGCGAGACGCTCGGCGTCGCGCCAGGGGATCACGCGGTCGAGCTTGCCGGTGACGATGAAGATCGGACAGGTGATGCGGGACGCGGCGCCTTCGAGCGAGAGCGTGAGCGCGTGCCGGCGCGCCTCCTCCTGCGTGGCGCATTTTGAACGCACGCGGAACGCATCACGCGTGATCTCCGGCAGCGTGTCCCAGGCAGCGCCCATATTGTACGGCCCGGCAAGCGCGATGCAGGCTTTGACCCGCTTCTCGAACGCGGCCGCGCGCGGCGCGTAATAGCCGCCGAGGCTAACGCCCCACAGGCCCGCGCGCGCGGCATCGATGTCGTCGCGAGTCTCGAGCCAGTCGAACACCGCTTTCACAGGAACTTCGTAATCGCCGCGGATCGCGAAGTCGTACTCGCCCTCGCCCTGCCCCGGCCCGTCGAAAGCGAGCGTCGCCAGCCCGCGCGCGAGGAAGGGCTGCTCATAGGCGTCCATCTCCTCCTTCGCGGAGTCGAGCCCGGACGCCATCACCAGCACCGGCGGCCGCGCCACGCCGGGCGGCTTGCGCAGGATGCCGGCGAGGTGCCCGCCTTCGTAAGGAACCAGCACCCGCTCGCCGGCGGGCCGCAGATGCGGCAGCGCCTGCTGGCGGCAGGCGATTGCCTTCTGATGGGCAACGCGCATCTGCGCGAGGTCATGAACGAACAGGAACTTGGCGAAGTGATAATAGACCCCGGCGCGCTGCAGGTGCTCACCGGCGCTGATGAAATGCTTCCGCGCCAGCGCCTCATGCCCCAGTTCCTCATGCACCGCCGCACGCGCCGACCAGGCCGCGCACCAGTCCTCCCAGCGCGCGAGCGAGGCGATCACTTCCTGAAAATCGGTGAGCACCACGCCGTTGGCGACGAAGCGCGCGCCCCAATGCGCGAGCGCGGCGGCAACCCGCGGATCCTGCCCGTTCGAATCTGTCATGTCGTCCGCTCGTCGCGTCGATACCAGGGGAGATAGCGGCGCGTGGCGCCCTGCGTGACCATGTCGATGCCGACGCCGAACGCGGCGAGGAACAGCACCGCCACGAATGCCTCGTCGTGGCGAAAGGTCCGCGACATCAGGAGAATGTACTGGCCGAGCCCATTGATCGAAGTGAAGAACTCCGCCACCACAGCACCGATCAGCGCGCGCCCGGCGGCGAGCCGCAGGCCGGCGAGAAAATACGGCAGCGACGACGGCAGCACGATCTCGAACAGGCTGCGCCATCGCCCGGAGCGGAACGAGCGCGAGACTTCGATATATTCGCGCGGCACCGCGCGCGCGCCGTCGGACACGTTGACGATGATCGAGAACAGCGAGGCGAACACGATGGTCGCGAGCCGCGCGCCGGACGTGTAGCCGAACCACAGCGACACCAGCGGCAGGATGACGATCATCGGCACCGCGTAGAAGCCGTTGATGTAATGCCGCAGCATGCGGTCGGCGAGCAGGCTGCGGCCGATGATCAGCCCGATCAGCGTGCCGAGAACGACCGAGATCAGCAGCCCCTGCGCGACGGCGATCAAGGTCTGCGCCGCGGCGGAGAGAAAGGCCGGATCGGCGATGGTCTTCGGGATAGCGAGCAGTATCGTCGTCGGCTTCGCGACATAGGCCGGCGCGAAGGCGCGCACCACGATTTCCCAGATCAGCAGGATCGCGAGACCCGCCACCAGCCGCGGCAGGAACGTCTGCGACAACGCGAGCGAGAAGCGCCGCGACACCGCGGTCGCCGGTTTCGCAAGCCATGCGTCGAGCGATGCCATGGACCTAATCCCGCCAGCGCGCGAAATACCGCTCGACCATCAGGCCGATCCGCATCAGCGCGACGCCCATCAGCCCGATCACCAGGATGACGGCGAATACGCCGGGCGTGTCGAAGTTCTGTCCGGCCGTCATGATGAGCTGGCCGAGCCCGGTCGAACTCAGGAAGAACTCCGCCGCCACCATGCCGACCAACGCGCGCCCGATCGCGAGCCGTACGCCGGTCATCGTGAACGGCAGCGTGTAGGGCACCATGACCTCGCGCCACAGCGCCCATTCAGAAGAGCGGAACGAGTGCGCGACCTCGATCATCTCGGGCTTGATCGACCGCGCGCCCTCGATGGTGTTGTAGAGCACCGGGAACACGGCGAAGAGGAACACCACCAGCACTTTCGGCGCGAAGCCGAACCCCATCATCGAGAGGATGAAGGGGATCAGCGCCACCATCGGCGTCGCGTAGAGGATCATGATGTAGGGCTCGAGCGCGACCCGCATCAGCCGCACCCGCGCCAGCAGCAGGCCGAGCGGCATGCCGATGGCGACAGCCAGCACGAAGCCGGTGAGGAACAGCGTCGCCGATTCCCCGAACTGGCGGATGAGCTGCCCGCTCTCGGTGAGTTGCCAGAGCCGCACCAGCGTCTCCGACAGGGGCACGAAGAAGGCGGGGTTTGCCATCCGCCCGGCGATCTCCCACAGCGCCATGCCGATGATGAGGCTGAGCCAGAACGGACCATGGCGGCGGAGCGCGTCTGCGGTCATGGCTTTCCCCGCAACCTTTGCATCACGCTCACCGCGCCTTCTCAAGCTGGAACTCGGCCTGCCGCGCCTCGCTGAACAAAGTGCTCCAGACGCGTTCGCGCAGTTCGGCGAAACGCGGCTCACCCAAGGTCTCGCGGCTGCGCGGCCGCGGCAGGTCGATCGCGATGTCCTCGTGGATGCTGCTGGGGCGGCCCTTGAGCACGATCACGCGGTCGCCCATCAGCACCGCCTCCTCGATCGAATGCGTCACGAAAACCATCGAGGTCGGCCGCTGTTCCCAGATCCGCAGAAGCTCGAACTGCAAAATCTCGCGCGTCTGCGCATCGACCGCCGCGAACGGCTCGTCCATCAGCAGCACGCTCGGCTCGACGGCGAGCGCGCGCGCCAGCCCGCAACGCTGCTGCATGCCGCCGGACATCTGGTACGGATAGGCCTGCTCGAAGCCCTTCAGGCCGACCAGCGCGATGAAATAGGGCACCCGTTCCGCGATCTCCGCCGCGGACGCGCCGGCCAGTTTCAGGCCGTAGGCGACGTTGGCGTAGACGGTCTTCCACGGAAACAGGCCGAAGTGCTGGAACACCATGGCGACGCCGGCGATCGGCTGCGTGATGCGCTCGCCATTGACCTCGATCGTCCCCTCGTCCACCGGCATGAGGCCGTCGATACAGCGCAGCAGCGTCGTCTTGCCGCAGCCTGACGGACCGACGATGGCGACGATCTCGCGGTCGGCGACGTCGAGGTCGACATTGCGGAACACTTCGAGCGCACCGTAGCGCCTGGCGACTCCGCGCACGCGGATGCGCGCACGCCCGCCGCCTGCGGCGCTTTCGCGCGTGGCGGCCAGAGCGGCTTCCATCACGACGCCCGCTTGTCCGGCATCGAGACGCACCTATGGCGGCAAGGCACTATCATGCAAAAATCCTCCCGACGCGGCTGTGCCGCTTTTTGTTTTTCTGGCCCCTTTGGGGCGTTGCGCATTTTATGCCCGAGCGGTCCGCGGCGGGCAACAGGGCCGGCCTCGCTGGTCCATGCCAATCAGCCGGGAAGGAATGCCCGTCCGCCGTCCGGCCCGACGATGTCGTCGATGTCGGACTGATAGAGCGCCGCCAGGCGTTCGCGCGTCAGCACCTCGCGCACGGGGCCTTCCGCGAAGCAGCGGCCGTCGCGGATCAGGAACACGCGGTCGGCGTAACGATAGGCCTGGTTCGGATCGTGGGTCGTGAAGACAACGCCAAGACCGGCATGCGCGAGGGCACGGATCTCCTTCATGATCTTGCCCTGGTTGCCGAAGTCGAGGCTGGCGGTCGGCTCGTCGAGTACCACGATGCGCGGCTCCTGCGCCAGAGCGCGCGCGATCAGTGCAAGCTGGCGTTCGCCGCCGGAGATCATCGTGTAGGGCCGCTCGGCGAGATGCGAAATGCCGAGCCGCGCCAGCGCCGCCGCAACGCTCTCATGGTCCGCACGGCCGGGCGCGCTGAACAGGCCGCGATGCGCGGCGCGGCCCATCAGCACGATCTCGGACACCGTGAAGGCGAAGGTGCCGGCATGGCTCTGCGGCACATAGGCCATGCGCCGTGCGCGTTCGCGCACGCCGACGGCCTGGATCGAGCGGCTGTCGAGGCGGACCTCGCCCGCAAGCGGCGCGAGCAGTCCGAGCAGGGTCTTGAGCAGCGTCGTCTTGCCGCCGCCGTTCGGGCCGAGCAAGGCAAGCGCCTCGCCCTCGCGCACCGCGACATCGAGCGCGCTCCCGACGACGCGGTCACGATAGCCGATGGTGAGATCGCGCCCCTCCAGCATCACGACCAGCCCTGATGCGCGCGCTTGAGCAGCCAGATGAAGAACGGCGTACCGACGACCGCGGTGAGGATGCCGAGCGGGATTTCGACCGGCGCGGCCGCGCGCGCCAGCGTGTCGATGAACAGCAGATAGCCGCCGCCGAGGATGGCCGATGCCGGGAACAGGCGCGCAAAACCCGGGCCGACGAGGAAGCGCGCAAGGTGGGGCACGATCAGGCCGACCCAGCCGATGATGCCGCTCGCAGCAACGCTCGCCGCAGTGACAAGCGTCGCGGCAGCGACGATCGCCACCCGCAACACGCCGGTCGGCACCCCGAGCGCGCGCGCCTCGTCCTGCGGCAGCGACATCAGGTTCATCTGCCAGCGCAGCGCCAGCAGCACCACGCCGCCGAGCACGATCGGCGGCACCAGCGACCACAGGTCGGCGGTGTTCATCGCGGCGAGGCTGCCGAGCAGCCAGAAGGTCATCGCCGGAAGCTGGTTATAGGGATCGGCCAGATATTTCACGAGCCCGACGCCGGCGCCGAGCAGCGAGCCGATCACCACCCCGGTCAACACGAGCGCGAGGATCGGGTCGCCGCCGCGCAGCGATGCGCCGATCGCATAGACCGCGGCGACCGCCGCCAGCCCTCCGGCGAAGGCCAGCCCCTGGATGCCGAGCACCGGCAGCGACAGGAAAATGCCAAGGATGGCGCCGAAGGCCGCGCCGGATGACGCGCCGAGAATGTCCGGCGAGACTAGCGGATTGCGGAACAGCCCCTGAAAGGCCGCGCCCGCGATCGCGAGCGCCGCGCCGATCAGCACGGCAGCGACCACGCGCGGCCCGCGGATGTGCAACAGCACCGTCTCGACCTCGGGCGGCACACCGGCCGGCGCGCCGCTGACCTGGCTCCAGCCGATGCGCGCGATGTCGAGAAGCGAGATCGGGAACCGGCCCTGCGTGAGGGCCACCAGCAGTCCTGCCAGAAGAACCGCAACGGCGATGGCGAATCCGGCCCCCGGCGACAATCGCGTCACGGCTGTAGCGTCCTGTCTCGGCGTGGATCGCCTGCCACCTGTCTACCCGACCCGCGCGCCGCGCACGAGACCCGCCTTGCGCCGGCCGGCATCAGGTAGATGCCCCGCACGCCATCCCTCCCCTTGCAGGCGGGGCTGGCGTCGAGGGCCGCATCCAAAGGCAGACAGCGCCTCCATCGCATGCGGTCGGTTCCGAGACGGGTGCCCCACGCGCCATCCCTCCCCTTCAGGGGAGGGTGGATTGCGAGCGCGAGCGAGCAAGCCGGGTGGGGTCAACCACGCGCCCATCGAAGATGTCCCCATCCGGTCGGCTGCGCCGACCACCCTCCCCGCTGGGGAGGGATGGAGCCTGCGGCTGCGCTGAGCGCACCTGTCTGCTTCTGCGCAAGGCGCGCGCACCAGTCCGGTCAGTCCCTACGCCGGCCGGTGTGCTGGTAACGAGCCGACACCACTCCATACGACACATCCTGCGCAATCATGCACATAAGCGCACTAATTCCTGTAAAGCCAATTTGTGTTGCAGGCGCAATCTAGTGCATTCTAGGTTCGCCACATGGACGGCGCTTCGGCATGGACCTTGGTGACTTCGGGCGATCCCGCGCTCTACGCGATCGTGCGGCTGTCGCTCGTCGTCAGCCTGGCAGCGGTGGCGATCGCCAGTCTCGTCGGCATGCCCCTCGGCGCGCTGCTGGCGCTCGCGCGCTTCCCCGGCCGCAGCGCCGTGATCGTTTTCGTCAATGCCTGCATGGGCCTTCCCCCGGTGGTTGTGGGGCTCAGCGTATTCCTGCTGCTGTCGCGTTCGGGGCCACTCGGCTCGCTCGGCATCCTGTTCACGCCGCAGGCGATGGTGATCGCGCAGGCGATTCTGGTCGCGCCGATCATCGCAGCGCTGACGCGGCAGACCATCGAGGACATGTGGTCGGAGTATCGCGATGAACTCACCGCGATGGGCGTCGGGCCCGGCCGGCGCGTCGCGGCGCTGCTATGGGACGCGCGCTTCGCTTTGGTGACGACGCTGCTGGCCGGCTTCGGCCGCGCCGCGGCGGAGGTCGGCGCGGTGATGATCGTCGGCGGCAATATCGACGGCTTCACGCGGACCATGACGACCGCGATTGCGCTCGAGACTTCCAAGGGCGACTTGCCGCTCGCGATCGGCCTCGGCGCGGTGCTGATGACGATCGTGCTCGGCATCAATGCCTTTGCATGGGGCGTGCGCCGCTTCGGCGAACGCTACACGGGCTGAGCCTCATGCGCCCGCCGGTCAGCGATCTCCCGCTCGTATTGTCCCGCATCACGGTGCGGGTCGGCGCGCTCGCCATTCTCGATTCGCTCTCGCTGACCATCACGCCCGGCGCGCCGCTTGCCATCATCGGTCCCAACGGCGCCGGCAAGAGCACGCTACTGCGGATCGCGATGGGCCTGCTCGCACCAACCGAAGGCGCCGTGAGCTGGGGCGGACGCCCGGCCTCCGACATTGCGCGCCGCGGCATCGTGTTCCAGCGGCCAGCGATGCTGCGCCGCTCGGTCGAGGCGAACATCGCCTTTGCCCTCGGTGGACGCGGACTGGCAAGCGCGGAACGCGCCGCACGCACGCAGCGCGCGCTCGCGCAGGCGAAGCTCGAACCGCTCGCGCAGCGCCCGGCGCGGCGGCTTTCCGGCGGCGAGCAGCAGCGGCTGGCGCTTGCCCGCGCGCTCGCGCGCGAACCGGAGGTCCTGTTCCTGGACGAGCCCGCGAACAATCTCGACCCCGCGGCGACCAAGGCGGTCGAAGCGATCATCCGGGACGCCGCCGGCTCGGGCGTGAAGATCGTGATGGTCACGCACGACCTCGGACAGGCGCGCCGGCTATGCGGCGAGGTCGCCTTTATCGCCGGCGGACGGCTGCTGGAGCATGGCCCGGCAGCGGCGTTCTTCGCCGACCCCAATACGCAACAAGCCGCCGCATTCCTGCGCGGCGACATCGTCGAATGATCAACCTCAGGGAGAAGACAATGATTTCACGACGCATCGTGCTCAGACTGGCAGCCTGCGTGATCGCAGCCGGCCCCGCCCTCGCACAAGACAAGTCGATCGTCGTCGCCTCGACGACCTCGACGCAGGACTCCGGCCTGTTCGGCCACATCCTGCCGCTGTTCAAGCAGAAGACCGGCATCGACGTGAAAGTCGTGGCGCAGGGCACCGGACAGGCGCTCGACACCGCGCGCCGCGGCGACGCCGACGTGGTGTTCGTGCATGCCAAGCCGCAGGAGGAGAAGTTCGTCGCCGATGGCTTCGGCGTGAAGCGCTTCGACGTGATGTACAACGACTTCGTGCTGATCGGCCCGAAGAGCGATCCGGCCAAGGTCGGCGGCACCAAGGACATCGTCGCGGCGCTGCGCGCGATCAAGGACAAGGCCGCCCCGTTCGTCTCGCGGGGCGACAAGTCAGGCACGCATTCCGCCGAATTGCGACTCTGGAAGATGGCCGGCATCGACGTCGCGAAGGACAAAGGTAACTGGTATCACGAGATCGGCCAGGGCATGGGCGCGGCGCTCAACACCGCCTCGTCGATGAACGCCTATGTGCTCGCCGACCGCGGCACATGGATCTCGTTCAAGAACCGCGGCGATCTCACGATCGCGGTCGAAGGCGACAACCGGCTGTTCAACCAGTACGGCATCATCCTGGTGAACCCGGCCAAGCATCCGCATGTGAAGAAGGAACTGGGACAGGCCTTCGTCGACTGGGTCATCTCTCCGGAGGGCCAGAAGGCGATCGCCGACTACAAGATCAGCGGACAGCAGCTGTTCTTCCCGAACGCCGGCAAGACGCGGTCTTGATGCGGTCTGCGGTTGATCACATCCGCATCGTCATTCCGGGGCGCGAGCTTTAGCTCGCGAACCCGGAATCCATAACCCCTGTCTGCGGTCATGGATTCCGGACTTGCCGCTTCGCGGCAATCCGGAATGACGAACGAGAGGCTGAAGTCATCAGCCCGATTTCGTATACGCGAACGCGCGATGTTTTCGCTGCCGCAGGCAGCGCTCAGGCCGCGGCGCGGTGCATGACGCTGCTGGCGCCGCGGTTCGCTCCGTTGATGACCTTCACCGACTTCTCGATCGCCGACCAGAGCGACGACATCTCCGCGGCGGCGAGCGAGCCGGCGTCGTATTCCTTCGCGCCCTCCCCGGCCGCCAGCGCCAGCGCATAGCTGGTGCGGTTGGTGATCTGCCCGGCCCAGAGCGGCACGTTGAGCTTGGAAAGACCCGCGCGCGCCTCAGTCACGATCGGCGACTCGTTGTCGTTGCGCTTGGCGGGCGCCGCGTTGAGCACGACCGCATAGGGCCTGCGTAGATCGCGGCAGAGCCGGATCGTCTCCGCCACTGCGGACAGATCGAACACCGTCGGACGGGCGGGAATGACCACGAGCGTGGCGGCGCGGATCGCGTCAGCCACGACCGCGGTCATGGTCGGCGGCGTGTCGACCAGCACCCAGTCATAGCCTTCACGCGCGGCTGACTTGACGATCTCGTTCACGCCGCGCGCGGCCTGCCGCAACTTCAGACCATCTTCGTTGCGCAGCTTGTGCCAGAGGCTCAGCGAGCCCTGCGGGTCGGCATCGACCAGAAGGCACGAACGCGGGGACCTGCTGGAGGCCAGATGCGCAGCCAAAGTGCTCTTGCCAGAGCCTCCCTTTCGGGCTGCGAATACGACGACATTCATGCGCCGATTCCCTTGATGGTTATGACCATCAGGAAAACTGCGTGGTTATGGTTAATGCACCGTTAACAAGCCGGTCCCGAGGCCGCGGCGCGCCGTACATTCACGGCGCGCCACATCGTTTCCTCACACCACCGGCGAGGTGCCGCCGTCGATGTTGGTCGCGGTGCCGGTGATATAGGAGCCGGCATCGGAGGCGAGGAAGCAGGCCATGTTGGCGAACTCCTCCGCGCGGCCGACACGGCCAAGCGGGATCGGCTTTGCCATCTCAGCGAGGAATTCCGGCAGCGGCTTGCGCAGTTGCTGCGCGCGCTGCACCCACTGGTCGCTCTCGATGCGGCCGACCAGCAGCGCATTCACGAGGATGTTGTGCGGGGCGCCCTCGCCGGCAAGCACCTTGGTGAGCGCCATGCCGGCGGCGCGTGTGACCGAGGTTGGCGCGCTCGCCGCGCGCGGCGCCTTGGCGCCGATATTGAGGATGTTGATGATGCGGCCCCAGCGCCGCTCCTGCATCTGCGGCCACACCTGCCGCACGAAGCGGATCGCGCCGAACAGCTTGAGTTCGAGATCTTCCTGCCAGAGTTCGTCCGTCACCTCGGCGAACGGCATCGCGCGCGAAGTGCCGGCATTGTTGACGAGGATATCGAGCTTGCCGAGTTCCTTCATCGCGGTGTCGTAAGCGCGTTTGACATCGTCCGCCTTCGACGCGTCGCACGAGATCCCGATGACGCGGGTGCGGGTACGCGCGGAGAGCGCCTTCACCGCGGCGTCGAGCGCCTCCTGACCGCGCGCGACCAGCGCGACGTCGGCGCCGGACATCGCGAAGCTCGATGCGATCGCAAAGCCGATGCCCTTGCTGCCGCCGGTGACGATGGCGGTCTTGCCGTCGAGCCTGATCTCCATGGGTTTCCTCCTCGCACGTTGATTGTTTCAGAGCCTGATGCCGATTCCATCGAACGCTATCATGCCCGGTCGCTTGTTTTGAGTATCGCCTGTTTCGCGGTCCGGTAGCGATGCCCGGACGTGCTGCTCTGGCAGACTGCCAAGACAGACTACTGCGAAAGGGCATCAAAGCCAGCGTGAGGGCTCCCTCTCCCCGCATGCGGGGAGAGGGTCGGGGTGAGGGGCAATTACTGGCATTGCTCGGGATCGCAAACACGCCCCTCACCCGACTTGCTTGCGCAATGCGCGCGCAAGTCGACCTCTCCCCGCCAGTGCGGGGAGAGGTGAAGACCTCGCCAGCGTCTCTGTCGACGTGCCCCTAAAGCAAAACGCCCGGCACTGGGCCGGGCGTCAAAACCGAAAATCTCGCGAACGAGAAACTTACTGCGCAGCGGCCTTCGGCGCCGCTTCGCGCGCGCGGTTGTCGGTGCGCTCGGTGATGCGCGCCTTCTTGCCGCGCAGACCACGCAGGTAATAGAGCTTCGCACGGCGCACCTTGCCGCGGCGCACGACCTTGATCGAGTCGATCAGCGGCGTGTAGAGCGGGAATACGCGCTCGACGCCTTCGCCGTAGGAAATCTTGCGCACCGTGAAGTTCGCGTTGAGGCCGTGGCCGGCACGCGCGATGCACACGCCTTCATAGGCCTGCACGCGCGAGCGCTCGCCTTCGACGACGCGCACGTTGACGATGATGGTGTCGCCCGGTTGGAATTCAGGGATCGCCTTGCTGGCGCTCAGGCGCTCCACCTGCTCCTGCTCGAGCTGCTGGATGATGTTCATTTGATTGTTCTCCGTCCTGCACCCGTCGGGGGGCGCACGGCGCTCTTCAGCGTTTGTGCGAAATTCGGGGCCGCCTATACGACAAAGAATGCCGCTTGTCACCCGTCTGTCGCGCTTTTCCTGCCTGTCGCAGCGCAATAAGCCGCCCAGAGGTCCGGCCGGCGCTCCCTGGTCAGCCTCTCGGCCTCGGCCCTGCGCCAGGCGGCCACCTTGGCATGGTCCCCGGAGGCCAGAATCGCCGGAATCGGCGCATTTTCGAACAGTTGGGGGCGCGTGAACTGCGGATATTCGAGCAGACCGCGCGCAAAACTCTCCTCGTCGGCCGAGGCCGCCGCCCCCATCACGCCCGGCAGGAGCCGCACGCAGGCCTCCAGCAGCACCATCGCCGCCACCTCGCCGCCGGCCAGCACGTAGTCTCCGATCGAGATTTCCTCGAGCCCGCGGGCGGCGATCACCCGCTCGTCGACCCCCTCGAATCGTCCGCAGACGATGACCGCACCCGGCCCCTGCGCCAGCGCCGTGACACGCCCTTGCGTCAGCGGCGCGCCGCGCGGGGTCATCAGGATGCGCGGCCGGCCATCGCCATCGGCGGCGTCGATCGCCCGCGCGAGCACGTCCGCCCGCATCACCATGCCGGGGCCGCCGCCAGCGGGCGTATCGTCAACCGAGCGGTGCCGGTCGGTCGCATGGGCGCGGATGTCGGTCGCCTCCAGCGCCCACAGGCCGCCGGCAAGCGCCTTGCCGGCCAGGCTCGCGCCGAGCGGGCCGGGAAACATTTCGGGGAAGATCGTCAATACGCTCGCGCGCCACATGGCCGTTATCGGTCAGTCGTCGCTGTCTGAATCCTGCGCCGCAGATGAATCGGGCGCCTCATAGGGAGGATCGACCACCAGACGCCCGCGCGCCAGGTCGATCTCCGGCACTGCCGCCTTTGTGAACGGCAGCAGCACCGACGGGCCACCGCCCGCCGGCGTGATCTCGATCAGGTCGCCGGCGCCGAAATTCGGCACACCGGCGACTTTTCCGAACAGGCTTCCGTCCGGCCGCACCGCATCGAGGCCGATCAGGTCGGCATGATAGAACTCGTCCTCCGCCGGAGGCGCGAGCCGCTCACGCGGGACGTAGAGGCGCAGGTTCTTCAGCGCCTCCGCCGCGTCGCGCGTATCGACGCCCCTAAAGCGCACGGCCAGCATGTCTTTCGCCGGCCGCGCCGCGATCACCTCGAAGCGCCGCGCGCCGTCCTCGCTCTCCAGCGGGCCGTAGCGCGCGATCGCGCCCGACTCGGCGGTGAACGGTTTGACCCGCACCTCCCCGCGCACGCCGACGGGCGCGCCGATCTGTGCGACGCAGACACGGCGCCCGGATTCGGCTGCCACAGGTCGGCCGCGGCGATACGTGGCTTACGCGGCCGGGGCGGCGTCGCCGCCCGCAGCGGCTGCCGCAGCAGCCGCTGCCGCGCGCTCTTGCGCCTTCTTCTTCGGCTGCGCCTTCTGCGGGTTGCTGCGGGTCGGGCGCTTCATCACGCCGGCCTCGTCGAGGAGCCGCATCACGCGGTCGGTCGGCTGGGCGCCCTTGGTCATCCAGGTCTTCACCTTCTCAAGGTCGAGCTTAACGCGGTGCTCTGCCTCGTCCTTCGAGGTCAGCGGGCTGAAGAAGCCGAGCCGCTCGATGAAACGGCCGTCGCGCGGCGAACGCGAGTCGGCGACCACGATGTGATAGAACGGCCGCTTCTTGGAGCCGGCACGGGCGAGACGGATCTTCAGGGACATTTGCTCAGGTTCCTTTTCAGTCGATTCAGTGTCGTATTTTTTCTGTCGTCACATTTTTTCTCTCGTCACTTGGATCCCGGCTCGCGCCCTTCGGTCGCGTCCGGGATGACAGCCGTGGTGTGACGCCGTCATTTCTTCTTCCCGAAACCCGGGAATCCGGGCGGCGGCTTCGGGCCGCCAAGTCCGGGAAGCTTGCCGGGAAAGCTCGGTGGCAGACCGGGCATGCCGGGAGGCAAGCCGCCCGCGCCGGGGAAGCCGGGGGGCAGCCCTTTCGGCAGGCCGCCGGCACCACCGGGCATCTTCTCGGCGAGTTTCGCCATCTCCTCGGGTGACGGCATTCCGCCGCCGCCAAAGCCGAAGGCGTTCGCGAGACCGGCAAGCGGTCCGCGCTTCGCCCCGCCCATAGCCTTCATCATGTCGGCCATGCCGCGGTGCATTTTCAGCAGCTTGTTGATTTCCTCGACCCGCGTGCCGGAACCGGCAGCGATGCGCTTCTTGCGGCTGGCCTTGAGGATGTCGGGGTTGCGCCGTTCGCGCGGTGTCATCGAGTCGATGATCGCGACCTGACGCAGCAGCAGCCGGTCATCGATATTGGCGCCCGCAAGCTGGTTCTTGATCTTGGCGACGCCCGGCAGCATGCCCATCAGCCCGCCGAGGCCTCCCATCTTGGTCATCTGCTCAAGCTGGTCGCGCAGGTCGGAGAGATCGAACGCGCCCTTGCGCATCTTCTCGGCGACGCGCGCGGCCTTTTCGGCGTCGATCGTCGACGCCGCCTTCTCGACCAGCGAGACGATGTCGCCCATGCCGAGAATACGGTCGGCGATGCGCGAGGGATGAAAGTCCTCCAGCGCGTCCATGCGCTCGCCGGTGCCGATCAGCTTGATCGGCTTGCCGGTGACGGTGCGCATCGAGAGCGCCGCGCCGCCGCGCCCGTCGCCGTCGACGCGGGTGAGCGCGATGCCGGTCAGGCCCACACGCTCGTTGAAAGCGCGCGCGAGGTTGACGGCGTCCTGGCCGGTGAGGCTGTCGGCGACCAGCAGCACTTCGTGCGGATGCGTGGCTGCCTTGACCTCGGCTGCCTCCGTCATCATCGCATCGTCGAGCGTGATGCGGCCTGCGGTGTCGAGCAGCACCACGTCATAGCCGCCGAGCCTGCCGGCTTCGAGCGCGCGGCGGCCGATCTGCACCGGCCCCTGCCCGGCGATGATCGGCAGCGTATCGACCGAAATCTCGCGGCCGAGCACGGCAAGCTGTTCCATCGCCGCCGGACGGCGCACGTCGAGCGAGGCCATCAGCACCTTGCGGCGCTCGCGTTCGGTGAGGCGCTTGGCGAGCTTGGCGGTGGTGGTCGTCTTGCCGGAACCCTGCAGGCCGACCATCATGATCGCGACCGGCGCCGGTGCGTTGAGATCGACCGGCTCGGACTCGGGGCCGAGCGTCGCCACGAGCTGGTCGTGGACGATCTTCACAACCATCTGGCCGGGCGTCACCGACTTGATGACCGAGACGCCGACCGCCTCCTTGCGCACCCGCTCGATGAACTCGCGCGCGACCTCGAGCGCCACGTCGGCCTCGAGCAGCGCCCGACGCACCTCGCGCAGCGCGGCATCGACATCCGCCTCGGTGAGCGCGCCGCGGCGCGTCAGGCGGTCGAGAATACCGGAGAGCTTGTCGGAAAGGCTTTCGAACATCGGCTCAGGCTCCCAGTACCTTGGCCGGCCGCTCCAACAGCGCCTGCTCGAAGTGCTCGACCGCCTTGGCGAACTTGTCGCGGCAGCCGGGGTTGCAGAAACCGACCACCGCACCGCGATAAACCGTAAGCGAATCGGCCGCGATCGGCTTGCCCGACCACGGGCAAGTCTCGTTCACGGCGTCTTCGATTTTCAGGTCCGCATGGTCCATCGGCGGCTCCCGTCCAATCACGGTTCCAAACACAATCGCGCCCGAGGGCGCATGGCGCTGTCGGGCGTTGGCCTCCGGCCTCACGGGACCGGTCGGTTTCCAAAGTTAGGTCTCTTTCGAGAACGGGCAACCTCTACCGCCTTGCGGGGCGGCAAGTCAAATCGGGACATGGTCGAACCAAGGCCCAAATTGCGCCTCCGGCCCACGGTGACTACTTTTTGCCAATCAACAGGTCAAAAGCCATGCGAGAGATAAAGGCAACCGCCGCCAGAGCTCGCTTCGCGGAACTGCTGAACGCTGTGGAAGGCGGCGAAACGATCGTCATTACCCGGCGTGGCAAGCCTGTGGCGCGTTTGATAGTCGACGAGGAGCGCCGACGTCAGGTCATCAGAGAAGCGATGGAGGGCATCCGGGAACTGCGCAAACAGGCCGGAAAGGCCACCGTCGAAGAAATTCTGGCCTGGCGAGACGAAGGACGAAAGTAGCGGGCCTATGCAGGACCTCCGCGAAACCCTCAGCCGTCATTCCGGCCGACCCCGGCCTTGAGCCGGGGGAGAGCCGGAATCCATAACTCCTGTCGAATTTCTGACGAAAGACCGGGGTTATGGATTCCGGGTTCGGCGCTCACGCGCCGCCCCGGAATGACCTCTGAGAATTTCGCAGACGCCTCGCGCAAGCGGGAATCCAGAGCCACAAGGGACTAACTGTGCTGGGGCGAGCGGATCCGGGCTGGTTCAGCCGTGCCCAGTTTGGCTTTCTTGGGAAGCGTTCAACCCATGCGTCTCACCCGCCGCCGCATATTGACCTCGTTCACCGCGCTCTCCGCGCTGGTGGCGGGCGGTTTTGGCATCCGTTCGGCGCGGGCGCGCTATTACGACGGTCCCGTCTCGGACCATTTCGACGGCGTCCGCTTCTTCGATCCGCACGGCATGCCGCCGAAATCCCTCGCCGACGTCCTGCGCTGGTGGGCGGCGGGCGAGCGAACGCGGTGGCCGACCTCCGTGCCGAATGCCCATGCCGATCGCCCTCCCCGGCGCATCGAGGGGGAATCGCTACGCATCTCCTTCGTCGGCCATGCGAGTTTCCTGATCCAGACGGCAGGCAGCAACATCCTGCTCGACCCGGTGTGGTCCGACCGCGTCTCGCCCTTGAGTTTTGCGGGACCGCGCCGCGTACGGCCGCCCGGCATCGCCTTCGCCGACCTGCCGCCGATCGACGCCGTGCTGGTCTCGCACTGTCATTACGACCACCTCGACCTCGCCACGCTGTCCAGCCTGGCCGCCAAGCATCAGCCGCGCGTGATAACGCCGCTCGGCAACGACGCCATCATGCGTGCGCATGATCCTGCGATCAGGGCCGAAGCCCACGACTGGGGAGACCGCGTCGATCTCGGCAACGGCCTGTCGGTGACGCTCGCGCCGATGCGGCACTGGTCCGCGCGCGGCGTGTTCGACCGCAACAAGGCGCTGTGGGCGGCCTTCGTGATCGAGACGCCGGCCGGCCGCATCTATCACGTCGGCGATTCAGGCTATGGCGACGGCCACCACTTCCGCGCTGCGCGCGAGCGGTTCGGCCCGTTCTGCCTCGCGATCCTGCCGATCGGCGCCTACGAGCCGCGCTGGTTCATGCGCGACCAGCACATGAACCCGGAGGAGTCGGTGCAGGCGTGGCGCGACTGCGGCGCGGAGTTCGCGCTCGCGCACCACTTCGAGACTTTTCCGCTCACCGACGAGGCGATCGACGCGCCGCGACGGGCGCTTAACGCAGCCCTCGCGGGCATCGGCGTCGACTCTGAACGGTTCAGGATGCTTGAGCCGGGGCAGGTCTGGGAGTTGTAACGCCCCGCGCCGTCACTTGACCGGCACGAGGACGTTGATGACCAGTTCGTCCTCCGGCGTGCTCACCGGATCGGTGACGTATTCCTCGATGAAGGTGTCTTGCGCTTCGAGCTGCTTGGTGTCGAGGAAGTTGGTGATCGCCTCATAGGTCGAATCCATCGCGTCGTAGGAACCGCGGTGGACGAATTTCAGCATCTTGCCGGACGGCGATTCGCCCATCTCGATGTCGCCGCGCGGCGGGCTCGACATCGGCTCGGCGATCGGCACCGCGGCCCGGAACTCAAAGCCGGTATCGTCGGTGGTGAGGTAGATCGTCATCGCCGGCCCGGACGGCTTGATCCCTTCCTTGTCAAGGAAGCTGCGGATGGTCTTGAAGCTGTCGAGCAGCGTCTCGTAGGCCGTGTCCCAGTTGGCCGTCCCCTTCATGAAGATGACCGTCTTGGGCGTAACCTGGATCTCCTGCCCGAACGGATCGTCCTGGGTAGGCTGGCTCTCGGCCGGCTGCGCGGGGGCGGGCTCCGACGGCGCAGGCTGGGCGGGTGCGGGTTCCGACGGCGCGGGTGCTGGTTGCACAGGGGCAGGCTGCGCGGGAGCCGGCTGCGGCTCGGAGGTCTGCGCCCGCGCACTCTGGAACGTGGCGGAGGCGACGACCAGCGCGAAGGCGGCGGCCAGGGAAACGGGTGCGCGGAACATCGAAGCCTCTCCTGATCGAAAACGCGGGTGGCGGCAGCCGGACACGCGACCCCTCCTCGCTTACCATGCGGCATCCCACATGGGCTGCCGAAATATGTCGCGCCAATGGCGCTCGCCCGCAGGACGTCGTAAAAGCCTGCACCGCTACCATATAGCAACGCCGGTGAACCGGATATGAGCGCGCTCAGA
>Ga0182739_1002000_pt1 | contig 19848 bp, 21 predicted proteins | sample eDN5th30CBELigBY_FD_128873 | JGI IMG/M metagenome (GOLD analysis project Ga0182739, IMG submission 128873) | Enriched backyard soil microbial communities from Emeryville, California, USA - eDNA 5th pass 30_C BE-Lig BY (version 2) (version 2) | ecosystem: Environmental > Terrestrial > Soil >...
CTCCGTCTCGGTGAGCACCGTGCCGGGATGCTAATGCCCTGGCTGGACGAACTGGTCGAACGCAGCATCGACGGCAGACTCTCCCGGCACTTTTACCGAATCCAGGCCCTGTGGTTCAGCATCGCTCACGTTATCTCCCCATTCGTGAACATCTCGCCGGTGAGAATGTCGGCTTCGCAGCGTGCGCACACTCGGCCCACTACGCCCCGGCATCGCCAGTTCACCCCGTTGCGTGCCGTACTGTCGGCGACGCTCGAATCTGACGCATAAGCGACGGGCGAAAACGCGAAGGGCCCCCGCGGATTCGCAGGGGCCCTTCGTGTTTTCCGACTTACTCGAGCTGTTTTGCTATCAGTTCTGCCAACGGCCCTCTCGGTCGGGATGACAGGATTTGAACCTGCGACCCCTTGACCCCCAGTCAAGTGCGCTACCAAGCTGCGCCACATCCCGGTCGCATCGCCCGCACGCGGGCAACTCCCCTATCTTACCCACTCCGCGCGAGCGCCGCGAACTCATCGCCGATACCCCGCACGCTGAGTACGCTCGAACGATGGCGCAGATCACAACGGAGCCTGTCGCGGCCGACCGCTGGGACGACGCGGTCCACGCGCTCACGGGCGGCGGCGATGGCAAGAGCTGCTGGTGCCAATGGTGGCTCCTCTCGAACACGGAGTTCTCCGCGCTCCCGGCGGACGAGAAGCAGCGGATGCTCCGAGACGAGGTCGCCGCGACCGCACCTCCCCCGGCACTCGTCGCATACGTCGACGGCGCCGCCGCCGGGTGGGTCCGCGTGGGCCCACGCACCGATCAGCCGCGGCTGCTGCGCACCGAGATCGTGCGGCGGGGCACGAACGAGTCACTCGACGCCGACGACGTCTGGGCGATCTCGTGCCTGGTCGTGCGTCGCGAGCATCGCGGCCAGGGCCTCATGGACGTACTGGTCACCGCCGCCGTCGCCCACGCCCGGGCGTGCGGTGCACGTGTCGTGGAGGCCTATCCGGTCGAGACCGAGGATCGCCGCGTCTCCTCGAACGAGCTGTACCACGGCGTTGTCCGCGTCTTCGAAGCCGCCGGGTTCACAGCGGTCGCGCGCCCCAAACCCCGCCGCCCTGTGATGGCCCTCGCCCTCTGACACCCGCGCATACCCGCCCACCGTCGATCGCCTACGCTCAAGGAACCATGACCCACCCCGACCTGCAGAACGCCGGAGTGAACGCGACGCACGCACGCGAGCGTCTCGCGAGCACTGCCGTGGGCTTCGTCCCGTACGCGCTCGTCAGCATCGTGCACGTCGGCGCACTCGCGGCCGGGGCAACGCCCGTCGCAGAGCCGACGAAGCTCCTGCTCATGCCGCTGCTCGCGCTCGCCGTGCTGTGGGGTATCCGCACCCTGCACTGGACGACCGCCACGACGCTTCTCCTGAGCGCGATCGCCCTGTCGTGGCTGGGCGACGGCGCCGCGACGTTCTTCCCGTTCGCGCCCACCCTGCCGATGATGCTCCTCTGCTTCGGGCTGGCGCACCTCGCATACATGTGGCTGTTCGCCCGCCATCTCGCACTCAGACGGCTCCCATGGTGGACGCTCGTCTACGCCGCCTGGTGGATCGTCCTCGTCATCGTGCTCTGGCCGCACCTCGGCGGACTGGCGTTCGCGGTCGCCGCATACGGGCTCGTGCTCGGTGGCACGGCCGCGCTCGCCGCCCGCTGTCACCCGCTCGTGGTCGTCGGGGGCGCGTTCTTCCTCGCATCCGACACGATCCTCGCGTTCCGTCTCTTCCTGCCCGACGCGATGCCCGCGTGGACCAGCCCCGCCGTCATGGCCACGTACTGCCTCGGGCAGGGGCTGATCGCCGCGGGCGTGGTCGTCACCCTGCAGCGCGGGCGCAAGAACCAGCGGATGCTCCGGAGCACCCGATGACGGATGCGGCAGCCTCCGCCCGCGTCGACAGTTGGCTGTGGGCGGTCCGCGTCTACAAGACCCGCTCGGCCGCGACCACCGCATGCCGCGCGGGGCATGTGCGCGTCAACGGCGAGCGCGCGAAGGCCGCGCAGCAGATCCGCCCCGGGGATGAGCTGCGCGTGCGGATCGCCGGCTTCGACCGGACCCTCATCGTGCGGCAGATCATCGTGAAACGGGTGAGCGCATCCCTCGCCGCCGCGGCCGCCGAAGACCGCACTCCCCCGCCTCCCCCGCGCGAGGCGATTCCCTTCGTACCGGTTCGCGATCGCGGCGCCGGTCGCCCGACCAAGCGGGAGCGGCGCGACATCGACCGACTTCGCGGCCGCGACGCCGATGGCGCATTTCCGCGCGACTGAGCGGTCCATCTCGGCGACGCAGGCACCATCTCGCGGCCGCAGGCAGCATCTCGCGGCAACGGGCACCGGCTCGGTGCCGCGGGCACCGGCTCGCGGTGGGCGGGACCTCAGGCGGCGGGCGCGTCGAGGAGGTCGCGGAGCCAGCGGACGCCGCGCGTCGTCGCGCCCGCATCCTGCACGCGTGCGACGAGGCCCCGGTCGCTCGTGACCGTGATCACGGCACGCCCGTCGGCGCGGTGCCGGCGCACCTCGGCGACGATCGCGTCGTCGCCCTCGCCGGGTGCAGTCACGACCCGGATGCGGGAATCGGCCGCCGGGATCGCCCGCGCCGCGCCCTCCACGACCAGCACGATGTCGGGATACCAGACCACCCCGCCGCCGACCACCCCGGCGACCCCGGACAGCTCGAGAACGTCGCCCGGCAGCCCCGCGGCGGCGAGGGCATCGAGCCGGTCGCGCAGCCGCCCCGCTGCCCCCGCCCGATCCTTCCACCAGCCGTCGGGCACCGACCCGACGACGTTCGCGGCGTCGACGACGAGCACGGGAGCCGCCCGCATCGCGAGCATGGCGCGCAGGTGCGGCCACGAGGCGGCGAATCCCGGGTGGAGCGGACGCCGATCGACGTCGGCGACGGGTACCCACTCCAGCGCGACGCTCTCCGGGTCGGCGATCACGGGCTCGAACGGCTCGACGACCTCTCCGACGAGGGTCGTGTAGGTCCAGATCTCGAGATCGAGCAGGCTCGACAGCAGCGGCCGCACCGCCCCGTCGGGAACCCCGGCCTCCTCCTGCGCTTCGCGCACGGCACCCGTTGCGGCGTCCTCGCCCTCGTGCCGGGCGCCGCCGGGAATGCCCCACGTGCCGCCGTGGTGGCTCCACGCGACGCGGTGCTGCAGCAGCACGCTGCCGTCGACGCCGCGTGCGGGATCCCACGCGAGCAGTCCCGCCGCTCCGAACCGCCCCCAGTATCGGGTGCCGTCGTCGGCGATCACCCACGCGTCGCCGGGGTCGCGAGGACCCGTCGGGCGACGCGGCTCACCGGGTGCGGGTGGCTCGATCGTCACGTGTCCACCCTGGCATATGCTCCGCGGCTCACCGCTGTCGGCGCTCGCGTACCCGCATGTTCAGGACGATCGGCGTGCCCTCGAATCCCCACAGTTCGCGCAGTCGACGCTGGATGAACCGGCGGTAGCCGGGGTCCAGGAACCCCGTCGTGAACAGCACGAACGTGGGCGGACGCGTCGCGGCCTGCGTCCCGAAGAGGATGCGCGGCTGCTTGCCGCCCCGCACCGGATGCGGGTGCTCCGCGACCAGTTCAGAGAGGAACGCGTTGAACTTGCCGGTGGGGATGCGCTGATCCCACGACGCGAGCGCGGTCTCCAACGCGGGCACGAGCTTGTCGAGGTGGCGCCCCGTCCGCGCGGAGATGTTCACGCGCGGCGCCCACGACACGTGCGCGAGGTCCTGCTCGATCTCGCGCTCCAGATAACGGCGCCGGTCGATGTTCTCCATGTCGTCGTCGCCCAGTCGGTCCCACTTGTTGAACGCGAGCACGAGCGCACGCCCCGACTCGAGCACCATGTCGATGATGCGGATGTCCTGCTCCGAGATCGGCTGCGACACATCGAGCACGACGACGGCGACCTCGGCCTTCTCCAGCGCGGCCGACGTGCGCAGCGACGCATAGAAGTCCGCCCCCTGCTGCAGGTGGACGCGCCGGCGGATGCCCGCCGTGTCGACGAGCCGCCACAGCTTCCCGCCCAGCTCCACGAGTTCGTCGACGGGGTCGCGGGTCGTGCCGGCCAGTTCGTTGACGACGACGCGCTCTTCCCCGGCCGCCTTGTTCAGCAGCGACGACTTGCCGACGTTGGGCCGACCCAGGATCGCCACGCGGCGCGGGCCACCGATCTCCGCCCTGGCCACGGCCGACACTTCGGGCAGCACCTTCATCAACTCGTCGAGGAGGTCTGCGACCCCGCGTCCGTGGATCGCAGACACCGGATGCGGCTCCCCCAGACCCAGGTTCCACAGCGCGGCCGCCTCGGGCTCCTGCCGGGCGTCATCGATCTTGTTGGCCACGAGGAAGACGGGCTTGCCGCTGCGGCGCAGCAGCTTGACGACGTGCTCGTCGGTCGCGGTTGCACCGACCATCGCGTCGACGACGAAGAAGACGACATCGGCCAGGTCGATCGCGACCTCGGCTTGCGCTGCGACGGATGCGTCGATCCCCTTGGCGTCGGGTTCCCAGCCGCCCGTGTCCACGAGCGAGAACCGCCGGTCCATCCACTCGGCCTTGTACGTCACGCGGTCGCGCGTGACGCCGGGCGTGTCTTCGACGACGGCCTCACGGCGCCCGAGGATCCGGTTTACGAGCGCCGACTTTCCGACGTTGGGGCGACCCACGATCGCGACGACCGGCAGCGCCGGCAGCACCTCGATCCCGTCGCCGCCGTCGGCGAGGCCCGCCAGCAGCGCGGCGTCCTCATCGTCGAGTTCATAGTCGCCGAGCGAGGCCCGCAGGGTCGCGGCGCGCTGTTCGGCGAGCTCCTCGTCGATCTCCGCGAGCTTCTCCGCGAGCTGGTCGGGACCGCCCTCGTACTCCTCTTCCGCGCCCATGTCAGGCCTCCTCGCCGTTGCCGCCGCCCGCACCAGAGTCCGTCCCGGAGTCTCCCGCCGTGCGGCGTGTGATGACCTCGAGCACGGCCTCGATCGTGCCCTCCAGGTCGAGATCGGTGGAGTCGACGACGTCGACGCCGGGTGCCGCCGTCAAGAAGTCGACGACCTGCGCGTCGGAGGCGTCGCGGCGGTGCAACGCGTCGGCGACGGCATTCGCATCCTGCGAGGCGACCTCCCCCGCGCGCCGCGCGGCCCGCACGTCGGGTGCCGCCGTCAGCAGGATCCGCACGGGCGCGTCCGGCGCGACGACGGTCGTGATGTCGCGCCCTTCGACGACGATGCCCTCCCCGGATCCGGCCATGATCGCCCGGAAAAGCCCGTTGATGCCCTCGCGGATCGCGGGCACGCGCGCGACACCGCTCACCGCATCGGACACGGCGGGGTCGCGGATCGCGTCGGTCACGTCGGTCTCGCCGACGCGGACCCAGTAGGCGCTCGGGTCGGTCGAGATCGCGAACCCGAAGTCGCCGCTCGCGTCGAGCACGTCGGCCGCGTCGCTCGTGTCGGCGCCGCGCGCGAGCACGTGCCACGCGAGCGCGCGGTAGGCGGCTCCTGTGTCGAGATACCCGTAGCCGAGCCGCCGCGCAACCTGCATCGACACGCTCGACTTCCCGCTACCCGCGGGACCGTCGATCGCGATCACGACGGGCGTGGCGCCCTCGGCGGCCGTGCCGCCCGCGCCCGCCGTCGCGTCAGTCATCGCTTGTACTTGCAATCCGCCATCCCCGTTCTGAGAGCCCCTCGGTCGCCGGCGCCAGCGCCGACGGGAGCACACTGATCTCCGCGAGTCCGAACTGCGCGCCCGGCGAGTGCTCGAGCCGCAGATCCTCCACGTTCACACCGAGCTCACCGAGCTCGCCGAAGAGCCGCCCGAGCTGGCCCGGTGTGTCGTCGACCATGACGACAAGCTGCTCGAACCGGCGGTTCTGCCCGTGCTTGCCGGGCAGCCGCTCCACGCCCTCGTTGCCGCGGCGGATGGCGTCGGCCACCACACGGCGGGCACCGGGCGCATCCGGTCGTCGCAGCGCATCCGCCACCGTCTGAAGGTCCGCGACCAGGTCATCGAGCACGGTCACGACGGGGGCACTGTTGGCCCCGAGAATCTGCACCCACAGTTCGGGGGCGGATGCGGCGATGCGCGTCGTGTCGCGCACCCCCTGCCCGGCGAGATCGAGCGCGTAGCCGGGCGCGTCCCGCAACCGGGCGGCGAGGATGCTCGCGACGACCTGCGGCAGGTGGGAGACGAGCGCGACCGAGTGGTCGTGCTCCTCGGGCGTCATCTCCATCGGGGTCGCCCCGAGGTCCAGCGCGAGACCCTCGACGATCGCGAGGTCTTCACGGGACGTCTCCTCGTCCCGGCAGACCACCCACGGGCGCCCGACGAAGATGTCGGAGCGCGCCGAGATCGCCCCGCCGCGCTCGCGCCCCGCGAGCGGATGCGAGCCGATGTACCGGCGCAGATCGACGCCGCGTCGACGCAGCTCGTGCAACGGTTCGAGCTTGACACTCGCGACGTCGGTGACGACGGCCTCGGGGTGATGTGCGAGCTCACGCTCGATGACGTCGGCGGTGACATCCGGCGGCACGGCGACCACGACGAGCGCCGGGGTGTCGTCGTCGCGGGCGGCGCGGCCCGCGCCGTAGTCGACCGCGAGGCGCAGCTGCGCGGGCGACGCGTCGGCGAGCGCGACGTCGACACCCAGCGCCGTCAGGGCGTGGCCGATGCTTGCGCCCAGCAGCCCCGATCCCACGATCCGCACGAGGCCCGAAGTACGCGCGGCCGTGCGCCCATCGGTCGTACGCCCGTCAGCGGGGCGGGCGGATGCGTCGGTCACTCGGGTCTCCTCGGGTCCGGGGGCGCGTCGCGCGCCTCACCCTGACCGCGGCGGGCCAGCGTGAGCAGCGCGCCGCGTTCCACTTTAGTCAACTCGCGCGCTCGTCCTGCGGGAAGCGTGCCCAGGTGGAGCGGGCCGAACTGGCGCCGGACCAGATCAAGCACCGGATGCCCGACGGCCGCCATCATGCGCCGCACGATGCGGTTGCGTCCCGAATGCAGCGTGAGCTCGACGAGACTCGTCTCCCCCGACGCATCCAACAAGCGGGCCTTGTCGGCCGCGATCGGGCCGTCGTCGAGATCGATGCCCTTCGTCAGCCGCGAGATCGTCTGCGGTGTCACACGACCGCGCACCTTGGCGATGTACACCTTGGTGACCCCGAAGGACGGGTGCGCGAGCACGTGCGCGAGCTCGCCGTCGTTGGTGAGCACGAGCAGCCCGCTCGTCTCCTGGTCGAGCCGGCCGACGTTGTAGAGCCGCTCCGGCCACTCCTTCGTGAACCGGCGCAGGTCGGGACGCCCCTGCTCATCCTTCATCGTGCTGACGATGCCCGCGGGCTTGTTGAGGACGACATAGCGTTTGGTCGCATCCAGCTGGATCGCGGTGCCGTCCACGTCGACGATGTCGCGGTCGGGGTGGATGCGGGTGCCGAGCTCCGTGACGACGGCACCGTTCACGCGCACGCGACCCTCGACGATGTACTGCTCGCACACCCGACGGGACGCGACACCCGCATTCGCGAGCACTTTCTGCAGCCGGACGCCGTCACCCTCGAACTCGCTCATCGCGGCACCGACTCGTCGAAACCGTCAGCTCCGTCGTCGAGCAGCGGCGAGATCGCCGGAAGCTCGTCGAGGGAGTTGATCCCGAGGTTCACCAGGAGCGCGTCGGTCGTGCCGTAGTGGATCGCCCCCGTCTCCGGGTCGGTGAACGCCTCCGTGATGAGTCCGCGGGCGAGCAGCGTGCGCACGACCGAATCGACGTTGACCGCCCGGATCGCGGCGACCTGCCCGCGCGTGACGGGCTGCTTGTACGCGATGACTGCGAGGGTCTCCAACGCCGCCTGCGACAGCCGCGACGGTGCTTGCGCGTTCACGTACTCGCTGATCAGGTCGTCGTGCTCCGCGCGGACGTACAGCCGCCACCCGCCCCCGACTTCACGCAGCTCGAAGCCGCGTCGCGGTCCGCCCGCACGTCCGTCGTAGTCGTCGACGAGGCTTTCGATCGCCTGCCGCACGGCCGCGACCGGTGCCGAGACCGCCGTCGCGAGCGACACGAGCGACTGCGGCTCCTCGACGACCAGCAGCACCGCCTCCAGTTGCGACCGCACGTCCGTCGTCGTGACATCGGTCACTGCGTCATCGGTCACTGCGTCATCGGTCACTGCGTCATCGGTCATAGTCGGCTCCCAAACTTGCGAGTGTCTCATCGGACCAGTGCTCGGCGGTCCACCGCAGCGTCAGCTCCCCGAGCGGTTCCAGTTGCTCGAACGAGAGCGCCGCGTGCCGATACAGCTCAAGCACGGAAAGGAATCTGGCCACGACGACGCCGGCCTGATCGACACCCGCGATCAGTTCGCGGAAGCTCAGTGACTCGACGCCGCGCAGCATCGTCACGACGATCGCCGCCTGCTCCCGGATGCTCACCAGTGGAGCGTGCAGGTGATCCAGGCCCACCGTCGGGATCTCCTTCGGCGTCAGCGCGACGATCGCGAGCGCGGCGAAGTCCTCCTTCGACAGCGTCCACACGAGCTCGGGCACGCGGGCGCGGTACTTCTCGTCCAACCGCACCGCACGCACGTGTCGCGCGTCCTCCGCCTGGAGGTGTCGTGCGAACCAGGTCGAAACCTCCTTGAAGGCGCGGTACTGCAGCAGCCGGGCGAACAGCAGGTCGCGGGCTTCCAGCAGTGCGACGGCCTCCGCATCCACGAACTCGCCCTGCGGAAGGAGGCTCGCGACCTTCATGTCGAGCAGGGTCGCCGCCACGACGAGGAACTCGCTGGTCTGCTCGAGCTCCTCCTCCGGTCCCAGCTCGCGCAGGTACGAGATGAACTCGTCGGTGACGCGACTGAGCGCGATCTCGGTGATGTCGAGCTCGTGCTTGGAGATGAGGGTCAGCAGCAGGTCGAAAGGTCCGTCGAAGTTCGCGAGCGAGACCCGAAAGCCCGCGCCCGCCCCGACGGCGTCGGTGTCCGTGCCGGTATTGGCATCCGTGCCGGTGTCGGGGTTCGGGTCAGGCGACGTCACCGCGCGCGACCAGTTCCCGCGCCAACCGCAGGTAGGCCTGCGCGGCCGCGTGCTCCGGCGCGAACTCGATGATGGGCACGCCCGAGACCGACGCATCCGGGAACTTCACGGTGCGACCGATCACGGTCTCGAAGACGTCGTCGCCGAACGCCTCGACGACCCGCTCGAGCACCTCCCGCGAGTGCAGCGTGCGGGGGTCGTACATCGTGGCGAGCAGTCCGTCGAGCTCGAGCGCGGGGTTGAGGCGGTCGCGGACCTTGTCGATCGTCTCGATCAGCAGTGCGACACCGCGCAGCGCGAAGAACTCGCACTCCAACGGAATGACGACGCCGTGGCTCGCCGTCAGCGCATTGACGGTGAGTAGCCCGAGCGAGGGCTGGCAGTCGATGAGGATGACGTCGTACTCCCCCGACACGTGGCGCAGCACACGGGCGAGGATCGTCTCCCGGGCGACCTCGTTGACCAGGTGCACCTCGGCGGCGGACAGGTCGATGTTCGCCGGCAGGACGTCGAGACCCTCCGTGCCGGTCGCGACGATCGCCTCCCGCGGGTCGCGCTTGGTGTCCAGCAGCAGGTCGTAGACGGTCGGGACGTCGTGGGTCTGCACACCCAGTCCTGCCGACAGCGCGCCCTGCGGGTCGAAGTCGACCGCGAGGACGCGGCGTCCGTAACTGGCGAGCGCCGCGGCGAGATTGATCGTCGTCGTCGTCTTGCCGACGCCGCCCTTCTGGTTGCACAGCGCGATGATGCGGGCCGGGCCGTGGGACGCGAGGGGCGGCGGGGTCGGAAAGCCGTGGTAGGGGCGGCCGGTCGGACCCATCGGAGCGTCGTCTGCCGTCCGGGCCTTCTTCCTGTCGCGTGCCGTCACCGAAACTCCTGACCTGAGGCGTGCTTGGTCGATTCTAGCCACCGCCCGCCGGGCGGGTCGGATGCCTCGCCCACTACCGGGCGCGCGGATGCGACGTCGCGTACACGTCGCGGAGCGCGTCGACCGAGACGTGCGTGTAGATCTGGGTCGTCGCCACCGAGGCGTGCCCGAGCAGTTCCTGCACGACGCGCACGTCGGCGCCCCCCTGCAGCAGGTGCGTCGCGAACGAGTGCCGCAGCGTGTGCGGCGACACGTGCGCCGTGATCCCGGCCCGCTCCGCCGCCGCCTGGATGACGAGCCACGCGCTCTGCCGCGACAGCGGCGCCCCCCGGACGCCGAGGAAGAGCCGCGGCGTCGCCCGTCCCCGACGCGAGAGCTCGGGACGCGCACGCGTGAGGTACGCCTCGACGGCCGCCTGCGCGTACGACCCGACGGGGACGATGCGCTCCTTCGAGCCCTTGCCGCGCAGCCGGACGACGTCGCCGTGCGCGAGGTCGTCGACGTCGAGCCCCGTCGCCTCCGACACCCGCGCCCCCGTGGCATAGAGCAGTTCGAGCAGCGCCCGATCGCGCAGCCGCACGAGGTCTTCATCACTCGCGGCTCCGGCCGCGCCAGCGATCGGGCCCGCCGCATCCAGCAGGCGTTCGACCTGGTCGATCGTGAGCGCCTTGGGGAGCGTGCGCGGCGCCTTCGGGGGACGCAGCCGCACGGTCGGGTCGGCGTCCTCGATCCCCTCCCGCGCGAGGAAGCGGTGCAGCCCGCGCACGGAGGACTGCAGCCGCGCCAGCGACGTCGCCGCGGGGGGCGGATGGGCGGATGCGCGGGCCGCGGCGAACCGCGCGACGGTGTCCGCCGTGATGTCGGCCGTGTCGGCGCATCCTTCCGCCCGCAACCACTCGGCGTAGACGTCGAGATCTCGGCGGTAGGCGGCGACGGTGTGCTCGGCGAGACCGCGCTCGATCGTGATGTGCCGCAGGTAGGAGCGGATCGCGCGGTCGAGGTCCATCGGGATCAGTCCCCGGTCGGCACGGTCGTGGACATGTCAGCCGCGCCGCAGGCGCTCCGCCGCCGCGAGCACGCCGATCGCGAGGATGCCGTTGTGCAGGCGACCCTCCAGCACGCCCGTCACGGCATCGGCCAGCGGCACCCATTCGAGCCGGATGTCGGCTTCCTCGGCCGTGCGCGCGTGGATCTCCGGCGCATCCGTGAGTCCGCGCGCGAGGTACACGTGCACGACCTCGTCGGAACCCCCCGGTGACGTGTGCACCGACACGAGCGGTTCCCACTCGCGCGCCACGAGGTCCACCTCTTCCGCAAGCTCGCGACGCGCCGTGTCGACGGGCGGCTCGCCGGGCACATCGAGCAGCCCGGCCGGGATCTCCCAGTCGCGTTGCCGGATCGGGTGCCGGTACTGCTGGATGAGCAACACACGCTCGGACTCGTCGATCGCGACGATCGCGACCGCGCCGGGGTGATCGACGTAGTCGCGGACCGTGATCGCGTCGTTGTAGCGGAAGCTGTCGCGGCGCACGTCCCACACGCGACCGTCGAAGTCGAGCTCGGTCTGCACGATCTCGACGGCGAAGTCCTCGTCGCGCAGCGACCCGGCGGCGTCAGTCATCGGATTCGACGTCGAACAGTTCGCTGGAGCGGTGCCGCTCGAGCGCCGCACCCACGAGTCCGCGGAACAGCGGATGCGCGGAGGTCGGCCGCGACCGCAGTTCGGGGTGCGCCTGGGTCGCGATGTAGTACGGATGCACGTCGCGGGGCAGCTCGACGTACTCGACGAGGTTGCGGTCCGGGGACAGACCCGAGAAGACGAGACCCGCCTCCGCCAGCTGATCGCGGTACGCGTTGTTGACCTCGTAGCGGTGACGGTGACGCTCGGACACGCGCTCCTGCCCGTACACCTCGGCGGCGAGGGACCCCTCGCGGAGGTCCGCGGGATACAGCCCGAGGCGCATCGTGCCCCCGAGGTCGCCGTGGTCGATGATCTCGACCTGCTCGGCCATCGTCGCGACGACGGGGAACTCGGAGTCCGGGTCGAACTCGCTCGACGACGCGCCGGGGAGCCCCGCGACGTTGCGCGCGTACTCGATGACCATGCACTGCAGCCCCAGGCAGATGCCGAGCGTCGGGATGCCCTGTTCCCGAGCGAACCGGAGCGCACCCAGCTTGCCCTCGATTCCGCGAATCCCGAACCCCCCGGGCACGACGATGCCGTCCAGGTCGCCGAGCGCCTTGGCTGCCCCCTCGGGCGTCTCGCACGTGTCCGAGGGCACCCAACGCAGTGTGACGTGCGTTTCGTGCGCGAACCCGCCCGCCCGGATCGCCTCGGTGACCGAGAGGTATGCATCCGGCAGGTCGATGTACTTGCCGACCAGCCCGATCGTGACCTCATGCTTGGGGTTGTGCACGGCCCCGAGAACTTTCTGCCAGCGCGTCCAGTCGACATCCGCGGCGTCGGCGAGACCGAGCGCGGAGACGATGTAGTCATCCAGACCCTGCTCGTTGAGCATCGTCGGGATGTCGTAGATGCTCGGCACGTCGACGGCGTTGACGACGGCGTCCTCGTCGACGTCGCACATGAGGGCGATCTTGCGCTTGTTCGCATCGGTCACGGGTCGATCGCTGCGCAACACGAGCGCGTCCGGCTGGATACCGATCGAGCGGAGGGTGGCGACCGAGTGCTGCGTGGGCTTGGTCTTCTGCTCCCCCGACGCGCCCATGAACGGCACGAGCGAGACGTGCACGAAGAAGACGTTGCCGCGGCCGAGCTCGTGGCGGATCTGCCGCGCGGACTCGATGAACGGTTGCGACTCGATATCGCCGACCGTGCCGCCGATCTCGGTGATGATGACGTCCGGTCGCGGGTTCTCGGTGGCCTGCAGCCGCATCCGGCGCTTGATCTCGTCGGTGATGTGCGGGATGACCTGCACCGTATCGCCGAGGTACTCGCCACGACGCTCGCGGGCGATGACCTCCGAATAGATCTGACCGGTCGTGACGTTCGCCGCCTGGCTCAGATCGATGTCCAGGAAGCGCTCGTAGTGGCCGATGTCGAGGTCGGTCTCGGCACCGTCGTCGGTGACGAACACCTCGCCGTGCTGGAACGGGTTCATCGTTCCCGGGTCGACGTTCAGGTACGGGTCGAGCTTCTGCATGACCACGCGCAGTCCGCGGGCCGTGAGCAGGTTTCCCAGGCTTGCGGCGGTCAAACCCTTGCCCAACGACGAGACGACACCACCCGTCACGAAGATGTGTTTGGTGATGCCGTCCGAGATTCCCGCTGCAGTGTCCGCCACGGGCTTCTATCGTACAGAACCCCAACAACTTCGGACATCGCCCCGACGCGGCAGCGGGCAGAACCGATGAAGGCGACGAACGACGACGAAGGAGCGCCATGACCGCGCCGTGCCTGCGGATCGAGGAGGTTCCCGCGCGACTGCGGGCGCTGCGTGCCGCCGCCGGCGACCCCTCCTACGCCGAGATCGCGCGCCGGGTCACCGCTCAGCGTGCGTCGAAGGGCATGCCGGGGGCCGGGGCGATCGTCTCCCGGGCGAGCGTGTACGACTGCTTCCGCGAGGGTCGCAAGCGCTTCGACTCGAACTGCTGATCGCGATCGTGCGCGCGCTGGTGCGCGAGGATGCCTCGGCGCGGGCCTGGGCGTCGGCTCTGGCGGCGCTGGGACAACGGGCCTCCGTGCCCACGCACGGATCCCCAACAACCCCGAACACCCGGCCGGAGGTCGTTGAGTAGGCGCGCAACGCCGTATCGAAACGAACGTCGACGGAGGTGTTCACTCCCGGAGTGACCGCCTCGGGAGATGCGGATCTCGATACGCGCCCTGCGGGCGCTACTCGATCACCGGTGGTGGGCGTCCTCACCCCGGAGGGCGAGGAGTTCGCGGGCGTGCGTGAGCGCCGCATCCGAATCGGAGAGTCCCGAGAGCAGGCGCGCCATCTCCGCTTCGCGCTCGGCGCCCTCGAGCCGGCGCACACTTGACGCGGTGACCGACCCGTCGCTCTGCTTGACGACGCTGAGATGGTTGTCGGCGAACGCCGCGACCTGCGCGAGGTGCGTGACGACGATCACCTGGGATGCGGCGGCGAGACGGCGCAGACGACGCCCCACCTCGATCGCGGCCGCTCCGCCGATACCGGCGTCTACCTCGTCGAAAACGAATGTCGGGACGGGATCGGTGCCGGCGATCACGACCTCGATCGCGAGCATCACGCGACTGAGTTCGCCACCGGAGGCGCCCTTGGCGACGGGACGCGGTTCGGCTCCCGGGTGCGGCGCGAGAAGGATGCCGACCTCGTCGCGGCCGTCGGCACTGGGCGCGGATGGGGTGACGCGGACCTCGACCCGCGCATCTGGCATCGCAAGTGCCGCCAACTCCGTCGTCACGGCCTCCCCGAGCCGCGCCGCCGCGGTCGTCCGTGCGGTGCTCAGCGCATCCGCCGTCGCATCGAGCCGGGATGCGAGGTCGTCGCGACGCGCGGACAGTTCGTCGACGCGGTCGTCGTCACCGTCGAGTTCCGCGAGCCGCAGCCCGCCGGTCTCCGCCAGTTCGAGCACGGCGTCCAGTGTCGCGTCGGATCCACCGTGGCGGCGGATGAGCGTGTTCAGCGCGGCACGGCGCTCTTCGACGGCGTCCAACTCGGCGGGACCGGACTCGTCGAGATCAGCAAGATACCCGGAGAGCTCCTGCGCGAGCTCGGCGGTCCGATACGCGATATCAGCCGCCTGCTCGGCCATCCCCGTCAACGCAGGGTCACCGGCACGCTCGAGCGCGCGCCGAGCCTCGGCGACGAGCGCGGACACGTCCACGGCGTCCGCCTCGGACGACAGCGCCTCGCGCGCCGTCGCGGCCGCCGCGCGCAGTCCCTCGATGTCGGCGAGGCGTGCGGCCCGCTCCGTGAGCAGGCGGTCCTCGTCCGGTTCGGGCGCGAGCTGCTCGATCTCAGTCAGGGCTGTGCGCAGCGCATCCGCCTCGGCCGCGCGCGTCTCGCGGTCCACGGTGAGTGTGCGCAACTGCGCGTCGACCTCACGCCACGCGAACCAGAGCTCGCGGTACGCCGTGAGCGCCTCGGCGATCTCGGAGCCACCGAACCGATCGAGCGCGTCGCGCTGCGCGACCGCCGAGCGCAGCCGCAGCTGGTCCGACTGCCCGTGCACGACGACGAGTTCGTCGGCGAGTTCGGCGAGCACGCCCGCGGGCGCCGACCGACCGCCCACGCTCGCGCGGCTGCGCCCCTCGGCGGTCACGGTACGCCCGACATACAGTTCGGCGGTGTCGCGACCGGCGGGCTCGACGTCGCCACCGGCCTCCCGCACACGCTCCGCGACGACGCCGTCGGCGGGCACGAGCCACACCCCGGCGACCTCGGCCTGTCCCGCATCCGTCCGCACGATTCCGGAGTCGGCGCGCTGACCGAGCAGCAGACCGAGTCCCGTGACGACCATCGTCTTGCCCGCCCCGGTCTCGCCGGTGATCGCGGTGAAGCCGGCGCCGATCGGCAGCGTCGCGTCGGCGATCACCCCGAGTCCGCGCAGCCGCATCTCCTCGATCACGAGGCTCGTCCCGGTCCGCGCCATCCGGCGACGGGCAGGCCGAACTTGCGCACGAGACGATCAGTGAACGCCGCCGGATGCAGGCGCGCAAGCCGCACGGGACGATCGGACCGCCGCACGACGACGCGCGCGCCCGGCGGCAGTTCGTGCGATCGGCGCCCGTCGGCCCAGAGGATACCGACCCCGTTCGTGCGCTCGAGCACTTCGATCGCGACGGACGTGTCCGGGGCGACGACGAGCGGGCGTGCGAAGAGCGCGTGCGCCGAGAGCGGCACGACCGCGATCGCCTCCACGCTCGGCCAGATCACGGGACCGCCGGCGGAGAAGTTGTATGCCGTCGATCCGGTCGGCGTCGAGACGACGACGCCGTCCGCGCCGAACGACGACAGCGGTAGCCGGTCGATCTCGAGCACGACCTCGAGCATCCGCTCCCGGCTCGCTTTCTCGACGGTCGCCTCGTTGAGCGCCCACGTCTCGTAGATCGTCTCTCCCGCGGAGTTCTTGACGCGCACATCCAGTGTGAGGCGCTCCTCGACCCGGTAGTCGCCTGAGATCGCGCGGCGGACCGCTTCGTCGGTGTCGTCCCGCTCGCTCTCGGCGAGGAAGCCGACGTGACCCATGTTGATGCCGAGCACCGGCGCGGACCCGTCCCGCACGAGCTCCGCGGCCCGCAGGATCGTGCCGTCGCCGCCGAGCACGATCGCCAGGTCGATCTCCTCGACGGAGATGTCGACGCCCAGGGTCGCGAGGTTGCCACGGTCGGTGAGCCCGAGTTCCTGCCGATCGCCCGCCGCGACGGCGACGCGGGCGCCCGCGGCCTCGAGCGAGTCGATCACGTGCAGGGCCGCGGCGATCGTGTCGTCGCGGTGCCCGTGCGCGACGACGAGGATGCTCCGCGTCGCGCGCCCCTCGTCGCTCATGACTCTCCCGCCAGTCGGTTCACCGTGCTCAACCATTCTGTCGGATTGCCCGCGTCGGGGCGCCCCTGCCGCCCTCCTTCGTCGCCCGGAACCCGGGCCCGGAACCAGGCGAGATACTCCAGGTTGCCGTGCGTTCCCACGAGCGGCGACGACAGGACGCCGTGGGTCGCGAGACCCGCATCCCACGCGCTCCACAGCACCTGGGCGACCGCGTCCGCCCGGACACCCGCATCCGTCACCAGGCCGCCGCGCACAGCGGTCCGGCCGACCTCGAACTGTGGCTTGACCAGCAGGACGACGTCGGCGTCGGCGCGCATCGTCGCGCGGACGGCGGGGAGGACGTGCGCGAGCGAGATGAAGGACAGGTCACCCGTCACCAGTTCCGGCGCGGCCGAGATCCCGGTGGCGTCGGCGAGTGTCTGCGGATCCATGTTCCGCACGTTGAATCCCTCGACGACGATGACACCCACGTCCGCCCGCACCTGGGGTGCGAGCTGGTCGTGACCGACGTCGACCGCGATCACCGGATCGGCGCCGCGCTCGCGCAGCACCTGCGTGAATCCGCCGGTCGACGCCCCCATGTCCAGCGCAACACGCCCCGCGACGGTGATGGGCCACGCGTCCAGAGCCGCGATGAGCTTGTGCGCGGCACGACTGACGTAGTGATCGGCCCCTGCGACCTCGAGACGCGCATCCGCCTCGACCCGAGTCGAGGGCTTGACGACTCCCCGACCGTCGACGGTGACCAGGCCGGCCGTGATCAGCGTCGCCGCGTGGGTGCGCGAGCGCGCGAGTCCCCGCGCCGCGAGGGCCGCGTCGAGCCGGGTCGCGGGGAGGCCCGCGGTGGGTCCGTCTGTCACGAGAGAGCGGATGCGTCCAGCCGTCGCGCCAGCGCATCGTGCAGCGCACCATAACCGGCGGCGCGGTCGGCGAGCGGCTGATCCTCGATCACGTCGAGCGCGGACACGAGATCATCGGGATCGACCGGATGCGGCGTGCTCATGCGCCCAGGATACCCGCGACGCCTGCGCGGGACCGCTGTCTGATCCGCATGCCGCGCTCCGTATATGTCCGTGCTCCGTATATGTCCGTGCTCAGGGTCGGTGGAACGGATCCGCATAGAGGCGTTCCGGGACGCGCAGCCCGAAGATCGCGCTCCCCGATCCCCAGATGGCGGCGGCGCCGGCCCGCAGGAGATCGATCGGACGGTCGCCTTCCGCGAGGATCCGCACGTCGGGACCGTCGACGCGCACGGTCGCACTCCCCACGGTCACGGCACCGTCACGCTCGCGGACGGTCGTCGCCGGGTACGGCTCGTGCAACTCCCGCAGGTCGCCGAGCAGGAAGGTGGGTCGCGAAGACGGCGGGGCTGCGAGGACGTGCTTGGGCCGGTCGATCCCGGTGAGCACGAGCGCCGACGCGATGCCCGCGCGCTGGGCACCCATGATGTCGGTGTCCAGGCGATCACCGAGGAACAGCGGTGTCTCGACTCCGAAGCGCGCCACCGCCTCATCGAAAATGGGACGCTCCGGCTTGCCCGCCACGACGGCGAGACGTCCGACGGCCGTATGCACGGCGGAGACGAGCGTGCCGTTCCCTGGCGCGATCCCGCGGGCCTGCGGGATCGTCCAGTCGGTGTTCGTCGCGATCCACGGGATCCCGCCCTCCTCTTCCGGGATCGCGAGAGCGAAAGCGGCCTCCGCGAGATCGGACCATCCCACCTCGGGGGCGAACCCCTGCACGACCGCGGCGGGCGCATCGTCGGCGCTGCGGGTCACGACGAATCCGGCGCGCTCGACCTCGACGACCAGTCCCTCGCCACCCACGACGAGCACCGTCGATCCGGGCGCGACGCGAGCGGCGAGCAGTCGCATCGCCGCCTGCGGACTCGTGACGACATCGGATGGTTCGGTGTGCAGTCCGAGCTCGCGCAGGTGCGCGGCGACGGCCGCATCCGTGCGGGACGCGTTGTTCGTGATGTACCCGAGCCGAGCGGACTCCCCCGCGCGATTCAACGCATCGATCGCATGCGGCAGCGGCTTGTGCCCCGCGTACACGACGCCGTCAAGGTCGGCAAGCACGCCATCCACGCCTGTGAGGGGCGTCGCGGTCGAACGCGAACGCCCGAAGAGCGCCATTCAGGCCTCCGCGCCGTCGGGATCGGGAACATCCGTCCCCGCCGGTTCGGCGCCGACGTCGGGGAGGCCGGACTGAAGCTCGTCGGGCTGAAGGTCTTCGATCTCCAGGACATCGTCCTCGCCGAACCCGGATGCTTCGTCCAGAGCCGCCGCGGCAACCTCGGCCCGGCGCCGCCACAGCGCGGCCTCGTCATCCCGTCCCAGTTCCTCGAGCACGGTCGCGCGGGCGGCGAACAGACCGGGGCTCCATTCGAAGGCCCGGTCGGGGTCGAGTTCGGGGATATCGAGCTCGAGCAGGGCACGGTCCGGCTGTCCCAGATCCAGACGCGCGCCCGACATCGCAATCGCGAGTTCGACACGCACTTCGGTGTCGAGCACCGAACGATCCACGGCGCGACCGGCCTCGAGAGCGCGGTCGGGGCGCCCGACACCACGCTCGCTGTCCACGAGAAGCGCGATCTGGTCGTCGCGGCCGCTGATGCGCCGGTAGGTACGCAGCTCGCGCAGTGCCAGCGCGAAGTCGCCGACGGCATAAGCGGTGATGGCCGCCGTTTCACGCACGACCGCGATCCGGCCTGCACGACGCTCGGCCGCCAGTGCGTGCCGATGAGCCAACGTCGGGTCATCATGAATGAGCGACGCGGCCATCGCCAGGTGGCGCGCGACCTCGTCGGCGTTTTCCTTGCTGAGCGTCTTCAGCTGGTTGCGCGCCGCGGGCGCAAGGTCACGGGCCGTGACGCTCTCCGGCAGCTCGGGATCGTTGTGCCGCGGTCGCACATCGCGATCCTCGCGCGGCGGACGCTGTGCATAGGGCTTCTTGTCGCCGTCGCGCTTGACGAACGGCTTACGCTCCCCGTCGCCCTTCGCATACGGCTTCTTCTCGCCGTCGCGCTTGACGTAGGGCTTCTTCTCGCCGTCACGCTTCGCGTAGGGCTTCTTGTCCCCGTCGCGCTTGACGTAGGGCTTCTTGTCACCGTCGCGCGTGACGTAGGGCTTACGCTCCCCATCCCGCTTCGCCGCGGGACGACCCGATCGCGCAGGTGTGCGGGAACCGCGGCGATCGCCGCTCCGCGCGCTGTCGTCTGCCATGGATCGATCCTCCCCTACACGCGCTCCGCGCGCGGTGCGTTAACGAGAAATGGCCACCCATCACTGGGTGGCCATTTCACGAAAGAAGTCCGGCGGTGTCCTACTCTCCCACAGGGTCCCCCCTGCAGTACCATCGGCGCTGTGAGGCTTAGCTTCCGGGTTCGGAATGTAACCGGGCGTTTCC
>Ga0182739_1002001_pt1 | contig 19835 bp, 14 predicted proteins | sample eDN5th30CBELigBY_FD_128873 | JGI IMG/M metagenome (GOLD analysis project Ga0182739, IMG submission 128873) | Enriched backyard soil microbial communities from Emeryville, California, USA - eDNA 5th pass 30_C BE-Lig BY (version 2) (version 2) | ecosystem: Environmental > Terrestrial > Soil >...
CGAAGATCCCGGGCATCGACCAGGCGAAGTTCCAGGAGCTCACCGACAAGGCCAAGGCCGGCTGCCCGGTCTCCAAGGTGCTGAACGCGAAGATCAGCCTGGATGCGTCACTGGCCGGATAGCCGCCCGGCGCAGGGCTACCAGCCGCACTGGCGATCGCGGTTCTGCTCGTCGAGCCAGGTTTTCAGCGGGGCGAAATAGGCGAGCAGCGCCGTGGCATCCAGGCGGTCCGTGCCGGTGAACGCCTGGAGGACCTCCGGCCAGGGGCGGCTGGCGCCCATCGCCAGCATCGCCTGGAGGCGCTGGCCCACCTGCTTGTCGTCGTAGATCGAGCAGCGGTGCAGCGGCCCCTCGAAGCCGGCCTGCGCACAGGCGGCCTGGTGCAGCTGGTACTGGAGGATGCGGGCCAGGAAGTAGCGCATGTAGGGCACGTTGCCGGGGATGTGGTACTTCGCCCCCGGATCGAACGCGTCCGGCCGGCGTGCGACCGGCGCCTTAATTCCCTGAAAGTCCTCCCGGAGCTTCCACCAGGCCGCGTTGTACTCGGCAGGTTCCACTTCTCCGCTGAACACCTGCCAGCGCCAATGGTCGACCAGCAACCCGAACGGCAGGAAGGCCACCCCGTCCAGCGCCTGCCTCAGCAGCAGGCCCGTGTCCCGCGATGCGTCCGGCGCCTGATCCAGCAGGTCGATCTTCACGAGATATTCAGGGGTGATCGACAAGGCGATCGTGTCGCCGATCGCCTCGTGGAAGCCGTCATTGGCGCCGTCGCGGAACAGGAGCGGCTGGTCCTTGTAGGCGCGGAAGTAGAAATTGTGCCCGAGCTCGTGGTGGGCCGTGCGGAAGTCCTCCTCGTTGATCTTGACGCACATCTTGATGCGCAGGTCTTCCTGGTCGTCCAGGTCCCAGGCACTGGCGTGGCAGACCACCTCGCGGTCCTCCGGCTTGGTCAGGAGCGACCTTTGCCAGAACGTCTCCGGCAGGGGCGTGAAGCCCAGGCTGGTGAAGAACCCCTCCGCCGTCCGGACGATGGCTTTGGCATCGAACTCGCGCGCCTCCAGGATCTCGGTCAGGTCATAGCCTTGGCCGGCGCCCTCGGGTGCTACCAGATCGTAGATGTTGCCCCATTCCTGCGCCCACATGTTGCCGAGCAGGTGGGCGGGAATCGGCCCGGTCGGCGGCACCACGTCCGTACCGTAGGCCTCGCCGAGCTTCGCCCGCACGTGGCAGTGCAGCGCCTGGTAGAGCGGCTTGACCTCGTTCCAGAGCCGGTCGGTCTCCGCCACGAAGTCGGCGGGCGGCATGTCGTAGCGGGACTGCCAGAAGCTGCCGACGTCGGCGAAGCCCAGGTCGCGGGCTCCCTCGTTGGCGATCGCCACCATGCGGGCATACTTGTCCTTCATAGGTGGTGCGATGCCGTGCCAGCCGGTCCATGCGTCGAGCAGCGCCGCCTCGTCGCGCGAGGTGCGCATCAGCTCCGACAGCTCTTCCAGGTCCCGGCACTTGCCGTCTTCGCAGTACTCGCCCTGGCCATACATGCTGTCCAGCTCGGTGGTGAGCCTGGCCAGCTCCGCCGACTTGGCCGGGTCATCGGGCGGCGGCACGTCGATCTGGCGCTTCAGCAGCTCGAGCTTGCGCGCGAGCTCGTCCGGCAGGTCCATTCCGTCATAGGCCTTGGCGCGCCCGAGCAGGCCCACGATCAGGTTGTTGTAGTTCTCGGTGGCATTGGCCGCGAGCAGGTCGGTGTCGAAGGTGATGAAGTTCTGCTTCACCCAGAGCGTCCGGTTCAGATGCTCACGCGCCTGGGCGAGCTGAGCCTCCGCTTCGTCCACGAAGGTCTGGGCCGCGGCAACGCCGGGAGCCGCCCCCTCGTCATTGCCCGCCGCCGATCCAGCGCATGGATGCAGGGCTGCCAGCGCCACCAGACCAAGCAGCAGGTTGCGGCTCATCGGATCGCTCCCAGACCGGACCCATGGGAAGGTATCTGCCAGGGGCCGACAGTGCGCCCATGCGGCCTGTCCGTCAAAGGACCCGCAGCGCCGGCCTCTCGCATGCCGGCAGGCTTGTCCCGACCGCTGCCGGTCGCCAACTGAATACCGGCTGGCGGCAGGCCATGATTCCTCTATCCTGCCAAGGCAGCCACCTTTGCTCTACCGTCCACGAGAATCTGATGCCCCTGCCGATGCCCTCGTCCGTCGACGCCACCGTCGACCTGCTCCGTCACGGCTCCTATGTGGCCGACCGCTCGCTCGCGACCTCGCTGTACCTCGCCCTGAAGCTCGGCAGGCCACTGTTCCTGGAAGGCGAGGCCGGCGTCGGCAAGACCGAGATCGCCAAGGTCCTGTCCGAGACGCTCGGCCGCAAGCTGGTGCGCCTGCAGTGCTACGAGGGCCTGGACGTCGCCTCGGCGGTCTATGAGTGGAACTATGCCCGGCAGATGCTGGAGATCCGCCTGGCCGAGGCGTCGGGCGACACCGACCGCTCCACGCTCGCCAAGGACATCTTCTCCGAGGAGTTCCTGATCCGCCGGCCCCTGCTCCAGGCGCTCGAGCCCGATGTCGGCGGGGCGCCGGTGCTGCTGATCGACGAGCTGGACCGTACCGACGAGCCGTTCGAGGCCTATCTCCTGGAGGTGCTGTCCGACTTCCAGATCAGCATCCCCGAGCTCGGCACGGTCAGGGCCGAGCAGCCGCCGATCGTGATCATCACCTCCAACCGGACCCGCGAGATCCACGACGCGCTCAAGCGCCGCTGCTTCTACCACTGGGTCGATTACCCGAAGGCGGAGCGCGAGGTGGAGATCGTCCGCGCCCGGCTGCCGGACGTGGAGCGCGCCTTGAGCGAGCAGATCGTGGCGTTCGTCCAGAAGCTGCGCCAGCAGGACCTGTTCAAGCTGCCGGGCGTGGCCGAGACGCTGGACTGGACCCGGGCGCTCAACACGCTGGACTGCATGGAGCTCACCAACGAGGTGATCAACGATACGCTCGGCACGCTGCTGAAGTACCAGGACGACATCCAGCGCATCCAGGGCAGCGAGGCGGCCCGGCTGCTTTCCGAGGTCAACCTGGCCACGCGGCCGGCCGTGCGCTGAGCCGGGACGACCACGGCATGGAGAAGTCCGAAGCGCCGGCGCGCGCCCGCGCCCCGGTCGAGGTGTTCGAGACGACCGGCACGCCCGGCCGCCTGGCCCTCAACATCATGCATTTCGCCCGCACCCTGCGCGCCGCCGGCATGCCGGTGGGACCAGGTCATGTGCTGCGCGCGATGGAGGCGGTGCGCACCGTTGGTATCGGCCGGCGCGACGACTTCTACTGGGCGCTGTTCTCCGTGTTCGTGGCGCGAAGGGAGCACAAGGAGCTGTTCGACCAGGCCTTCCACATCTTCTGGAAGGACCCGCGCCTGCTCGAGCGGCTGATGCAGATGCTGCTGCCGCAGATCCGCCCCGACGAGAACTTCAAGCAGACCGACCAGCCGAACCGGCGCCTGGCCGAGGCCCTGGCCCCGCAGCGCCTGCCCGGCCAGGGCGAGGACGAGGGCGAGCTCGCCGAGGAAGAGATCGAGCTCGACATGTCGCTGACCTGGTCGGACAAGGAGCTCCTCCAGAAGAAGGACTTCGAGCAGATGTCCGCGGACGAGCTGGAGGAGGCCAAGCGCGAGATCGCGCGGCTCCGCCTGCCGATCGTGGACGTGCCGACCCGCCGCTTCCGGGCCGACGCGCTGGGGGCCCGGGTCGACATGCGCAAGACCCTGCGCAACTCGCTGCGCGGCGGGGGAGCCGCCATTGATCTCGCCCGCAAGGAGCGGGTGCGCCGCCATCCGCCGCTCGTGGTCATGTGCGACATCTCCGGCAGCATGGCACGCTACTCGCGCATGCTGCTCCTGTTCATGCACGCGATCACCAACGACCGCGACCGCGTCCACAGCTTCCTGTTCGGCACGCGGCTGACCAACGTCACCCGGGCGCTGCGCGCGCGCGACGTGGACGTGGCGCTCGACAAGATCGGCAAGCTGGTCGACGACTGGGAAGGTGGCACCCGGATCGGCCATACGCTCGCGGAGTTCAACCGGCGCTGGTCGCGCCGGGTGCTGGGCCAGGGTGCCATGGTGCTGCTGATCACCGACGGCCTGGACCGTGATGCCGGGGACGGGCTGGAGGAGGAGATGGAGCGGCTGCACAAGTCCTGCCGCCGCCTGATCTGGCTGAACCCCTTGTTGCGCTATGACGGCTACGAACCCATCTCGAAGGGTGCCCAGGCGATGATCCGGCACGTGGACGAGCTGCGCTCGGTGCACAGCCTGTCCAGCCTGAAGCAGCTCACCCAGGTCCTGTCCCAGGAGGGGCAGCGCCGGCCGGAGAGCGTCGACAGCTGGGTGAAACGCGCCCGCAAGGAGGCGGCATGATCGCCGACGAGAATCTCTTGGACCTGGCCCGCGACTGGAAGCAGGCCGGCAAGAAGGTGGCGCTGGCCACCGTGGTCAGCACCTGGGGCAGCTCGCCCCGCCCGGCCGGCAGCCAGCTGGTCGTGGACGAGACCGGGGCGATGATGGGCTCGGTCTCGGGCGGCTGCATCGAGGGTGCGGTGGTGCGCGAGGCGAAGGACGTCATGGACGGGGCCCCACCGAAGCTGCTCGAGTTCGGCGTGACCAACGAGCAGGCCTGGGAAGTCGGTCTGGCCTGCGGCGGCAAGGTCCAGGTCTGGGTCGAGGCGGTGGAATGAAGCTCGCCCTGCTGGACGCGCTGGAGGCTGCGCGCAAGGCCAAGCGCCAGGTCTGCCTGGTCCGCCTCCTGGACCAGGGCGGCACCGAGGCGCTGGTGGTCGATGGCCGGCAGACCGAAGGTGCGCCCTTGCCCGAGGACGCGCTGGAGGCGGCGCGCGCCGCCCTGCGCGAGGACCGCTCCAAGACCGCTGAGACCAGCGCCGGCAAGGCGTTTCTCCAGGTGTTCAACCCGCCCTTGCGCATGATCATCGTGGGGGCCGTCCACATCACCCAGTCGCTGGCGCCGATGGCGGAGCTGGCCGGCTACGAGGTGACGGTGGTCGACCCGCGCCGCGCGTTCGCCACCGACCAGCGCTTCCCGAACACGCGCGTCACCCAGGAATGGCCCGACGAGGCGCTGGAGCAGCTGGCGCCCGACCGCCGCACCGCGGTGATCGCCCTGGTCCACGATCCGAAGCTGGATGATCCGGCGCTGGACGTGGCGCTGAAGAGCGACGCCTTCTACATCGCAGCCCTGGGCTCCAAGAAGAACGCCGCCGCCCGGCAGGAACGCCTGCAGGCGCTGGGCCACGACCCGGCGACCACCGCGCGGATCCGCGGCCCGGCGGGCCTGCCGATCGGTGCCGTGAGTCCGGCGGAGATCGCGATCTCCGTGCTGGCGGAATGCACCCAGGCGCTGCGGCAGGGCAGCTGACCGGCGAGCCGTTGCGGGTCGATGCGGGATCGCGCGGCCTTCTGCGGCTCGTTTCACTTTATTGCCACACTAGAATCGAGCGCAAAGCCTGGGTATGTCGGGCGCAGCGCCGCCGCAGGCAGGGGAAAAAGGCATGGCTAAATTCGGCTTCGGACAGTCGGTCAAGCGCGTGGAGGATGCGCGCCTGGTCAAGGGCGAAGGGCGCTACACCGTCGACGTCAGCGTGCCGGGCCAGGCAGTGGGCTTCGTCCTGCGCTCGCCGGTCGCTCATGCGACCATCACCTCCATCGACACGTCGGCCGCCGAGGCGGCTCCGGGCGTGCTCTGCGTGGTGACGGGCAAGGAGCTGGCCGCCGCGGACGCCAACAACCTGCCCTGCCTGGTCCCGCTCAAGAACCATGACGGCACCGACCGGACCGATCCCGGCCGGCAGATCCTGGCGGTGAACAAGGTCCGCCATGTCGGCGACCACGTGGCCTTCGTCGTCGCGGAGACCATGGAGCAGGCCAAGGATGCGGCCGACCTGATCACGGTCGACTACGACACCCATCCGGCCGTGGCGGACATGCTGAAGGCGATCGAGCCCGGCGCGCCCCTGGTGCACGACAGCACCAGCTCGAACCTGTGCTTCGACTGGGTGCACGGCGATGCCGGCGCCACCGACCAGGCCTTCGCCTCGGCCGCGAAGACCGTGAAGATCGACCTGATCAACAACAAGGTCGTCGCGAACTCCATGGAGCCGCGGGCCTGCGTCGCCGAGTGGGATGCCGCCGAAGGCAAGCTCACCATGCATGCCGGCACCCAGGGCGGCTGGATGTTCCAGGACATGCTGGCCGAGCAGGTCCTCAAGCTGCCCAAGGACAAGGTCCGGGTGATCACGCCGGACGTCGGCGGCGGCTTCGGCATGAAGGCGTTCTTCTATCCCGAGTACGCCATGGCGGCCTGGGCGGCGCGCAAGACCGGACGCCCGGTGGCCTGGACCGCCGAGCGGACCGAGGGCTTCCTGTCCGACGTGATGGGCCGCGACCACATCACCACGGCCGAGCTCGCCTTCGACGCAAACAACAAGATCCTGGCGCTGCGCGTCATGGTCCATGCCGGCATGGGCGCGTATCTGTCGATGTTCGCGCCGTTCATCCCGACCTATGCGGCGCTCAAGGTCCTGCCCGGCGTCTACGACATCAAGACGCTGACCTACCGGGTGAAGGGCATCTTCACCCACACCACCCCGGTCGACGCCTATCGTGGCGCCGGCCGTCCGGAATCGATCTACTGCATCGAGCGCCTGATGGACGCTGCCGCGCGCGAGCTCGGGGTCGACCCGATCGAGCTGCGCAAGCAGAACTACATCAAGCCGGAGCAGATGCCCTACACGACCCCGGCCGGCGAGACCTACGACACCGGCGAGTTCGCCAAGGTCACCGACCTGGCGCTCGCCAAGCACGGCTATGAGAGCTTCGCCAGCCGCAAGGCGCAGAGCGAGGCCAAGGGCCTGCTGCGCGGCATCGGGCTCGCCTATTACATCGAATCGACGATGGGCAATCCCGAGGAAGCGGCGGCGATCAAGTTCGTCGACGACGGCACGGTCGAGGTCTGGGTCGGCACCCAGACCAACGGCCAGGGCCACGAGACCGCCTATGCCCAGGTCTTCGCCGACGCGCTCGGCATCGACATGGACAAGATCCGGGTCAAGCAGGGCGACACCGACGTGGTGAAGTTCGGCGGCGGCACCGGCGGCTCGCGCTCGCTGACCGCCCAGGGTGTGGCCATCCGTGCCGGTGCCCGCGAGGTCATCCGCAAGGGCATCGAGGCCGCGGCCCAGCAGTTCGAGACGGCCGCCGCCGACATCGCCTACGAGGACGGCGTCTTCAAGGTGAAGGGCACCGACAAGCAGGTCGACGTCTTCACCCTGGCCCGGACCGTGAAGGCCCAGCCCGGCAGCATCGACGGCCTGAACGCCGACGTGAAGATCAAGCTGGACGCCTGGACCTTCCCGAACGGCTGCCACATCGCCGAGGTCGAGGTCGACCCGGACACCGGCGTCACCAAGGTCGACCGCTACACGGTGGTCGACGATTTCGGCAAGGTGCTGAACCCGATGCTGGTGGCGGGCCAGGTCCATGGCGGCGTGGCCCAGGGCATCGGCCAGGCGCTCTACGAGCAGGTCGTCTATGACGACACCGCGCAGCTGATCTCCGGCTCGTTCATGGACTACACCATGCCGCGCGCCGACAACCTGCCGAGCTTCGACACCGACACCTACGAGGTTCTGTGCAAGAACAACGAGATGGGCGTGAAGGGCTGCGGTGAGGCCGGTTCGGTCGGTGCCTGCGGGGCGGTGATGAACGCGCTGCTGGATGCGCTGCGGCCGCTGGGTGTCGACCGGGTCGACATGCCGGCCACGCCGGAAAAGGTGTGGCAGTACATCCAGGCCGCACAGGTCGCCAAGGCCGCCTGAGCCGGATCCGGCTCTAGCGCCAAGGCACGGAACTCGACGGGGCGGGATCGGCGACGGTCCCGCCCCTCGTGATTCCTGGACCGGATCGCTATATCTGACGGGAAACGACGGACGGTAGCGATGTTCTTCGGCAGCATGGCGGTGAAGGACGCCCTAGGCGCCACCCTGGCCCATGGCGTGAAGTTTGGCCGGAGCGGCTTCAAGAAGGGCCGCACCCTGGACGCGGCCGACCTGGCGCTCCTGGAGGAGGCGGGGATCGAGCGGGTGAGCGCCGTCCGGTTCGAGCCGGGCGATGTCGAGGAGGACGCCGCCGCCCATAGCCTGGCCAAGGCGGTGGCCGGCCCGGGCCTGCGGGTGGCCGAGCCGTTCACCGGCCGCAGCAACCTGTTCGCCGAAGAGGACGGCATCCTGGTGCTCGACCTGGAGCGCCTCCAGGCGCTCAACCAGGTCGATCCCGACCTCACGGTCGCCACCCTGCCCCCGTTCGCCCGGGTTGCCGCCAAGGACATGGTCGCGACCGTCAAGATCATCCCGTTCGCCACGCGGGAGGACGTGCTGGCGCGCGGCCTGGCGGTGACCGAAGGCGGGCCGCTGCTGCGCCTTGCCCCCTTCGTCGGCCTGCGGGTACGGCTGGTCCAGTCGACCACCTCGGCGACCTCGGACAAGCTCCTGGACAAGACGGTGGAGGTGACCCGGCAGCGCCTGGAGGCGGTGGGCGCCACGTTGCTGGGCGAGCGCCGCTGTCCGCACACCACCGAAGGCATCGCGGCAGCGGTGACGGCCAGCCTCGCCGAGGGTGGCGACATGGTCCTGATCGCCGGGGCCTCCGCGGTCACCGACCGGCGCGACGTGCTGCCGGCCGGCATCGAGGCTGCGGGCGGCACGGTCGAGCATGTCGGCATGCCGGTCGATCCCGGCAATCTCCTGGTGTTCGGCCGCCACGGCGACATCCCGGTCATCGGCCTGCCCGGCTGCGCCCGCTCGATCAGGCTGAACGGATTCGACTGGGTGCTGGAGCGGCTGGCGGCAGGGTTGCGGGTGACGCCGCGGGACATCATGGCGATGGGGGTCGGCGGCCTGCTTTCCGAGATCCCGACCCGGCCACAGCCGCGCGGCGGCGCCAAGCCGGGCGAGCAGGCCGGCGCCACGATGCGCCTGCCGCGGATCACCGCCCTGGTCCTGGCCGCGGGCCGCTCGTCGCGGATGCGCGGGGCGAACAAGCTGCTGACCCCGATCGACGGCAAGCCGCTGGTCGCTCACGTGGTCGACGCGGCGCTGCAGTCGTCCTGCGACCGGGTGGTGGTGGTCACCGGCCACATGCAGGCCGAGCTGGCCGAGGCCCTGGCTGGCCGACCCCTCACCCTGACCCACAACCCCGACTTCGCCGACGGGCTCGCCTCCTCGCTCAAAGCCGGGCTGGCGGCGGTACCGGCCGATGCGGACGGGGTGCTGGTGCTGCTGGGCGACATGCCGGACATCGACCGACGGCTGATCGACCGGATGATCGCCGCCTTCAGCCCGGCCGACCGCCGCTCGATCGTGGTGCCGGTGGCGAACGGCAGGCGCGGCAACCCGGTGCTCTGGTCGAGCGCTTTCTTCGGCGAGATGCGCGAGCTGGCAGGCGATGCCGGTGCCCGCGCGCTCATCGACCGGCACGAGGACCAGGTGGCGGAGATCGCCGTCGAGCATCGTGGGCCACTGGTCGATCTCGACACGCCCGAGGCGCTCGCCGCCTATCTGGAGAACCGCACGTGAACCCGATCCGCCAGGATTTCCCGGCCTTCGATCAGCTGGATCGGCCGCTGCACTTCCTGGACAACGCCGCGACCAGCCAGATCTGCCGGCCGGCCCTCGACGCGCTGATCCGGTTCGAGACGGCAGACCGGTCGAACGTCAAGCGCGGCGTCTATGCCCGTGCCGAGCGCGCCTCGATGGCGTTCGACGATGCGCGCAAGGCCGCCATGGAGTTCCTGAACGCGTCTTTGCCTGAGGAGGTCGTGTTCACCTCGGGCGCCACGCTCGGGCTGAACACGGCGGCGCACATCCTCCAGGACCGGCTCCAGCCCGACGACGTGATCCTGGTGAGCCTGCTGGAGCACCACAGCAACCTGGTGCCCTGGCAGCTCGCCGCCGAGCGGCGCGGCGCCAGCCTGCGGGCGATCCCGGTGACCGATGGCGGGAGGCTCGACCTGGAACGGCTGGACGAGCTGGCCGACCGGGTGAAGATCGTGGCGGTGACCCATGCGTCCAACGTGACCGGGGCGATCACCGATGTCGCCCGGCTGCGCTCGTTCTGCGACGCCACCGGCGCGCTGCTGGTGCTGGACGGCGCCCAGCGTGCCGCGCACGGGCCGATCGACGTGCAGGCGCTCGGCTGCGACCTCTACGCCTTCTCCGGCCACAAATGCTTCGGCCCGACCGGGATCGGCGTGCTCTGGGGCCGCTACGACCTGCTGGATGCCGCACCGCCCTTTCTGGGCGGTGGCGAGATGATCCGCCGGGTGAACCTGGAGCGCTCGACCTTCGCGCCCCCGCCGCACCGCTACGAGGCCGGCACTCCGCCGATCGGCGGTGCCATCGCGCTGGGCGCCGCGCTGGACTGGTCGATGGCGCAGGACTGGGACCAGCTGGGCACACAGGAGCGCGAGCTCGCCGGCAGGATGCTGGACGGGCTGGCAGCGCTGCCGGGCTGCCGCATCTATGGCGACACCGGCACCCAGCAGCGCATCGGCGTGGTCTCGTTCGAGCTGGAGGACGTGCATGCCCATGACGTCTGCCAGCTCCTGGACAGCGACCACGGCGTGATGCTGCGCGGCGGCCACCATTGCGCGCAGCCTTTGATGGAGCGGTTCGACACGGTCGCCACCGTGCGCGCCTCGCTCGCCCCCTACAACGACAGCGCGGATGTCGACGCGCTGCTGAACGGCCTGGAAGCCGTACGCCGGAAGCTGGCATGAACGACGCTCTCTACGACCAGGCGATCATCGCCGAAGCGCGATCCAAGACCGGTGCCGGCCGGCTGGAAGCCCCCACCGTCACCGCCGAGTGCGACAACCCCCTGTGCGGCGACCGCATCACCGTGGATCTGGCGGTACAGGACGGGGCCATCAGCGACCTCGCGCACAAGACCCGCGGCTGCCTGCTCACCCAAGCCTCCGCCTCCCTGCTGGCGCGCTACGCCAAGGGCGGAGACGTGGCGGCGGCAGGCGAGCTGCGCGCGGCGATCGAGGCGTTCCTCAAGGGGCAGGAGGACGAGCGGTTCGCCATCCTCACCCCGGTGCGCAACGCCAAGAGCCGCTGGGACTGCGTCACCCTGCCGTTCCAGGCGCTGGCGGACGCCCTGGCCGACCTGGAGAAACGGGGCTGACCCGCGGCATCGCCGGGCTTCCCTGATCCCGAGGCTGGACGGACGGCGCTGACCCGGGACACTTGATCGCGATCAATGCCCGGCGGGAAAAGCTTGGGCATTTCCGGGCAGCGGACCGCGATCAACCAGGGACAGAGGACGCGATGGCGACGGCCCTCGATGCAGGCAAGCGGCAACTCGCTCGGGAGCCGGCCGAGACACCCTGGCATGCGCTGGCCGTCGACGACGTCCTGAAGCGGCTCGACACCGATTGGCACGGCCTGCCGGGCGACGAGGCGCGGCGGCGCCTGGAGCGGCACGGCCCGAACAGCCTGCCGCAAGCGCCGGGGCGCCACCCGGTCCTGCGCTTCCTCGCCCAGTTCCACAGCGCGCTGATCTATTTCCTCCTGGCGGCGGCGGTCGGCGCCTGGGTGCTCGGCCATCACGTCGACGCGGTCGTGATCCTCCTGGTCGTCACCATCAACGCGATCGTCGGCTTCGTGCAGGAAGGCAAGGCCGAGGAGGCGCTGGCCGCGATCCGCCAGATGATCTCGCCCCAGGCCAACGTGCTGCGCGATGGCCAGCGGGTGGCGGTGGCGGTGGCCGAGCTGGTCCCGGGCGACATCGTGCTGCTGGAGGCGGGCGACCGGGTCCCGGCCGACCTGCGCCTGCTGAAGGTCCACGGTCTGCTGATCCAGGAGGCGGCGCTCACCGGGGAATCGGTGGCGGCCGAGAAGGACGGCCGGCCGGCCGCGGCCGACGCGGCGCTGGGCGATCGCCACGGCATGGCGTTCTCCGGCACGCTGGTGGTGGCAGGTCGGGCAAGCGGCTTGGTGGTCGCGACCGGTAGCGGCACCGAGATCGGCCGGATCAGCCGGCTGATCAGCTCGGTGCAGGAACTGACCACGCCACTCCTGCGCCAGATCAACCGCTTCGGCGAGCGCTTCACCCTGTTCGTGTTCGTCGGCGCGGTGCTGCTGTTCACCTTCGCGATCCTGGTCCGGGGCCATGACTGGAGCGATTCGCTCCTGGCGGTGGTCGCGGTCGCGGTCGGCGTGGTGCCGGAGGGCCTGCCGGCGGTGATCACCATCACGCTGGCGGTGGGCGTGCGGCGCATGGCGGCGCGCAAGGCGGTGGTCCGCCGCCTGCCGGCGGTGGAGACGCTGGGCGCCACCTCGGTGATCTGCTCGGACAAGACCGGCACGCTGACCCGCAACGAGATGACTGCGCGCCGGATCGTCACCGGCGGCCACCGGATCCAGGTGGAAGGCTCCGGCTATCAGCCTGAGGGCGCGCTGGAGGCGCTGGGTGTCGATGACGATGCGGCAGCGCTGGCCGCGGCCGTTCCACTGATCAGCTGCGCCCTGCTCTGCAACGACGCGGAACTCCGCCAGGACGGGACGGGCTGGAGCGTGAACGGCGACCCGATGGAGGGCGCGCTCGTGGCGCTCGCCATGAAGGCCGGCCTCGATCCCCGGCATGCCCGCGCCGAATGGCCGAGGCTCGACGAGATCCCGTTCGACGCCCAGCATCGCTTCATGGCCAGCCTGCACCGCCGCCCGGGCGGCGGGACCACCCTGTTCGTCAAGGGCGCGCCCGAGCGGGTCCTGGAGATGAGCCGGGCCGAGCTGGGTCCGGACGGACGTCCCCGGCCGGTCGACCAGGCGTTCTGGGCCGAGGCCATTGCGGCTACCGCGCGGGACGGCGAGCGGATCCTGGGCTTCGCCATGGCCGAACTGCCGGATGGCCAGGAGCAGTTGGCCTTCGCCGACCTGGAGCGGGCGCCACTCATCTTCCTCGGCATCGTCGGCTTCATCGATCCGCCGCGCGACGAGGCGATGGATGCCATCGCCGAGTGCCGCTCGGCAGGCATCAGGGTCAAAATGATCACCGGCGACCATGCTGCCACCGCCGGGGCGATCGCCCGCCAGCTCGGCATGAGCGAGGACCCCGAGGTCGTCACCGGCGCGGAGCTGGACCGTATGGACGAGCCGGCGCTGGACCAGGCGGCCAAGCGTGCCACCGTGTTCGCCCGCACCAGCCCCGAGCACAAGCTCCGGATCGTGCAGGCTCTGCAACGGCAGGGTGCCGTGGTGGCGATGACCGGCGACGGGGTCAACGACGCGCCGTCGCTCAAGCAGGCTGATGTCGGCGTCGCCATGGGCCACAAGGGCACCGAGGCCGCCAAGGAGGCGGCCGAGATGGTGCTGCTCGACGACAATTTCGCCTCGATCGTGGCCGCGGTCCACGAGGGCCGCACCGTCTACGACAATATCCGCAAGGTGATCTCCTGGACCCTGCCGACCAATGGCGGCGAGGTGATCGCGGTGATCGCGGCGATCCTGTTCGGCTTCGTCATGCCGATGACCGCCACCCAGATCCTGTGGATCAACCTGATCCTGACCGTGACGCTGGGCCTGGTGCTGGCGTTCGAGCCTTCCGAGGACGGCGTGATGGCACGCCCGCCGCGCCGGCCCGACGCCCCGCTGCTCTCGCCCTTCCTGCTCTGGCGGGTGGTGTTCGTCTCGGCCCTGTTCACGATCGCCGTGCTGGCCGTGTTCTTCTATGTGCTCGGCCGGGGCGACGACGTGGCGACCGCCCGGACCATGGTGGTGAACACGCTGGTCGTGCTGGAGATCTTCTACCTGTTCAACGTGCGCTACCTGCACATGACCTCGATCACCTGGAAGGGTGCGATGGGTACGCCCTTCGTGCTGGCGGCGGTCGCCGCGGTGGTGGTGGCGCAGTTCGCCTTCACCTATCTGCCGTTCATGAACAGGATCTTCGACAGCCGCCCCCTGTCCTTTTCCGACGGCATGCTCACCGTGGTCATCGGAATCACGATGCTCATGGTACTGGAAGCGGAGAAGGCCCTTTTCCAGCGCTTCGGCATCTTCCAGACCTCGCGCAACTGATCATCGCCCTTCGGGAGGACCGACATGACCACCGCCCCGCCAAAGCCGACCATCCTGCTCGCCTCCGACCTGTCGCCCCGGTCAGACCGGGCGACCGACCGCGCCATCGCCCTGGCGCAGGCCTGGGGGACGCGGCTCGTGGCGGTCCATGCCCTGCCGCCAGAGAGCAAGGTCCTGCCGCTCGGCACGGGCTCGCCCCATCCCGAGGTGACCGCCCGCCGCCGGCTAGCCGCCGAGTTCGCGGTGCTGGGCGACCAGGCCGTGCTCGTGGTGGCGGAGGGCAAGCCGGCCGAGGTGGTGGCCCGCTATGCCAAGGAGCAGGACTGCGAGCTGATCGTCACTGGCGTGGCGCGCGAGGAAACGATCGGCCGGATGTTCCTGGGCGATACGGTGGACGACATCCTGCGCAGGTCGGCCGCGCCGGTCCTGGTGGTGAAGAACCGCATGCGCGGCGACTACCGCACGCTGGTGTTCGCCACCGACTTCTCCGACACGTCGAAGCTGGCGCTCGACACCGCCCTCACCCTGTTCCCGCCGGAGCGCCTCGTCCTGTTCCACGGCTATTCCACGCCGCTGGCCGGGATCACCGGTGATCCGGCCAGCTACCGGCGCCAGTATGGCGACGGCGTGGTCCGCAAGGACTGCGAGGCGTTCGTGGCGAAGCTGGACCTGCCCGAGCGCCTGCGCAACGGCCTGGAGATGGTGCTGCAGGACGGCTTCCCCGGCCAGCTCCTGGCCGAATATGTCGAGACCCATCCGGCCGACCTCGTGGTCGTGGGTGCGCGCGGCCAGAGCCCGCTCCGGGAGATCGTGCTCGGCAGCACCGCCAAGGAGATCCTGGCGACGGTGTGCTGCGACACGCTGGTGGTGCGGCGCTGACCTTCCCGCCGCCGGAGCCTCTTGGACCGGCGGCAAACCATCCGCTAGGCTTTGCCCGCGTCACAGGGCGGGGAGGCATGATGAGTGGGTCCGACATCCTGATCGGCAAGGCCGGAACCCTCGACCAGCACCTCCTGCTCCGCCAGGCCAACCGGCACGGCTTGGTCGCCGGTGCCACCGGCACCGGCAAGACGGTGACGCTGCAGCGGCTCGCGGAGAGCTTCGCCAAGGCCGGGGTGCCGGTGTTCGCGGCCGACGTGAAGGGTGATCTCTCCGGCATCGCCAGACCCGGCGCCACCGACAGCAAGCTCGCCGAACGTGCCCGGGAACTGGCCATTCCGGACTGGGTGCCGGCGGGCGTGCCCACTGTGTTCTGGGACGTGTTCGGCGAGCAGGGCCATCCGGTGCGCACCACCGTGGCCGAGATGGGCCCACTCCTGCTCGCCCGGCTGCTCGAGTTGAACGACGTCCAGGAGGGCATCCTCAACATCGTCTTCCGCATCGCCGACGAGGAGAAGCTGCTGTTGCTCGACCTCGCCGACCTGCGCGCCATGCTGAACGAGGTGGCCGAGCGGGCGGACGAGCTGCGCGCCACCTATGGCAATGTCAGCAAGGCCTCGGTGGGCGCCGTGCAGCGGGCACTATTGGTGCTGGAGCAGCAGGGCGGCGACCGGTTCTTCGGCGAGCCGGCCCTGGCGCTGGCCGACCTGATGCGCACCACACCGGACGGGATTGGCCAGGTGAGCCTGCTGGCAGCCGACCGGCTGCTGCACAGCCCCAGGCTCTACTCGACCCTCCTGCTCTGGCTGATGTCCGAGCTGTTTGAGGAGCTGCCCGAGGCCGGCGACCTGGACAAGCCCAAGCTCGTGTTCTTCTTCGACGAGGCGCATCTCCTGTTCGATGGCGCGCCCAGGGTGCTGCTCGACAAGATCGAGCAGGTGGTCCGGCTGATTCGCTCCAAGGGGGTGGGCGTCTATTTCGTCACGCAGAACCCGGCCGACGTGCCCGACCAGGTGCTGGGCCAGCTCGGCAACCGGGTGCAGCACGCGCTGCGCGCCTTCACCCCGCGCGATCAGAAGGCGGTGCGGACCGCGGCCGAGACCTTCCGGGCCAATCCGGCCTTCGACACGGCCGCGGCGATCACCGAGCTCGGCATCGGCGAAGCGCTGGTCTCGACGCTCGATGCCAAGGGTGTGCCGGGCGAAGTGCAGCGCACCCTGGTGGCCCCGCCCTGCAGCCGGGTCGGCCCGCTCACGGCCGAGGAGCGCAAGGCGGAGCTGGCGGCGAGCCCGCTGGCCGGCCGCTATGATCAGGCGGTCGACCGGGAGTCCGCGGCGGAGCTCCTGGCGGCGCGGGCCGGCAAGGCCACCGCACCTGCCGCGGCCGCGGCCGGTACGGTCGACCCCGAGCTTGCGGCCAGGCTCGACGCGGCGCTCGGCCGTACCGGCACGCGGCCTGCCGGCGGTACCCGCTATCCGCCGCCCGAGCCCGCACCAGAACCGGCCAACCGGCGGCAGGGTGGCAGCCGCCGGGCGCCGCCGGCCTCCATGGCCGAGCAGATCGCCACCACGGCAGTGAAGAACATGGCCTCGTCCATGGCCCGCTCGCTGGGCTCCCGGGTGGGCAGCGCCATCGTTCGCGGCGTGCTGGGCTCGCTGCTGAAGGGTGGGCGCTGAGCGCTGCGATTGTCTCGGCACAATTTGCGCGTGACTGCCGTCTTACTGTCGGGTGCGGCGCTGGCGGCACGCTCGACCTGACAAGAGTGGTGGACATCCGGGCAGGACGGGATCAGTTTGCCTGTCCTGCGCGATCCAGGATTCCGGCCGTGAATGATCACCTGACCGGCTTCCAGGACACGCCCTCGCCCGGCCTGACGGGCACCGACCTTCTGGGTGACGTACTCCATGGCTTCCGGCCCCACGGCCTCCGGCACGCTCAGCGCCGAGTCCCTGAGCGCTCCGGTCACCGCCCCCGACCGGTCGGGCGGTGACATCGCGATCGCGATCCTGATCTCCGCCAGCGTCTGCCATCTGCTGAACGACATGATGCAGTCGATGCTGGCGTCGATCTATCCGCTCATCAAGGACGACTTCCACCTCGACTTCGTCCAGATCGGCATCATCACGCTGGCCTTCCAGCTCACCGCCTCGCTGCTCCAGCCGTTCGTCGGCATGTGGACCGACAAGCATCCGATGCCGTTCTCGCTCCCGGTCGGCATGGGCTTCACCCTGGTGGGCTTGGTCCTGCTGGCGTTCGCGAGCGGCTTTACCAGCGTGCTGATCGCAGCGGCGATGATCGGCGTCGGCTCGTCCGTGTTCCACCCCGAATCCTCGCGGGTGGCGCGCCTCGCGTCCGGCGGCCGCCACGGCCTGGCCCAGTCGCTGTTCCAGGTCGGCGGCAATTTCGGCACCGCGGTCGGCCCGCTGCTCGCCGCCTTCATCGTGGTGCCCTATGGGCGGCAGAACGTCCTGTTCTTCATCCTGGCCGCCGTGATCGGCATCGCGATCCTGTCCTACATGGGCAACTGGTACAATCGCCACCTGATCGCCCGGCGCGCCAAGAGCGTGGCCAAGGCGCTGGTCTCGCCGGTGCCCAGGCGGATGGTGCAGATCTCGCTCGCCATCCTGATCCTGCTGACGTTCTCCAAGAACTTCTACATGGCGAGCTTTTCCAGCTACTACACTTTCTACCTGATGGACCGCTTCGACCTGTCGATCCAGTCGGCGCAGGTCCATCTGTTCCTGTTCCTGGGTGCCGCCGCTGCCGGCACGATCCTGGGCGGGCCGATCGGCGACGCGATCGGGCGCAAGCTGGTGATCTGGATCTCGATCCTGGGCGTGGTGCCGTTCACCCTGGCCCTGCCCTACGCCAACCTGTTCTGGACCGACGTGTTCGCCATCCTGACCGGGCTGATCATGGCCTCGGCCTTCCCGGCGATCGTGGTGTATGCCCAGGAATTGCTGCCGGGCAAGGTCGGCATGGTGGCCGGCCTGTTCTTCGGCTTCGCCTTCGGCATGGGCGGGCTGGGTGCCGCCTTGCTCGGCTGGCTGGCCGATCACACCAGCATCGCCTTCGTCTACCAGGTCTGCTCCTTCCTGCCGCTGATCGGCATCCTGACCTGGTTCCTGCCAAACCTGGAGACGTCCCGGATGCGCCAGCGCGCCGCTGCGCGCGGCTGAGCGGGTGGCCGCGTCCGAGCGCCCGGGCCGGGGGGAACGCTGGTTCCTCACCGGTCTCGGCATCGGCCAGATCTGCGCCTACGGCTCGCTCTATTACGGCTTCCCGCTGATCGCCGAGGCGATGGCGGCCGATCTCGGCCTGGGCAAGCCGGAAATCTATGTCGGCGCAGCGCTGGGCCTGATCGTGGCGGCGCTGGCCGCCTGGCCGGTGGGGGTGCTGATCGATCGCGGCCATGGCCGGGCCGTGATGAGCGGAGGTGCCGTGCTCGGCAGCCTCCTGCTGCTGCTCTGGTCGCAGGTCCATTCCCTGCTGCCCTACTACCTGATCCTGGCCGCGCTCGGTCTGGTCCAGGCCGCCGTGTTCTACGAGCCGGTGTTCGCCGTGGCGGCACGCCGGTTCGGCCCGGAGGGTGCCAGGCGCGGCGTCACCGCGCTCACCATGTGGGGCGGCTTCTCCAGTACGGTGTTCCTGCCGATCATCCAGTTCCTGCTGGACCAGCAGGGCTGGCGGGCCACGCTGGTGGTGCTGGGCGCCATCAACCTGCTGGTCACCGCCAGCCTGAACTTCCTGGTGATCGACCGGCGCAAGGACCGGCTGGAACCGCCCGGCGCCGCCGGACGCCCGGCCCCGGCCAGGCCCGGCACGAGCGAGATCCTGCGCATGCCGGTGTTCTGGGCGCTGGCCCTGGCGTTCACCGCGCAGTCGGCGGCGATCTCCGCCTTTCTGTTCCACCTCTACCCCCTCCTGCTGGAGCGGGGCTTCCAGGCGCATGACGTCGTGCTGGCGATGATGGTGATCGGGCCGGCCCAGGTGGGCGCCCGCATGCTGCTCTGGCTGTTCGCACCGGGGATCCGGGTCAGCCGGCTGGGCATCGTGACCACGCTGGCCTTCCCGCTCTCCTTCCTGGCGCTGACCCTGGCACCGCCCGGCCTCCTCACGATCGTGCTGATCACCATCGTCTACGGCACGGCCAACGGGATCATGACCATCGTGCGCGGCATCGCGGTACCGGAGATGGTGACCCGGCAAGGCTATGGCGCGGTCAACGGGCTGATGGCGATCCCGGCCACCGTCACGCGCGCGGCGGCACCGGTGGGTGCCGCCATGCTCTGGGCGGCGACCGGCAGCTATGATGCGGTGCTGTGGGCGATCACGGCCGCCACCGTGGTGCTGGCGGCGGCCTTTGCCCTGGCAGTGCTGGTGGCGAACCGGCCGGCCCGCCGGATGATCGTCGCCTGAACCCTACGGGCAGGCCTTGGCCCCGGCGGCATGACGGGCGCCGCCGGTGCAGCGCAGCCCGACCAGATCCGGCATGTCCGCGGCACGCTAGACCCGGATCAGCAGGTAGGCCGTGCCGTCCAGCCGATTGCGCGCCAGAACCACGTCGAGGTCCAGCCCATAGTGGACGGCGTCGTAGCCGTCGTTGCCGAAGGTGGAGAAGAACGGGTCGATCGCCCTGGCGGTCCCGCGGCCAACGCCATCATCTTGCCCAGGACCATCGCACCGCCGCCGCCGAATCCATTCCGGCAGATTACGACGGATTTCCTCAGTACGACGATTGATTTTGGCGCAAGGCGGCGTCGGCGTGGCCAGGCGCAGCGGCTGCCGGCTTCTCAGCCGGGATAGGTCAGCACCGTCTCCACC
>Ga0182739_1002002_pt1 | contig 19821 bp, 17 predicted proteins | sample eDN5th30CBELigBY_FD_128873 | JGI IMG/M metagenome (GOLD analysis project Ga0182739, IMG submission 128873) | Enriched backyard soil microbial communities from Emeryville, California, USA - eDNA 5th pass 30_C BE-Lig BY (version 2) (version 2) | ecosystem: Environmental > Terrestrial > Soil >...
CATGAAGATGCCGGTGAAGCTCGAGATCGTGAATTACGACACCGAGACTAAGCCGGACGTGGCCCGCACCCAGGCCGAGAAGGCAATCGACGCGGGCTGCCACATGCTGGTCGGCGCCTTCGATTCCGGCCAGACGATCGCCATCGCCCAGGTCTGCGAGCAGCGCGGCGTGCCGCTGGTCGTGAACATCGCGGCGGCGCCGCAGATCACCGAGCAGGGCTACAAGTTCGTGGTGCGCAACTTCCCGACGGCACCGATGCTGATCATCGGCGCGCTGTCGCTGCACAAGGAGATCTTCAAGATCTCGGGCAAGACGCCCAAGACCGCCGTGCTGATGAGCGTGAACGACACGTTCGGCACCTCGATGATCAACGGCATCAAGGCGCTCTTTCCCAAGCTCGACATGCCCTATGAGCTGGTCGACACGATCAGCTACGACGTCGCCGCCAAGGATCTCTCGGTCGAGGTCGCCAAGGCCAAGGCCACCAAGGCCGAGCTGCTGCTGCCGGTCAGCCGCCTGAACGACGCCAAGCTGCTGGTGCAGGAGATGGTGAAGCAGCGCTGGGAGCCGATGGGGGTCCTCAATCCCGGCGCGCCCGGGCTCTACGAGCAGGATTTCCTCAAGACCATGGGCAAGTACGGCGAGTACATGATCTCGAACGTGCCGTGGCTCGATCCGAAGTCGGCGATGACGGCGTCGCTCGAGAAGCGCCATGCCGCGAAGTTCCCGAACGACCAGCTCGACCTCAACGGCGGCTTCACCTTCGAGGGCATCCTGATCGCCGCCCAGGCCTGGCTCGCCGCCAAGTCGACCAAGCCCGGCGACCTCATGGACGCGCTGCGCAAGATCAAGATCGACCAGCACGTCATGGTCGGCGGTCCGATCCAGTTCGACTCCAAGGGCCAGAACGTCAACATCAAGGCCACCGCCGTCGAGAACCTCAAGCGCAAGCCCACGGTCGTGCTGCCGCTCGAATCGGCCGCCGCGCCGCTCGTCTTCCCGATGCCACCGTGGAACGACAAGCGCCGCACCTGATTTTCGCGCTCATACTTTCCCTCTCCGCCGCGCAGCGGGGGAGAGGGCGGAGCCCATTGCGAAGCAATGGGAGGATGAGGTGATCTTCTCTCAAGACAACACCTCGCCGACGTAGCGACGAAAGCCCCACCTCACCCTTCCCACGCTTACGCGCGGGTCCCCGCCCTCTCCCCCCGCTGCGCGGGGGAGAGGGCCCCTGAAGTGTCAGTTCGATAAACGACAGGATGACCGCCGACTTTCTTCTCTCGCTCGCCCAGGCGATCACCAAGGGCCTGTTGACCGGCATGGTCTACGGGCTGATGGCGCTCGGCCTCTCGGTGATCTTCGGCGTCATGCGCGTGGTAAACTTCGCGCACGGCGAGATGATGGTCGTCGGCATGTATCTCGCCTGGATGAGCTTCGAATACCTGCAGGTCTCGCCGATGCTGAGCCTGCCGGTGATCGCCGTGATCTTCTTCGGCGCGGGCTATGCGTTGCAGCGCGCGGTGATCTCGCCATTCATCGGCCGGCCCGAGCACCAGCAGTTCCTGCTGCTGCTGGCCATCGCCATCCTGCTGGTCAATGTCTCGCTGGTCATCGCCGGTCCAGACGCTCGTGGCGTGCAGATGGACTCGCAGTTCGAATCCTATGAACTGGGGCCCTTCGTCTTCGATGCGGTCCGCGTTCATGCCGCCCTCACCGCGGTGGTGATCGCGGGCCTGCTCTGGCTCTTCTTCACCCGCACCCGCACCGGCAAGTCGATCCGCGCCGCCGCCGACAACAATCTCGGCGCGCTGGTCGTGGGCCTCGACGTCCGCCGGCTCTATGCCTTCACCTTCGGCGTGGGCGCGGCCTGTGTCGGCGCCGCCGGCGCGCTGATGATCACCATCATCCCGGTGACGCCGTTCCTTGCCGCCGAATACACGCTGCTCGCCTTCGTGATCGTGATCGTGGGCGGCCTCGGCAGCATGACGGGCGCGCTGGCCGGCGGGCTGCTGATCGGGGTCAGCGAAGCTGTTGCCGGTCTCCTGCTGCAGCCGTCGCTGAAGAGCATGGTGAGCTTCGGCATCCTGATCCTCGTGCTGCTCCTGCGGCCGCAGGGCCTGTTCGGCAAGAGCGGCCCATGACACTGCTCGCGCGTCTCACCGGGGGCGTACCGGCACGCTCGCTGTGGTGTCTCGGCTTGCTGTTGGTCCTGCTGCTCGTGGCGCCGGCGCTGCTCGGCAAGTACGGCCTCTCCGTTCTGATCCTGGTCCTCTACTTCGCCTTCGTCGGCCAGGCGTGGAACATCATGATGGGCTTCGCCGGCCAGCTCTCGCTCGGTCATGCGCTCTATGCGGGTGTGGGCGGCTACATCGCCGCCGGCCTGTTCTTTCACTACGGCATTGGCCCGTGGGCCGGCGTCTTCGTCGCGGTCGCGGCGGCCGTCGCCGCCGGATCGATCGTCGGCTATCTCGGCTTCCGCTTCTCGCTGGCCGGCGTCTATTTCGCGCTGCTCACGATCGCCTTCAGCGAGTTCACGCGCATCGCCTTCGATCACTGGGGTTGGGTCGGCGGCTCGGGCGGGCTCTTCCTCAAGGTCGATGCCAGCTCCGACATTCTCAACCTGCGCGGCGGGCCGCTGCTCTTCTATTACGTCATCCTGGGGCTGGCCGCCGGCACCTTCATCCTCTGCCGCCTCCTCCTGGAGAGTCGGCTCGGCCGCTACTGGCTGGCCATCCGCGAAGACCCGGAAGCGGCTCAGGCGGTGGGCGTCCCGGTCCTGCGCTGCAAGATGATCGCGATCATGATCTCGGCGGCGCTGACGGCGCTGGCCGGCGTCTGGAACGCCTTTTACTACAACAACCTCTTTCCCGAGACGGCCTTCGCCATGGGCCGCTCCATCGAATTCACCCTGGCGCCGATCATCGGCGGGCTGGGGACACTGTTCGGACCAATCGTGGGCGCCATGGTGCTGACCGGCCTCGGCGAGATCTTCACCGACTTGAGCGAGGTCTTCCACATCTCCGGCCTGAAGCAGATATTCTATGGACTCGCCCTGCTGGTGATCGTGATGTACCGCCCGGCCGGCGTCTGGCCGTGGATCGCCGACCGCCTCGGCTTCGGGGAGAAGCGGCGATGAGCGGCGCCCGGCTCGAACTCGACGCGATCGGCAAGAGCTTCCGCGGCCTTCGTGCCGTGCACGATGTCTCGTTCGACGTGCCGGCCGGCGCCATAAACGCCCTGATCGGGCCCAACGGCGCGGGCAAGACCACCATCTTCAACATGATCGCCGGCGTCTACCGGCCCGATGCCGGCAGCGTGCGCCTCGACGGGCGGCAGGTCTCCGGCCTGCGGCCCGACCTCGTCTGCGACGCGGGCGTCGGCCGGACCTTCCAGATCGTGAAGCCGTTCAAGGGATTGAGCGTGCTGGAGAATGTCACCGTGGGCGCGCTCCATCGCCGGCCCACCCTTCCCGAGGCCCGCGCCTACGCCGCCGACATACTGATGCAGCTCGGCCTGCACGATCGCCGGCACCAGGCGGCGGAGAGCCTCACCTTGCCGGACCGCAAACGCCTAGAGGTCGCGCGGGCGCTCGCCACCGAGCCCAAGCTGCTGCTGCTTGACGAGGTGATGGCGGGACTGCGGCCGACCGAGATCGACGTGATGGTGACGTTCCTGCAGGACCTTAACAGCCGCACCGGGCTCACCATCCTGCTGATCGAGCATGTGATGCGCGCCGTCATGGCGCTGGCCTCAAACATCGTGGTCGTGAGCTACGGCGAAAAGATCGCCGAGGGCATGCCGGCCGAGATCGCACGCCACCAGGCCGTCCTCGACGTCTATCTCGGCGAGGCGGAGCCCGCATGAGCGCGCCTCTTCTAAAGGTCGAAGACCTCGACCTCTTCTACGGCGACGCACAGGCGCTGGCCGGCGTGTCGCTCGAAATCGCACAGGGCGAGATCGTGGCCATTGTCGGTGCCAATGGCGCAGGCAAGAGTTCGCTGATCCGCTCGATCCACGGGATCGAAAGGCCGGCGCGCGGCCATATCCGCTTCGACGGCACCGATATCACCGGCTGGCCCTCCTACCGCGTGTGCGAGGCCGGCGTCGGCCACGTCGCCGAAGGCCGACAGGTCTTCCCCAATCTCTCGGTTCTGGAGAACCTCGAGATGGGCGCGACGCCCAAGCGCGCACGGGCACTGGAGAAGGAAACCCTGGAGCGCGTCTTCGCGATGTTCCCGCGGCTGGCCGAGCGGCGACGGCAGGCCGCCGGCACGCTTTCGGGCGGCGAGCAGCAAATGGTGGCGATCGGCCGCTGCCTGATGGGCCAGCCGCGCCTTATCATGTTCGACGAGCCGTCGCTCGGTCTCGCCCCCACCATCGTGCAGGAAGTCTTCCGCATCGTGCGCCGCCTGAACGAGGAGGGCCTCACCATCCTCCTGGTCGAGCAGAACGTGATGGCGTCGCTGCGCATCGCGGACCGCGGCTACGTGCTGGAGAACGGCCGCATCGAACTCGAAGGCGCCGGCGCCGACCTGCTGACCAACGACCGCGTCCGCCAGGCCTATCTCGGCCTCTAGCGGGGCGTTGGCATCCGAGACCGGCGGGCGAGATCGAACCGGCAGCGGTATCAGGATACCTGAACCAGGGGTGCAACTCTCATTTCGAATGATTCGTTTATTTCGTTTATTTCGATTATTCACCCGGCCGGCTTTTTTCGAACGGCCGGGTGAGGTCTGTGAGGCGTTGACGCACGCCCCACCCGCTGCAAATGTGACCACTTCCGGTACTGACGCTGTCGCGTGCGACGCGAATCGGTCCGGGATGGCGCCGGCTCCTCCCGACGACGGGATGACCGCCCTCCCCGGCAGACCTTGCCCATGGGGAGAAACACCAAGATGAATCGTCGTGACATGCTCAAGGCCGGCGTCGCTGCCGGCGTATTCGGCCTCGCACCGCGCCTCGCATCGGCGCAGGCCGCGACCTACGCGCCCAAGCCGAAAGGCTGGCGCACCTACGTGCTGGCGACCCGGGTCGAGCCGACGGCGGGCGCCACCAGGGCGTGGATCCCGCTGCCGACCTTCGAGGCACCGGACTGGCAGCGCCCCGGTCCCGTCACCTGGACCGGCAATGCCCGTGTCGCCGAACGGGTGCGCGATCCCAAGTATGGCGCGGAGATGCTCCGGGTCGAATGGGCGGCCGACCAGCAGGCGCCCGTCATCGAGATCGTGGCGCAGGTCCAGGCGCAGAACAGATCGGTCGTGCCGGGCCAGGGTAACGCCGCCCCGCTCAGCGATGCGGAGCGCAAGCTCAACCTGACGCCGACCACGTTCCTTCCGACCGATGGCCTGGTGAAGGAAACCGCCGACGGGATCGTGCGTGGCAAGCAGAGCGACCTCGCCAAGGCGCGCGCGATCTACGACTGGATCGTCGAGAACACCTTCCGCAACGCCAAGACGCCGGGCTGCGGCGTCGGTGACATCACCACGATGATCCGGACCGGCAATCTGAACGGCAAGTGCGCCGACCTGAACGCGCTCTATGTCGGCCTCGCCCGCTCGGTTGGCCTGCCGGCGCGCGACGTCTACGGCCTTCGCGTCATGCCGTCGGAGTTCGGCTTCAAGGCACTGGGCGCCGCCTCGGAGGTCGTCTCCAAGGCGCAGCACTGCCGCGCCGAGGTCTGGCTCAGCGGCTCGGGCTGGACGCCGGTCGATCCCGCCGACGTGCGCAAGGTCGTGCTCGAAGAACCGCCGACCAACCTCGCCATGACCGATCCGAAGGTCGTTGCGGCCCGCCGCGCTCTGTTCGGTGCCTGGGAAGGCAACTGGCTCGCCTACAACGCGGCGCACGATGTAAAACTGCCGGGCTCCCGCGAGGAACCCATCGCCTTCCTGATGTATCCCCAGGCCGAGAACCGCTCGGGCTTCCTCGATTCGCTCGATCCGGACAAGTTCAAGTACCGCATCACGGCGCGTGAACTGACGGCCTGAGCCGCTCTCGATGCGACGGGCGGGGCATTCCGCTCCGCCCCGATCCGCACTATATCCGGCGGATGAACGCCCCTATCGACGCGGCGGCGCACCTGTCGCCCGCCCGACTCGTGCATCGCTATTACCTTGCGATGTCGGTGCCGTTCGTGATCGACGTCATCTCGGTGTTCGTCTATTCGGCACTCAATGGGGCCCCGGAAGTCGTCCTCCCGTCGCTGGCAGTCACCGCCCTGTTCCTCGCTTTCGGCGTCGGACTCGGTGCATGGCTCCTCATCCGGCCGATCCGGCACTTCATCGAGGGGCGCGCCGCCTTTGCCGACATCGAGATTTCGCTGGCACGACTGCCGCGCAATTCCGCGACCGTCATCGGGGTGCTGTACGCGCCCATGGTGGCGCTTCGCCTCCTGTCGCACCGGCTCGATATCACCTTCGGCGCGACACTTCAGCAGGTCGCCTGGCCGGACGTCATCGCCAACCTCACCGTCGGCACCGGCTTCAACGTCGTCCTCACTTTCTTCGTCGTCGCGGCCTATCTCGATCATCTATGCGACGAACTCTTCCGCACGAGGGGTGTGAACATCGGAACCTTCGGCGGCCGCTTCCGTCGCAAGGTGGCGCTCGCCCTGCTGTTCGTTTCGTTCGCGACCATGGTCCTGATCGCCGCCGACATGCTGAGCTACAGCGGCGACCGCCTGGTCCGAGAAGCCTCGGCCGACATCACGACCTCGGCGCTCGGCGCAGCCTTCATATATTACTGGATTTCAAACGCGCTGACCCGCCCGATCACCCGCCTGGACGGCGGTCTGCGGCAGGTTGCCGACAATGACTACACGGTCCGCCTTCCCGTCACCTCCGACGACGAGCTGGGTCATGCCGCCAGCCGTTTCAATCAGATGGTCGAAGGCCTCGCCGAGAAGGCCTATCTTCGCGACACGTTCGGAAAGTATGTGAGCGAGACCGTCGCCACCTCCATCCTCTCCAACCGCGGCAATACCGGGCGCAGCATCGACACCACGGCCGAGGCGACCCTGATGTTCACGGACATCGAGGGGTTTACGGGCCTGTCGGAGAGCACGACCCCCGCCGAGGTAGCGGCCCTCCTGAATGCCTATCTCCACACGGTCGTCCCGGTCATCCAACGCCACGGCGGCATCGTGAACAGCTTCATCGGCGACGGGCTGTTCGTGAGCTTCGGCTTGCCGCGACCGATCGAGAATCACGCGAAGGCCGCCATTGCCGCGGCGATCGAAATCCAGCAGGCCCTCTCTGCGGCCCGGTTCGCGCCCGGTTTCAGCCTCCCGACACGCATCGGCCTCAACACCGGCTCCGTCATCGGCGTCACCATCGGCACCGACAACCGGCTCAGCTACACATTGCTGGGCGACGCGGTGAACGTCGCGGCACGCATTGAGCAGCTCAACAAGAAATTCGGCACACGCATCCTTGCCGCCGAGAGCACGGTAGCGGCGGCGGGCGCACAGCCTTTCTGCGAGCGGTTGGGCACGACCGACGTGCGCGGGCATCACGACGGCGTCGTCGTCTATCGCGTGGGGCAGCCCCGGTGACCGCGGCGGGAAGCGCGCAACCCGTCGCCACGGCGTCCGAGATCGGCGGCCTGCGCCGTCGCTACCTGCTGCGCGCCGTCTCGGCGGCGGGGGTGGACATCGTCTTCACCGGCGTGTTCGTCGCCTTCGCCGACGCCTGGGCCTATGCGCCACGGTCGATCGCCGTCGGGCTCTTCCTGCTGCTGGGCGTCAATGCCTTGGTGAACCGTCGCCTGTTCATGCCGATCGAGGAATATCTGTCCGGACGCCGAACGTTCGAGGAAGTGGAGCGGCGGATCACGCAACTTCCACTGCTGACGGCCACGCGCGTGGCACTGCTGGCGCTCGTCATGGTGGGCTTCCGCGTCACCGCGCCATACCTCTGGCCAGACGCGACCTTCCGCGGCCTGCCCACCCAGACGCTGGTCGACACCGTCGCTCTCTGCCTGCTGCTGCCGTTCTTCTACTTCACCTACATCTACTTCATCGTGAGCGACTATCTGGGCCACCTCTGCGGCTTCATCTTCAGGCGCACGGGCCGCAACCTGTCGCTTTTCTTCGGCCGCTACCGGCTGAAGCTCGGCATCGCCCTGCTTGTCATCTCGATCGCGCCAATGACGGCTGTCGTTATCGACCTCGTGAGTTATGACGGCGTGAAGCTGCAGTTCGAGATCGCAACCGACGTCGCCGTCGCGCTGATGGGCGTCGCCGTCTCGATCTACTTCATAGGGCGATCGCTGCTGCGCCCCATCCGCATCCTGTCCCTCGCCATGTCGAAGGTCGCCGGTGGAGACATGTCGGTACGGATCCCCGTGACGTCGAACGACGAGGTTGGCGAACTCACGGGTCAGTTCAACGCCATGGTCGAGGGGCTGCGTGAACGCGAGCAGATCCGCGAGACCTTTGGCCGCTATGTCGACGAGAGCGTGGCCTCGACCATCCTGCAGCGCGGCGGCAACGGCGTGCTGGCGGGCGAAACCCGCGAGGCGACGATCCTTTTCACGGACGTATCGGGCTTCACGACGATCGCCGAGAAGATTCCGCCCGACCAGCTCTTCGGGGCCCTCAACGAGTATCTCGAGACCGTCCTCGGTCCCATTCGCGCCCATGGCGGCGTGGTGAACACCTTCATCGGCGACGGTCTGTTCGCCTCCTTCAACATGCCGTTGGCCTGTCCGGGCCACGCTTCGGCCGCCATCCGCGCCGCCGTCGACATCCAGCGCGCCGTCGCGGGCCGCAGCTTTGGCGAAGCCCGGGTGCCGTTCGTCACCCGCATCGGCATCAGTACCGGCGCGGTGATCGGCGGATCCATCGGCGCCGGACAGCGGCTGAGCTTCACATTGCTAGGCGACACGGTGAACCTCGCGGCGCGCCTCGAGAAGTTGAACAAGGATCACGGCACGAGCATTCTCGTCGCCGAGACGACATGCGCCGGCTGCGGCACGGAGTTCGTGTTCAAACCGCTGGGCAGCACGGCCGTCCGCGGCCGAAGCGGGTCGGTCGCCATCTTCACCATCGATGCTGCCTGAGGTCCGTCGTCCATGAACCCGTCCGCCCTGTCACCGGATCAACTCGAACTGCAAGCGCGCGCCCGCGAACTCGCCGCCGGCCCCGTCGCCGAACGCGCTGCCGAGGTCGATCGCACCGAGCAGTATCCCTGGGACAATGTCGAACTGCTGAAGGACGCCAAGCTGATCGGCATGACGATCCCGACCCAGTATGGCGGCCAGGGCAAGGGCTGGCTCGATGCCGTGCTCGCCATCGAGGCGCTGTCCTCGGCCTGCGCCGTCACCGGCCGCATCGCGGTCGAGACCAACATGGGCGCCATCAGCGCAGTGATGGCCTATGGCTCGGAAGAGCAGAAGAAGATGGCGGCCGACATGGTGCTGGCTGGCGACAAGCCCGCCATCTGCATCACCGAGCCCGATGCCGGTTCCGACGCCAACGGCATGACCACGCGCGCCGACAAGAAGGGCAACCGTTACGTCCTGAACGGCCGCAAGCACTGGATCACCGGCGGCGGCGTCTCCCGCCTGCATCTGATCTTCGCCAAGGTGTACGACGAGAAGGGCACGTTCGAGGGCATCGGCGGCTTCCTCGCGATCCGCGACGAGACCAAGGGCCTCAAGATCACCAAGCGCGAGCCGACCATGGGCCTGCGCGGCATTCCCGAGGCGGTGATCGACCTCGAGGACATGGACGTGCCGCCGTCGGCGCTGGTGATCCCACCGCGCGGCCTGAAGAAGGGCTTCGCCGACCTGATGACCGCCTACAACAGCCAGCGCGTGGGCGCCGCCACCGTGGCGCTCGGCATCGCCGACGGCGCCTACCGGCTGGCGCTCGACTGGTCGGAGAAGCGCCAGCAGTTCGGCCGCCCGATCAACGAGTTCCAGGGCCTGCAATGGAAGCTGGCCGACATGTCGATCAAGCTCGCGGCGTCCCGCGCGCTGGTCCACAACGCCGCGCGCTCGGGCGAAGGCGGCTTCCCCGACATGCTCATGGCGGCCCAGGCCAAGGTGTTCACCTCGGAGAGCGCCATCCAGATCGTGAACGAGGCGCTGCAGTTCTTCGGCGCCCGCGGCTACAGCCGCGAACTGCCGCTCGAACGCATGGCCCGCGACGTCCGCATGTTCACGATCGGCGGCGGCACGGCGGAGGTTCTGCGCAACGTCGTGGCCGGTGCGCTGCTCAAGAAGAAGCTGCCGCAGACGCGGGACGGCTGGGACAAGTCGGCCGAATAGGCTCGCCTACGACGTGGCGCCGGCCGGGCGGATCGTGAAGCCCGGTACCGGCCTCTGCTCGATATAGTTCGGGTGGTACATATCGAGATAGACCGTGTAGTTCGACGATCCGCAACGCACGTCATACCCATCGATGATGGTGGTGTAGACACCCACGCCGAAATTGCCGATCCGGCGGAACGACGGAGTCTTGCCGTCAGGGCAGATCAGCCGGTTCAGATAGGCCTGCTGTCCTTGCGGCATGAGAGCCCGCACGGGATTGCCCTTTGATCCGAGCGGCTGGGCGTTCATCGTTGCCCAGTTTGGCGAGACCGTGCGTCGATTGCCCGGCGCCATGAAGTCGAACACCTGGATGCTACCCGATGATTGGGGCGCCGGCATTGCCGCCGCTGCGACCGATGCAGCACTGGTCTGGGGAGCCGGCGTGTCGCCACTCTGGGTGCATGCTCCAAGCAGCGGAATCGCTACTACCAACAAGGCAGCAAGGGTCTTCATCCATCTCTCCCGGTTGAGCGAAAGAGACAACAATTCGCCGCTCCCTACAACCGGCAGTTAAAGCCAGACTGCAAAGTCCCGTCGCCCCGGCCCATAGTCGTCAGGTGGGCGTGTCGGCCATCGCAGTCGATGGTCCGTGTGCGCTTCCCGAAGCGCCACCCAACAGCGTCTCGACCGGATTACCCGGCGCCGTAAAACCAGCCTCCTTCAGCAACTGGTCGATCACCGGCGAATTGGCGCGGTAGGCCAACAGGCTTTCGACCAGCGAGTCCATGCGACCGCCCTTGCCGCCGGCACCGCCTGATCCTCCCGGCATGCCGCCGCCGAGATCGACGATCTTGACGTCGCCGATATTGTGCAAGGGCTTCACGACTTCCGCGAGCGCCATCGGGATGATGCGCAGTCGTTCGCGGGCGACTTCCAAATCGATGACCTTGTCGGACATGGCATTGCGCGCCTCGTTCAATTTGCGCTGACCGTCGGCATCCACCTGGTAGGTCGTGGCCTGGCCCTCCGCCTTGATCTTGGCGGCGTCCGCCTCGGCCTGGGCGATGGTCCTGAGGGCGCTGGCCCGGTTTTCCGCAGCGGCACGCTCGGCCTCCGCCGCGACCGTGATCCGCGTCGCATCCTGCTCCGCGGTCATGCGGGCCGCGATCACCGCAGTCTGCTTCTCGCGTTCGGCGATGGCGACGTCCTTTGCGGTCTGCACCGACTCGGTCGCCGAGATCGCCACGGCGCGCGCCGTTTCAGCCTCGGCACGTGCCTCGGATTCCGAACGGCTCTGGTTGGCGACGGCGATGGCGCGCGCCTGGTCGGCAAGCTCGACATCGCGCTGCTTGCCGATGCGTAGCGTCTCCGATGCCCGCTCCGCCTCGATCTTCTTCTGTTGGATCGCCAGATCGGCGGCGATTGCCGCGGATTCCTGGACCTGCTTGGCGGCCGCCTGTCGCTCCGCGATTGACTGCTGCGCCATGATCTTGGCTTCTGCTTCGGCCCGGCTGGCCTCCGCCTCCTTGAGCGCAGCGGCAGCGCGCGTCTCGGCCGTTTTGTTGGTGATATCGCGCTGCTGCGACAATTCCGCGTCCTTCTTCAGGCGCAGAATCTCCAGCGTCTTCTGGGTTGCATCGAGATCCTGCTGCGCGATCGCGACCTCGGCATTGCGAATGGTCTGGTTGCGCTCCTGGCGCTTGGCCTCGACGATCTTCGTCAGGGCCGTGAGGCCTTCGGCATCGAAAGCATTGTTGGGATTGAAGAACTTGGTATCGGTCTGGTCGAGCTTGGTCAGCGACGCGCTCTCCAGTTCGAGGCCGTTGAGCTCGAGATCGGTGGCGACCGCCGCCTGCACGGCCTTGACGAAATCGGAACGCTTTTCCTGCAGGTCGGCGAGCAGCATGGTGGCGGCGACTGAGCGCAATGCGTCGACGAATTTGGCTTCGACGAGTTCGCGTAACTGCACGACATCATTGGTGCGATTGCCGAGGGTTTGAGCCGCCAGCGCGATGGACGAGGCATCCGGCTTCACGCGCACGTAGAACTCCACGCCGATGTCGACGCGCATGCGGTCCTTGGTGATCATCGCGTCCTGCGAATCGCGGCGGACGTCGAGGCGAAGCGTCTGCAGGTTGACCCAGGCGATGCTCTGGAAGATCGGCAGGACGATCGAACCGCCGTCGAGCACGACTTTCTGGCCGCCGAAACCGGTCCGCACGTACGAGCGATCCTTTTCGGCCCGGTGATAGAGCCGGCCGATCACCATGCCGATGACAACGATTGCCACCAGAATGAGCGCGGCGGGAAGTGCAAGCTGCAAGATCATATCCATGAAAGAGCCCCCATTATCCGCGCCTGCCTGCGGCCAGCGCGTCCGTCATTAAAACGATTGCATCCCGGGATTAACCAGCCTTGGTCACGCGGCGCTCGATGGATCGCGGCCGGCTGCCAGGCGACCTTCCGCAGCGATCACGGCATATTCGTCGCCGACCCTGTCGACGATCAGGACGCTCGCGCCCTGGGGAATCGAAAGCTCCGGTGCGCCAGGCCGGATGCGCGGGAAGTGCCAGTTCCCGTACTTGTCCTGGATCTTGGCACGGGCGGCAGAGCCTTCCGTCACCGGGCCGAGCGTCACGATCCCGACACGACCGATCAGATCCTGGGTGCCAAGCACGTAGGTCTCGTCGCGCGGGATCAGCGACGCGAGTGCCCGGCTCACCCATCTGGTACCGGGAATCGTCGCCGCGACGGCGATGGCGCAAGCCGCAAGGACCGGCAACGGCGCCAGCACATTCATGGCGACGATCTGGACGACCATGCCGACCACGGTAAAGCAGGCGATCGCCACGATGATCAGGACCAGAACCGGCACGCGGCCGGCATTGAGCCAGTCGAAGGCCGTCGCGAACGGGCCGTCCACACCCTGGATCGAACCGGTATGCGAATCGTAATGCCCGGGGTCGATCCCCAAGGTGCTGTCCAGCAGCGAAGATGCTGCCACGCCGAACAAGGCAGTGACGATCTCGACGGCCAATAGCCCCAGCATCACCAGCGCGGCAACGGTAAAGGGCTGAAATGCCGGCGCGATCAGAAACGACCACATCATATGCCTCTGCTCAGGTATCCTGGCCGGACTTCAGCCGCTCCAGTCGCGATCTTACCTCACGCTGGCGCTGCAGCTCGGCGAGTTCGTCGAGCGCCTTGGCATCGTTGTTTGGCTTTGCGGCCGGAACGCCGGTGACGCGGGTCGTCGCCGCCTGCGCGCGTGCAACTTTCGTCATCGCCCCGCTCACTTTGTCTCCGGATGATCCGGTCGCCGCACTGCCCTCACCGGTAACTGCGGCGCGAGAGGCTTGATAATCCTTCCGTGTCTGTTCAGCCTCGCGGCGGCTGGCGGCGATGGCGTCGACGGTCTCGCCGAGCTGGGTGATCTTTTCTTCCGCATCGGCCATCAGGCGATCGAGCACGCCGACTTGCGCTTCGATATCGACCTGCCGAGCGATGCCGACCTCGGCGAGGTCATCGCGATCCTCGTCGATCGCGACTCGCACCTTGGCAGCCAGCTCATCCTTCTCCCGCAGCAACTGCTGGCGGCGGACATCGAGACGATGGCGCTCGGCCGTCGCCTTGCCCAGCTCGACGCGCACTTCGTCGGCCGCCGCGTCGATTTCCCGGATCGCCTGGGCGAGGACCGCGTCAGGATTGACGCCCTCCGCAAGGTCGACCGCCAGATTGGTCATACCGGCGATGACGCGGCCGATTCGCTTCACTGCGCTTTCCGTGGCCAACATTTTCTCCTCCTGACTTTTGACGGTTGCGGTAGGCGTATCAAGTGCTATCGACACGATCAGTTCGAATTCATTGGCCCGCTTCACCAGCCTGGCCGGCGCCGGGTCATTCCACCCCCGCCCGTAATCCTCAACCTGAAAGGGAATGGTCATTCTGCCGCCCAAAGTGGCGATTGAAACGGATTCGATCCCCTTGATCGAATAGAGCTTCTCGTCGAGCGGCAGGCCTTCGATCGTTTCGCCCCGGCGGCGACGGACCCAGTCCTTGAAAGCGAGCGTCACGGACCGCGCCGGCAATCCGCTCACGGTGCGCGCTGCCTCGTAGAAAGAGCGATGCAAGGCGACGAGGTCAGCGGCATGGCCTGCCGGCACCGAGGCATCCAGCCAGTCCAACAACCGGGTATGAGCCGCCAGGATCTGGTCGAAAGCCTTTGACGCCGCCGCATTGGGGCGAAGGCTCAGGCGGCAGAATTTAGAGGTCGGGATGGAAATCATGCAAAGCACTCAATTGGTGCTTTGATATAAAAGCACCGCATCGGTGCCTGTCAAGGGGCGTGCGAATTTCTTCGCACGCGACCTGTGTCCGGCGCGCTACCGGTCAGCGCCGTTGTCGACAGCCTTACTTGACGACCAATTGACGAGCGCTATGCCACTTGTCGTCCAGATAAGTGAGCCGGTAGTCGACTTTGTCGCCTTCCGGCGACGGTCCGGGGCATAGCACTTTCACTTCGGTCGAACCGAGCCACTCGACGAAACATGGCGCGGTGTGACCTATGTCGTAGATACCTTCAGCGACGGGCTTGTTCCCCTCGAAGCGGTAGACGGCAACGCTAGCCGGGTGCCCCATGCCCTCGATTCCCACACTCAGGAAGCGCCTTCGATCAGGAGAGTAGATCGGCTCGCCTGCGCCAAAGCCCTGATAGACCAAGCCGGTTCTGGCGGAGATGAACAGCAGTCGAGGCATGTCATGGCCGCCCTCCCCAACGATATGGAAATGGGCGAGGTCGTCATAGGCGAGATAGGCATAGAGCGCCGCAGGGTCGACGCCCCAGATGTTCCTGAAAGCAAACGCACGCCCGCCTGAAGCGTCGTTGATGTAAAGATAGTCATCGTCGCGAATGACATTTTGGCTCTGCCCATACCGCGCGATGCGGCCTGCCTCATCGGCCCATTGCGACTTACGATACTCTTCTCGTAATGCCGCAAAATCTTTCACCTGTTCCGGACTTGGTCCGTAATAGGGCGAACGCGAATAGGGTAAATCTGAAGCATCGATCCGATCGATGGGCTTGAGTTCGACGGACTGCGCCATGCCAACAGGCACGGGCACCGCGACGAAAGACGCAGCGATTGCGAGGAAGAAGATAGATCGAATCAATATCAAGACCTCGCTCTCAGCATCGTCTCCAGACTGATGGAACGCAACGTCGCTTCGGCGATTTCATCGATTTCCGTGAGGACACGTTGCAGCGCCCCGCCGATTTCCGTGTCCTCGCCCGGCTCCTTGGCGCGGCTTCCCGGCGCCGGCTCGAACAGGGCGACGATGTCCATCAGGGTGATGCGGCGCCTGTTGCCGATGAACCGATAGCCGCCTGACGCGCCGCGCCCGCCCTGCACAAGCCCGGCGGCGGAGAGCGTGCCTAAAACCTTGGCCAGCGAATGGGTCGAGACGCCGAATCGTTCGGCGAGGTCGGCCGACGACAGGGTCCGCGCCGGATCGCGCGCCAGTTCGAGGATGGCGTAGAGGCCGAGCCGGGTCGCCGTCTGGAGCTTCACGCCCCACTCCTCACGGCAGTTCCTTGTCGAGTTGCAGCGATGGCCCCGCGACCATGCCCTGGGCGCGGAAGAAGGAGAGGATCAGATGATCCTTGCGGTCGACCAGCGTGCGGACGCGCGTCACACCCTCTGCCTTGAAGCGCCCGGCCAGCGCCTCGAACAGGGCACTCCCCACGCCCTTGAGGCGCGTCTTCGGATCGACCTGGATCGCGAAGACCCAGCCGGCGGCCGGCTGGCCGAATTCCCAGGCGCGGATCTCGCCCGCAATGAAGCCGGCCAGTCCGCCCTTTGCCGTCTCCGCGACCAGAAAATGCCGATCCGGACTCAGCATCTCCTGCCAGTACTGCGGCTTATCGGAGCCGGTCAGCCGCGCGTCCAGCGCGGAAATGGCAGCGAGATCAAAGGCTTGAGCGGGGCGGATCGTGACCATATCTGTGGAGCAGAATGACCTTGCGGCCCGGAAAGTAAATAGGTAATTCAGTACCGAATTACAGAAATAGGGAATGCCATGGACCCCGGCGCCGCGCCCATCGATTTCCGTACCGACGCATCGCGCTACAAGCACTGGAAGCTCAGCACCGAGAACGGCGTCGCCTATCTCACCATGGACGTGAACGAGGACGGTGGCCTGAAGCCCGGCTACAAGCTGAAGCTCAATTCATATGATCTCGGCGTCGACATCGAGCTGGCCGATGCCGTGCAACGGCTGCGCTTCGAACATCCCGAGATCGGCGCCGTCGTCATCCGCAGCCAGCGCGACCGCATCTTCTGCTCCGGCGCCAACATCAACATGCTTGGCCTGTCGACGCACGATCACAAGGTCAACTTCTGCAAGTTCACCAACGAGACGCGGCTCGCCATCGAGGACGCCAGCATCCATTCCGGCCAGACCTACATCTGCTCGATCAACGGCATCGCCGCCGGCGGCGGCTACGAGCTGGCGCTGGCGTGTGAGCAGATCCTGCTGGCCGACGATGGATCGAGCGCGGTGTCGCTGCCGGAACTGCCGCTGCTGGCGGTGCTGCCGGGCACCGGCGGGCTGACCCGACTGGTCGACAAGCGCATGGTGCGACGCGACCACGCCGACTTCTTCTGCACCACGGCCGAGGGCCTGCGCGGCAAGCGCGCCCGCAAGTGGCGGCTGGTCGATCAGCTCATCCCGCCGTCCAAACTCGTCGAGCAGACGCAGAAGATTGCCGAGGATGTCGCGGCGAAGTCGTCGCGCCCGAAAGACGCAAAGGGCATCGCGCTGCCGACGGTGGAACGCCAGATAGACGGCGACACGCTGCGCTACGCCAACCTCACCGTCGAGATCGATCGCGAGGGCCGCTCGGCGAAGTTCCGTCTGAATGGCCCCGCCTCCGCGCCGCCCGCCGACGTGCAGGCGGCCGGCGTCGCCTTCTGGCCGCTGGCGCTGGCCCGCGAGTTCGACGATGCGATGATGCATCTGCGCCTCAACGAGACCGAGATCGGCACCTGGGTGCTGACCAGCCAGGGCGATGCGGCGCTGGTCGAGGCCTATGACGCGCTGCTGGCGCAGAATACCGACGACTGGCTGGTCCGCGAGATCGTGCTCTACTGGAAGCGCACGCTGAAGCGGCTGGACGTGAGTTCGCGCAGCCTGATCGCGTTGATCGAACCCGGATCGTGCTTCACCGGCACGCTGCTCGAAGTGGCCCTCGCCGCCGACCGATCCTACATGCTGGATGGCGTGTTCGAGGGCTCGAACCTGCCGGCGGCGACCGTCCGGCTCACCGACATGAATTTCGGCCCCTATCCGATGGGCAATGGGCTGACGCGGCTCTCGACGCGATTTCTCAATGATCCCGGCCATGTCGAGACGCTGAAGGACCAGGCCCGCGAGCCGCTGGACGCCGCGGCCACCGACGAAGCCGGTCTCGTCACCTTCATCCCCGACGACATCGACTGGGAGGACGAGGTGCGCCTCGCCATTGAGGAACGCGCCGGCTTCTCGCCCGACGGTCTGATCGGCATGGAGGCGAACCTGCGCTTCCCGGGCCCCGAGACGATGGAGACCAAGATCTTCGCGCGCCTCTCGGCCTGGCAGAACTGGATCTTCCAGCGGCCTAACGCGACCGGCCCGGAAGGCGCACTGAAGCTTTACGGCACCGGCAAGCAGAGCAAGTACGACCGCAAGCGGGCGTGAAGCGATGAAACACCCTCGACCTCATCCTGAGGAGCGCTTCGCAGAAGCGCGTCTCGAAGGATGGGCAACAGTCAAGGTGCTCGTTCCCACCCTTCGAGACGGCGCTTCGCGCCTCCTCAGGGTGAGGTGATCTCCGGCAAGCAGGACTCGAAGGAGGCAGACATGGCCATCGACTACAGCCAGCTCATTCCCAACAACGTCGACCTTTCCTCGGACCGCCGGCTGCAGCGCGCGCTGGAGAATTGGCAGCCCCGCTTCCTCGACTGGTGGAAGGACATGGGCCCCGACGGCACCTCGGCCTTCGACGTCTACCTGCGCACCGCCGTCTCCACGGACTCGAACGGCTGGGCCAATTTCGGCTACGTGAAGATGCCGGACTATCGCTGGGGCATCTTCCTGGCCGACCGCGATCCCGAGCGCCAGATCGCCTTCGGCGACAACAAGGGCAAGCCTGCCTGGCAGGACGTACCCGGCGAGATGCGCTCGACCCTGCGCCGCCTGATCGTCACCCAGGGCGACACCGAGCCCGCCTCGGTCGAGCAGCAGCGCCTGCTCGGCAAGACCGCCCCCTCGCTCTACGACCTGCGAAACCTGTTCCAGATCAACGTCGAGGAAGGCCGCCACCTCTGGGCGATGGTCTATCTGCTGCACGCCTATTTCGGCCGCGACGGCCGCGAGGAGGCCGAGGCGATGCTCGAGCGCCATTCGGGCGATCCGGACAAGCCGCGCATCCTGGGCGCCTTCAACGAGGCGACGCCGGACTGGCTTTCCTTCTTCATGTTCACCTACTTCACCGACCGCGACGGCAAATACCAGCTCGCGTCGCTGGCCGAATCCGGCTTCGACCCACTGGCCCGCTCCTGCCGCTTCATGCTGACCGAGGAGGCCCACCACATGTTCGTGGGCGAGACCGGCGTCGGCCGCATCCTCCAGCGCACCTGCGAGCTGATGAAGGAGCACAGGACCGACGACGTGCGCAGCCTGGGCGCCATCGACCTGCCGACCATCCAGAAGTATCTCAACTTCCACTTCTCGGTATCGCTCGACCTGTTCGGCCAGGAGGCCTCGACCAATGCCGCCAACTACTACACGCAGGGCGTGAAGGGCCGTTTTCTCGAGACCCGCATCGACGACGACCACCTGCTCACCAATGCAAGCTACGAGATCGAGACGGTCGAGGACGGGCGCATCGTGAAGAAGGCGGTCCCCGCGCTGCAGGCGCTGAACGAGCGGCTGCGCCAGGACTATATCGACGACTGCGCCAAGGGCGTGCTGCGCTGGAACAAGGCGATCGAGCGCGCGGGGATCGCCTTCGAGATGACCCTGCCGCACCGCGCCTTCGACCGGCAGATCGGCGCCTTCGCCGGCCTGCGCGTCTCGCCCGCGGGCAAGGTCCTCTCCGAGGCCGAATGGAACGCCAACAAGGACAGGTGGCTGCCGACCGACGAGGACCGCGCCTACGTTACATCGCTGATGGGTGCTGCCGTCACCCAGCCCGGCAAGTTCGCCCATTGGATCGCCCCGCCGGCCCGCGGCATCAACAACCAGCCGGCCGACTTCGAATACGTGCGATTCAACTAGTCGCGGATTCAAAATGACCCGCCTGCGCTTGGGGTCGCAGGCGGGTCGGGCCTCCGAGTGCGATGGAGGCAGGGAGACCGTCCTGGGTCGACGGCATGAATCAATTTGTCCGACGGGAGCGGCGTTGGCTTGTGACCACCCTGTGGTACGCATCTCCAGTCTGACCATGCAGACCGACTGAACGCGGGGCACATCCATTGCCAGCCCCAAGGCACTGAGGCACGGTGCGCCGCCTGAGATCGAGTGAAAAG
>Ga0182739_1002003_pt1 | contig 19817 bp, 15 predicted proteins | sample eDN5th30CBELigBY_FD_128873 | JGI IMG/M metagenome (GOLD analysis project Ga0182739, IMG submission 128873) | Enriched backyard soil microbial communities from Emeryville, California, USA - eDNA 5th pass 30_C BE-Lig BY (version 2) (version 2) | ecosystem: Environmental > Terrestrial > Soil >...
CGTTCCTGCGGGGTCTCGGACTTTCTCGCAGCTCCCATAGGAGTCTACGTGTATTCAGTCTGCTCCATTTTTTCTACTAATTATATTTTTTTTTGAAAAGAATCAGGCAACTTATTGGTTTCGCTACTAAATGAGAGATTGTTCGTCTTTACCCATTAGATATTTTGTTTTGTCTCTTTTTCTTTGTCACAACACTTTTCTTTTGTTAATACAGTAGAAAAATTAGAAAATAGCTGTTATATGCTTGGAAAATAAGGACAATAAAAAAGAAAAATTACGTTATTTTATTGAAGAATGAAACCCATTACAATGAATTCAAGGAAACGTTTTCTAATTCCTTTTTAAGGAGAGGTGGAAATGACAAGATATGCATTAGCAGTAGATATCGGAGCCTCAAGTGGAAGGCTTATTCTTGGGTCTGTTCAGCAAGAAAAATTAGAGCTCAATGAAATTCATCGTTTTGAAAATAAGATGATCAAAAAAGGACAGCATTATTGTTGGGATATTAATCGGCTTTTTTCTGAAATAAAAAAAGGAATAAAAAAGTGCAACGATCTAGGTATTAAGCCAGAAAGTATTGGCATTGATACATGGGCGGTAGATTTTGTTTTACTAGATGAAAATGGAGAACTTTTAACAGATGCCGTTGCTTATCGGGATGATCGTACGGATGGGATGATGGAAGAAGTTTTCCAAAATATCATGAAGGAAAGATTATACTTAGAAACGGGTATTCAATTCCAAAAATTTAATACGATCTATCAATTATATTCTTTAAAAAAGACGCAGTCAGAAGTATTAGAAAAGGCGAAAACCTTTTTGATGATTCCTGATTATTTACATTATTTACTTTCAGGTATATCGGCAAATGAATATACCAATGCTTCTTCCACACAATTATTAAATGCTTTTACAAAAAAATGGGACAAAACGATTCTCGATACATTAGGAATAAACAGGGAAATGTTCCAAGAAATTAAAAAGCCAAATACGATTCTTGGAAATTTGAAGCCAGAATTGGTAGAGGAATTTGGTTTTGATATGAAAATAATCCTTCCGGCAACACATGATACAGGTTCTGCAGTCATTTCTGTTCCAGAGTTAAATGAGACGATTTATATCAGTTCTGGGACATGGTCATTGATTGGTGTTGAAAATAGTTTTCCTATTTGTGTAACGAAGGCGTTAGATTATAACTTTACGAATGAAGGAGGAATTGATTATCGTTTTCGTTTCTTGAAAAATATTATGGGGCTTTGGATGATACAGGAGGTTAGACGTAATTATCAGAATCAATACTCTTTTAGAGAGTTTGTTGAATTAGCAAAAGCAGCACATGATTTTTCAAGCACTGTAAATGTAAATGATAATCGTTTTTTAAAGCCTGACAATATGGTGGAAGAAATTCAGCACTATTGTGTAGAAACAGGCCAACAAGTTCCAGCAACACCAGGTGAAATAGCAAAATGTGTTTATGATAGTTTAGTAGAAAGCTATATTACAGCTATAGATGAAATAGAAGAAATTTTTGAAAAATCTTTTCCAAGTATTAATATTATTGGCGGTGGCTGCCAAAATGAAATGTTAAACCAATTACTTGCAGAAGCTACTAAGAAAGATGTATATGCTGGACCAATAGAAGCGACAGCTATTGGGAATATCGTTTCTCAATTTATTGCATTAGGAGAAGTGGAAAATTTATCGGAAGCAAGACAAATGATAAAGAAATCTTTTGAAATTAAAACGTTTAAAGCAACCGAAGATGTAACCAAATAAAAGGAGGAAATAATTATGTCTGTTAGAGAAAATTTTGAGTTGGCAAAAAAACAATATGAACAATGGGGAGTAAATGTACAAGAAGCATTAGAAAAGCTAAAAAATATTCCCATTTCGATTCATTGCTGGCAAGGAGATGATATCGCTGGATTTGAAGTGAATCAAAGAGAGTTATCCGGGGGAATTGATGTAACAGGAAATTACCCTGGAAAAGCAACGAATCCAGAGGAATTAAGAAGCGATTTAGAGAAAGCACTCTCGCTTATCCCTGGTAAACATCGTGTCAATCTACATGCTATATATGCAGAAACAAATGGGGTAGCAGTAGAGAGAGATGAGCTAGAACCGAAGCATTTTGAAAATTGGGTACAATGGGCAAAAGAAAATGGATTAGGGTTAGATTTTAATCCTACTTTATTCTCCCATGAAAAAGCAGCAGATGGTTTAACATTAGCACATCCAAATAAGGAAATTCGTGATTTTTGGATTCAACATTGCATCGCAAGTAGAAAAATTGCTGAATATTTTGGTAAGGAGCTTGGTTCACCAGCCCTAACAAATATTTGGATTCCAGACGGCTATAAAGATATTCCAAGCGACCGCTTAACACCAAGAAAAAGATTAAAGGATTCATTAGATGAAATTTATGCTGTAGAAACAGATGAAAGATATAACTTAGACGCTGTAGAAAGCAAAGTTTTCGGAATTGGGTCAGAATCTTATGTAGTCGGCTCCCATGAATTTTACTTAGGTTATGCATTGAAAAATAATAAATTGTGCTTAATGGATACTGGTCACTATCATCCAACAGAAACTGTTTCTAACAAAATTTCTTCCATGCTTTTATTTAGTGATAAATTAGCATTGCATGTATCTAGACCAGTGAGATGGGATAGCGATCATGTCGTTATTTTAGATGATGAACTAAAAGAAATTGCCGTAGAAATCGTCCGGAATGATGCATTAGATAAAGTAATCATCGGTCTAGATTTCTTTGACGCTAGTATTAATCGAGTAGCTGCATGGACAATTGGTACAAGAAATATGATTAAAGCACTTTTGAATGCATTATTACTTCCAAATGAAAAATTAAAACAATTACAAGAGGAAGGGAATTTCACAGAGAGATTAGCCTTAATGGAAGAATTTAAAACATATCCATTTGGAGCTATTTGGGATTATTATTGTGAACAAATGAATGTACCAGTGCGTGAATCTTGGATAAATAAAGTGAAAATTTATGAAGAAGAAGTCCTTTTAAAGAGATAAGGGAAATATAAAAAGCAATCACTCTATCTATTTTGAGTGATTGCTTTTTTAATAGCACATGGAAAAGAGAAACTTGAATTTTTCTTTTCACTATAAGTATTTCCATGTATAATGGAACATACAGTTTTTTCCTTTAGGAGGTGTCTGTATGAAGAAGTTACTGTATGTGTATACAAGTGTGTTTTTATTATTTGGTATTTATTTTTATCATTCCCATTTAAATGCTGCATTGGAGAATACGAATGGAATAAAAAGAGAGCGGTTACAAGGTGTGGTGAATGATGAATATGTAATGGTAACCTTTATGGCTGGTATCGATTATTGGAAGTCTGTTTTAAAAGGATTTGAGGATGCCGCTAATGAATTAAATGTTTCCGTTGTATATAGAGGTGGAGCTTTATATGACTTACATGAACAAATTACAATTCTAGAGCAAGTTATAGCGAAGAAGCCTGCTGGGATTGCGATTTCTGCCATAAATCCGAATGATTTAAATGCTACTATTAATAAAGCGGTTGATATGGGAATACCTATTGTTTTATTTGATTCAGATGCCCCGTTAAGTAATGCGTCATCATTTTTAGGAACGAATAATTATCTTGCAGGGGCAGGAGCAGCAGATAAAATGGCTTCCTTAATTAATAACCAAGGAAAAGTAGCTGCTATTACTTTACCAGAGCAGTTAAACCATCAAGAAAGAACTAAAGGCTTTATGGAAACAATGAAAACAAAATATCCGAAAATAAACGTTGTACAAGTTCTTGATGGTGAAGGTGATCAACTTAAATCGGAAAAAGTAGCGAACGAGATTATACAAAAGTATCCAGATATAAAAGGGATATTTGTAACAGAAGCAAACGGCGGAGTCGGAGTGGCTGATGCTGCTACCAAAAACAAAAAGGTAGATTTAAAGATTATTAGTTTTGATGTTGATAGGAAAACATTAGATCATATAGAGAACGGATCTATTTCTGCGACAATGGCTCAAGGGACTTGGAATATGGGATATTGGTCGATGCAGTTCTTATTTAAATTACATAATGAGAAAACGAAAAATGATGATCATTCTCTCCCCCCGTATGTAGACACAGGAATAACAATCGTTACAAAGGAGAATGTAAAAGAATATTATGCAGAATATACTAAATAAAGAAGAAAGGCTATGACAAATGTTTCCGAAATTAGATAAAATCAATGATTTCTCCATTAGAGATAAGCTGATTGCTTTGTTTTTGCTAATTAGTATTCTCCCAGCTATTGGATTAGGATTGCTAGTAGGTGTTACGGTTGAGAAAATTTTAGGGGAGCAAGCTACGAAAAATACCCTGCAGTTGATTGATCAAGTGAACACAACATTGGAATCATCTATTACAAATGTACAAAATGTTAGTTATCTAATTTCAATGGATTCACAAATTAATTCGTTTTTTTCTCATGCACTGAGTGAAGATAAAGAGAAAGAACAGATTTATTCGATTCGTCAAAAAATGCAAGGGTTTACATCTTTGTACCCAGAAATTGCAGGAATTTTACTCATCAATAGAGATGGACAATATATTAGCAATGAGCTTTATGCCAAAGAGGATGTGGACTTAACGAAGGAAGCATGGTATGAAGAAGCAGTAAAAAACAAAGGGATCTTCAAAATAATCGGCAAACCTCAAAAACGCAATATTATTAGTCAAATTAATTACAAAGACAATGATGTGGTTACGGTTGTAAGGGCAATTGTTAATAGAGATACACAAGAAATCTCAGGCGTAATCTTAATAGATTTGAAACTAAGAGTAATAGGAGAAGCAATAAATAATGTTCAAATTGGACTATCTGGATTTTTAACCGTTATCGATGAAAGCGGAAAGGAGATATATTCGACTTCTCATAAGGAATCGTTAGCCATTCCAGAAGCAATCTTATTGGAGAATGATTGGGGCTCTTATAAAAAGGTGATTAATGGGGAAAAAATGGAGTTTATTTATCAGAGAACACCTTTTACCAATTGGACAACAGTGGGAATCTTTCACGTGGAAGAATCAGTAGCAGAAGTAAGGGAAATTCAGTTATATCTATTCCTTTTTGTTTTTTTTCTGTGCTTCGTTGGTATAAGCGCTTCCTATTATTTTTCAAACTCCATTTCCAATCCAATTATCAAATTAATGATGATGATGAGAAAACTGGAAGATGGCAATATGGATATACAATATGTAGGGAATCGGAAGGATGAGATAGGTAGACTGGGGAAAACGTTTAATCATATGATTACAAAGCTTAATAGCTTGATAAAATTAACAGAAATACAAGAGAGGCAAAAACGAGAAGCGGAACTAAGAAGCTTACAGGCTCATATTAAACCACATTTCTTATACAATACACTAGATACTATTAATTGGATGGCAAGAAAGCATGGAGCAAAAGATGTCGCTGAGGTAGTGTCGTCCCTGTCTTCTTTTTTTAGAATTGGCTTAAGCAAGGGAAATGATTTTATTCCATTGAAAGACGAAATGAAGCATATACAAAGCTATTTGGCGATTCAAAAAGCAAGATATCAGGATAAATTAAATTATGAGATTATTTTTGAGCACGGGTTGGAAGAGGTGAAAATACTTAAATTAGTCCTTCAACCAATAGTAGAAAATGCGATTTATCACGGGATTAAAGAGAGAAGAGGACCAGGTGAAATTCTTATAAGTGCAGAACAAGACAGTAATTGTCTTGTGTTAAAAATTATCGATGATGGTATAGGCATAAGGGAAGAAGATTTAAGTAGTTTAAGAGAAGAACTAAACAGCCTTGTCATTTTGAATAAGGATAAGAAAGAACAAATAAATTTTGGCTATGGAATGATGAATGTACAAGCAAGAATTAAACTAACATATGGCGAGGCATTTGGATTATCGATCGATAGTCAACTACATAAAGGAACCGTAGTGGTAATAAAACTTCCATTGAACTTAGGGGGAAGTAAGGAGTGAGAATGGATGAATAAACAAAACTGGAATGTATTAATTGCTGATGATGAACCCATTATTCGTGACGGCATTCGAAATTCAATTGATTGGCCGTCTCTACAGATGAATGTCGTTGCAGAAGCAGAAGACGGGGAGGAGGCAATAGAACTTTCACTTATGTATTCTGTTGATATTCTTCTTGTTGATATAAATATGCCGATTGTAAATGGCTTAAACGTTATTAAGCATGTTAAGGAAAAACTACCAGACTGTCGAATCATTATTATTACTGGTTACGATGAATTTAAGTATGCTCAAGAAGCAATCAGACTCAATGTTTCCGATTATTTGTTAAAGCCTATTGACCCTAATCACTTATTAGAATTACTAAACAAGTTGGAAAATGAATTAGTGAATGATAATAATCAAAAGGATTTATTGGATAGAACGTCTGAACAATTTACTAAAAATTTGCCAACTTTTAAAAATACTTTTTTTCAAGAGTGGGTAGAAGGGAAGTTAAATAACGAAGAAATCAGGAGTCAATTAGCGTTATATTATTTAAATGAAAATATTCCCAAAAACTTAATAGTTATATCTTGTTTAGAATTCCTTGAAAAAAAATCAATGCTAAAGGAAAAGGAAAGAGAAGAAATCCAAGAGTCACTAAAATATCACATTCTTTTGTTCTTTGAAACGGAAGAAATTGGTTACTTTAATGATGACTCTGGACTCATCTTTCTTATAAGTTGGCATGAGATAACAAATGATCGTCTTGTGCAACTGGAGGAAATTATCAAGAATGAATTAAAAATGTCTATAGCAGTTTACATGGAAAGTAATGAAAAAGACTACAAGCATCTTTCCTTGTTATATAAAAAGTGCAAAGAAATCATACAAAAAGAAATTAATATTTCACCTATAGTAAGAAGGGCGAAAAGTATGATTGAACATCAATATGCAGATTCAACGCTTTCCCTTGAAAAGGTTGCAGTAGCTTTACAGGTTTCTCCGGTTTATTTAAGTCGGCTAATAAAACAAGAGTTAGGAGTTAGCTTTGTACAACTTCTCACACACAGAAGAATGAAGCAGGCCGTATACTTACTTCAATCAACAGATTATCCAATTATTTCGATATCAGAATTAGTGGGGTATGAAACTCAGCATTATTTCAGTACAGCCTTTAAAAAAGTAATGGGCTTATCTCCAAATAAATACCGTAGAAATATCATAGATGATTCAAATAACGTAAATAGTTAAAGCAGGAGCTCTGTTATATTCGGGCTTCTTTTTTTATTTGGCTGTGGGTTAATTAGCAACAAATACTTAATTTTATAGAAAAATGAAAGCGTTTTATATTAAGTTAAAAAAGTATAAAAATAGTAAATTATTTAAAAAGACCAGATTTATAGCGAATGCTATATTAGTTTTAGAAAAAGAAAACCACCTAATAAATATGGGAAGGGGGAAGTTTGTTTGTTTAAAAAAACGCTTACAATAATTAGTGTAGTAGTTTTAATACTTATTACAACTGCTTGTGGAGTGCAAAAAACAGGTGCAGAGACAAAGGGGTTTATTGGGATCTCTATGCCTACCAAATCATCTGAAAGATGGGTAAACGATGGAGAAAATATGAAAAAACTGTTTGAAGATCTTGGATATAGTACGGATTTACAATATGCAGAGGATATAATTGAGAACCAAACAGCACAGATTGAAAATATGATAACCAAAGGTGTTGATATTTTAGTCATTGCACCTATTGATGACCGTTCTGGATTAACTGGTGTTTTGGAAAGAGCACATAATAATGGGATAAAAATCATTTCGTATGACCGTTTAATTCAACATAGTGAATATGTAGATTACTATGCAACATTTGATAACTTTAAAGTAGGAGAATTACAAGGACAGTACATTGAGGAAAAGCTGGAGTTAAAAAATTCTGAGGGCCCATTTAATATCGAGATTTTTGCAGGGTCTCCTGATGATAATAATGCTTACTTTTTCTTTGATGGAGCAATGTCCGTCCTTCAGCCATATATAGATTCTGGAAAACTAGTAGTAAGAAGTAAACAAACAAAATTTAGCCAGGGAGCAACACTTCGTTGGGATGGTGCATTAGCTCAATCAAGAATGGATAATTTATTGAGTGCTTATTATTCAACAGAACAAATTGATGCAGTATTGTCTCCATACGATGGAATTAGTATTGGTGTAATCTCCTCCTTAAGAGGTGTTGGATATGGAAGTAAAGATAAGCCGATGCCGATAATAACAGGACAAGATGCAGAGCTTGCTTCTATAAAAGCAATTATAAATGGAAGACAAACGCAAACGATTTTTAAAGATACAAGGGAATTAGCAAAAAAAGCGGTAGAAATGGCAAGAGCTTTACTGAATGAAGAAGAAGCAGAAGTAAATGATGTAGAAACATATAATAACGGGAAAAAAATTGTTCCTGCCTATCTTTTAAAACCAGTTTCTGTAGATATTGATAATTATCAATCGGTGTTAGTAGATACAAATTATTATACGAAAGAACAGTTAGGCCAATGAACAATTGAAATAATCTATTGGTGGTGAAGAATATGGCAAATATAATTCTCGAAATGCGCAATATTACAAAAGAATTTCCTGGGGTTAAGGCATTAGAAGAGGTTAAATTAAAGGTAAAAGCAGGAGAAATACATGCACTATGTGGCGAAAATGGGGCTGGAAAGTCTACATTGATGAAAGTGCTTAGTGGTGTTTACCCTTATGGCACCTATTCTGGTGATATTCTTTTTCAAAATGAGATTTGTGAATTTAAAAATATTAAGCAAAGTGAAGAGCTTGGAATTGTAATTATTCATCAAGAATTAGCATTAGTTCCAGAATTGACAATAGCAGAAAATCTTTTTTTAGGAAATGAAATCGTTAACAATGGTGTGATTAATTGGAATGAAACGTTTCTTCGTGCCAAAGCCTTACTGCAAAAGGTTGGTTTAAAGGAATCACCCAATGTGAAGGTAAGTGAAATTGGAGTAGGAAAGCAGCAATTAGTTGAAATAGCAAAAGCATTGTCAAAGGATGTTAAACTACTTATTTTGGATGAACCAACAGCTTCATTAAATGAGGACGATAGTGAAAACTTATTGAATTTATTATTAGAATTTAAAAACCAAGGAATGTCTGCCATTATCATTTCCCATAAATTAAATGAGATCGAAAAGGTTGCAGATTCGATCACCATTTTAAGGGACGGAAAAACAATTGAGACATTGGATGTCAAGAACGATCAAGTGGATGAAAATCGCATTATTAAAGGCATGGTTGGAAGAGATCTTACAAATCGTTATCCCGAACGTATTCCTAAAATTGGTGAAATTGTATTTGAAGTAAAAGACTGGATTGTATACCACCCAAAACATATCGATAGAAAAGTCATTGATAATGTGAGCATTACGATACGTAAAGGGGAAATAGTTGGAATTGCTGGGCTTATGGGTGCTGGTCGTACGGAATTAGCAATGAGCTTATTCGGGAGAGCATACGGAAAAAATATAACTGGTAACATCGTAAAAAATGGAAAAGAATTGAAATTTAAGGATGTAGCATCAGCGATTAATAATGGATTAGCGTATGTTTCGGAAGATCGAAAGGGTGATGGCTTAATTTTAATGGAAGATATCAAGCAAAATATTACGCTTGCAACCCTTGACCGAATTTCCAAACGATCTGTTTTAAATAAGAACCAAGAAATAAAGGTAGCAGAAGAATATCGTCAAAAATTTAGAATAAAGACGCCGAGTGTCTTCCAAAAAGCAGGGAATTTAAGTGGCGGAAATCAACAAAAAATAGTTTTAAGTAAATGGGTGTTTTCAGAACCAGATATTTTAATATTAGATGAACCTACAAGAGGAATTGATGTTGGTTCAAAGTATGAAATTTATACCATCATTAATGAACTGGTAAAAGAAGGAAAAAGCATTCTCATGATTTCTTCTGAATTACCAGAGTTATTAGGGATGTGTGACCGCATATACGTGATGAATGAAGGTCGCATAACAGGGGAAGTTCTGAAAGAAGAAGCAGATCAAGAGAAATTAATGAAATACATGACCAAAAGTAAAGTAAGGGGGTAAGGGTACATGCAATCACCATTAAAAACGAATCAGATAGGTTCACAAAAAAATAATTCCAGTAAATCACTTTTTCAAATTAATTTCCGTCAATACAGTATGATTATTGCCTTAGTATTTATTATGGTATTTTTTCAAATCATTACAGATGGACTTTTATTAAAACCATTAAATATTACAAACTTAATCTTACAAAATAGTTATATATTAGTCTTAGCTGTTGGGATGTTACTTGTTATCGTAACAGGGCATATTGATTTATCAGTAGGTTCGGTTGCTGCGTTTGTTGGTGCTATCTCGGCGATTATGATGGTGAATTATGAAATGTCACCATTTTTGGCAATTGTTATTTCTTTAGTACTTGGAGCAGTTATTGGAGCATGGCAAGGGTTTTGGATTGCATATGTTCGAATCCCAGCATTTATTGTGACATTAGCAGGTATGCTGTTGTTTAGGGGATTAACAATGATTGTTTTAGAAGGGAAATCAATTGCTCCTTTTCCCGAATCCTTTCAAAAAATCAGTTCCGGGTTTATTCCCGATCTCACTAGTGGTGGTTCTTTACACCTCTTAACAATATTAATTGGGATAGCTCTATCAATCGTTATTATTTTCTTCCAATGGAAAAATAGACGAAATCAATTAAAGCATCAATTTGAGGTTCAACCATTTGGGCTATTTGTATTAAAGTTAGTAGGTATGATAGTCATTCTAAATATCTTTACATTTGTACTAGCAACCTATGAAGGAATCCCCAATATATTAATTGTATTAGGTGTTCTTATTGTAATTTATACATTCGTGACAAATAAAACAAAAGCCGGAAGACATATCTATGCCATCGGTGGAAATGAGAAGGCAGCATTGCTTTCTGGAATAAAAACGAAAAAGATGACCTTTATGGTGTTTGTTAATATGGGTGTGCTGTCCGCATTATCGGGTCTATTATTCGCGGCACGATTAAATGCAGCCACACCAAAAGCTGGTAATCTATTTGAACTTGATGCTATTGCAGCATGTTTCATTGGTGGCGCGTCCGCATATGGTGGTATTGGGACCATACCTGGAGCAATTATTGGTGGTTTAGTAATGGGAATCATGAATAATGGAATGTCATTAATGGGGCTTGGAGTAGACTGGCAGCAAGGAATTAAAGGATTGGTACTTTTAGCTGCTGTAGCCTTTGATATTTACAACAAAAACAAAGCTCAATAAATTTTGGGGATAAAAAGATGAAGTAGGTCAAACCTATTTTGTCTTTTTTTATGAGGAAAAAATCTTTATAGAAAATAAAACGACAAATATGCTATAGTAATAAGCATATAACAACATAATCCCAAGAAAACAAAAATGGAGGGAGAACTTTAAACGTGCTTGTAGCGGAAAGACGAAGAAAAATTGTGGAGCTTGTAAATGAAAGACTAAGCATTCGCGTAACAGAGCTTAGTGAGATTTTCTCTGTAACAGAGGAAACCATTAGAAGAGATTTAGAAAAGCTAGAACAGGAAAAACTCTTGATGAGGAGTCATGGTGGTGCGGTGAGTGTCGAAAAAGAACCTGCAGATACTCCTTTTATCGTAAGAGAGGTTACGAATGCGGATCAAAAGAGAGCAATAGCTCGAGAAGCAGTAAAACATATTCAACCAGGAGAACAAATTATATTGGATGGCAGTACAACTGCTTGGTATATGGCAGCCCAATTACCTGATATGCCCCTTACTGTTATCACTAATTCTATTAAGGTAGCATTGGAATTAAGTAAGAAAGAACAGATTAAAGTAATATCGACAGGTGGAATGCTTCTGTCAAAATCTTTATCTTATGTAGGACCGCTAGCTGAGCGCTCCCTTGAGAGATATTATGTGAACAAGTTGTTTTTATCCTGTAAAGGGGTAGATGTGGTAAGCGGTTTAAGTGATGCGAATGAATGGCAGGCACTATTAAAGAAACAGATGATGAATATTTCATCTGAGGTTACTCTCCTTGTAGATTCAAGTAAATTTGGAGTAAAAACTTTTGCTCATATTGCAAACCTTGATCAAATACAGCATGTTATTACAGATGAGCAGATTCCATCAGAATATGAAAATTGGTTTCAAGAAAAGAATATATCCTTTCAAATTGTTCAATCATAAAGGAAATGCAGTGTATAGATTTATAATAATAAAAGATAGTACTGACATTGATAAAAAATGTTGGCGCTATCTTTTTTTTGTTTTGAATGATGGGGTTGTTATAGGGAATCAAAAGCAAATCAAATGAAATTCACAAAAATTACACATTTATATCCTGTTTTTATTTTTGTTTTTGTTGACTTACTTTTGTTTCGAGCGTAATATAAAGATAAGAAAACAAAAATATAAAATACTAGAAAATTAGAGAATGAAGGAGTGAGAAAGAATGGTAGCGACTATGCAAAAGAAAGATATTATCGAAGCACCGTTTTTAAAAGAAATGTGTGAAGCAACTTTTAACATGTGGAATATGGGATGGGATGAAAGAAATGGGGGAAATATCAGTTATCTTTTAGATGAGGAAGTAGTGGAGCAATATTTAGATGTTAAGCAAATTATCCGTTCCATTTCATTGAAGTTTCCAGTATCAGAATTAGCAGGAAAATATTTTATTGTTACAGGTTCTGGCAAGTATTTTAAAAATGTGAAAGAAGATCCTTCTAATACACTTGGGATTTTAAAAGTAGATGAAAGTGGAGAAAAAGTACACTTACTATGGGGATTTGAGGATGGTTCCAATCCTACTAGTGAGTTACCTTCCCATTTTATGAGTCATATTGCACGTTTACGAGTAGATCCTAATCATCGGATTATCATGCACAATCATGCGACTAATATACTTGCCATGACATTTATTCATGACTTAGATGAAGCAAGCTTTACGAAAACCCTTTGGCAAATGTGTACGGAATGTATTGTTGTTTTTCCTGATGCGATCGGCATATTGCCTTGGATGGTTCCTGGAACAGATGCAATTGGCGAAAAAACAGCGGAGAAAATGTTGGAGCATCGTTTAGTAGTTTGGCCGCATCACGGTATCTTCGGTGCTGGTTCCACAATGGACGAAACATTTGGTTTAATTGAAACAGCAGAAAAAGCGGCACAAATTTATACGATCATCGGAGATGCCTCCAAGATAAAACAAACGATTACGGACCAGCAGCTTAAAGATTTAGCAGATGCATTTCAGGTAGTACCTAGAGAAGGTATATTAAGTGTATAAAAGAGGTGGGCATATTGCCCTTTCTTTATAAATTATTATGTGAAATATTGAACAAATAAGAGGAGGTAAATAAAAATGAGTGCACATGTCTTTTATGTTCCAAGTACAAATTTAATGGGAAGAGGTTGTTTACAGGAAGTAGGACCACAAATAGAAGAATTAGGATTAAAAAAAGCGTTGGTGGTAACAGATACTTTCCTAAATGAAAGCGGGATTGTGAGGAAAGTGAAAAAAGTATTGGATGATAGGCAAATAGACTATGCTGTTTATGCAGAAGTAAAGCCTAATCCGACTACAGCAAATGTATATAGAGGAGTAGAAGTATATAAAGAAAATGGATGCGACTTTATTGTATCTGTTGGCGGTGGATCTCCTCAAGATACAGCAAAGGCAATTGGTCTTTATGTAACGAATGGTGGGGATATTAAAGACTATGAAGGTGTAGGAAAAACATCAAAAAAATCAGTACCAATTGTAGCGATAAATACAACTGCCGGAACCTCAAGTGAATTTACTATTAACTATGTCATTACCGATGAAGAACGCCATGTCAAAATGGTAATGGTTGATAAAAATTGTCTTGTAACAATATCAGTGAATGATCCCGAGCTAATGGTGGATAAGCCTGCTGCATTAACAGCTGCAACAGGAATAGATGCTTTAACACATGCGATAGAAGCAATTGTTACTCCAGGAGCATACGCAGTAACAGATGCTACTGCATTAGCTGCGGTAGAAAAAATATTCACCTATTTACCTCGTGCAGTGAAGGATGGATATGATATAGAAGCACGTGAACAAATGGTATATGTAATGTTTTTAGCTGGTATGTCATTTAATAATGCAGGATTAGGATTTGTTCATGCTATGGCTCATCAACTTGGGGGTGTATATGATTTACCTCATGGTGTGTGCAATGCAATGCTCTTGCCTATTGTGGAAAGAGAAAATGCGAAGCGAGACCCGCATAAATTTCCAGCAATAGCAAAAGCAATCGGTATTTCCATTGAAGGAAAGACAGATAGCCAGTGTGCAGAAGAAGTCATTGCAGCAATTATAGAGCTTTGCCAAACGGTAGAAATTCCAGCAAGATTATCAGATTTAGGAGTAGAAGAGGTTGATTTGGAAAAACTAGCAAGCTTTGCTTTATTAGATGCATGTGCTCCTGGAAATCCATTTCGACCTACAAAGGAAGAAGTAATTTCTATGTTTAAAGAGATTTTATAATAATAGAATCGGTGTACCAGCACGATATTATATAGAAGGAATTAGGTTGTATATTACGTTACTAATTCCTTCTGTTTTTATTTATGCATAAAATTTGTGGATGTTCCAAATGAAACTCGAAAAAATAAAAATAAACAAACATATATTTTTTTGTTTATTTTTTATATAATAAAAAGAAAGCACTTTATCTCACTCTTAACGGATAGTAAGATCCTACTGATAGAAGTTTCACTTTATGTAGAGAGTAATGAAAGGTTAGGGGAAAAGAAATGCAGCTAAAATCAATAATGGTACTTTTCATGCTTTTGATTATTGTAAGCGGATGCAGTTTCGATTCGTCTAATCAAAAATATGAAATTATTTATCAGAATGATAGGCTTCAACCAAAAGAAGGGGAAAGGTCCGCAATAGAAAAGGAATATACGATTGCTGTTATACCAAAAGTAAGTGGAATTCCTTACTTTAATGCAGTGGAAGAAGGAGTATTAGAAGCTGGGAAAGATTTGAATGTACATGTGTTATATGCAGGACCATTAATAGCAGATTGGCAGCAACAAGAACAACTTGTTAAGGAATATATAGAAAAAGAGGTTGATGCTATTGCTATTTCTGCAAATGATCCAGAAAAATTAGGTCCTATCTTAATGGAAGCAAAACAAAAAGGGATTGTAGTTATGACATGGGACTCAGATACAAATGAAAAATTTCGGGAATATTTTGTTAGCTCAGTAGATCCAGAGACTTTAGGTAGACATGTGATGGATACTCTGTCTTTAAATATGAAGGAAAAAGGTGCTTATGCCATTATTACCGGTTCCGATAATGCTGCAACTTTAAAGGAGTGGACGGAGTGGATGGTTATTCAACAAGAAGAAAACTATCCTGAAATGAAGCTTTTGGAAGTAGAGGAATCAAATGATAACCCACAAAGAGCATATATGATTGCAAAAGAATTGCTGGTGAAATATCCAGATTTAAAGGGGATTATTGGAAGTTCCTCTGTAGGACCGCCAGCAGCTGCTCAAGCCGTAATGGATGCGAATAAAGTTGGAGAGATTGCTGTCGTTGGTTTATCAAGTCCTAATTTAGTACGTTCCTATTTAAAAAATGAAGCGATACAAATTAGCACTTTATGGAGTCCTAAAAAATTAGGCTATTTAACAGTTAGTGTAGCAAAAGAAATTTTATTAGGAAATGAAGTGACAGATAATAAGTCTTTTGAAAATGTCGGCATTATTAGAGTGAAAGACGATACGATTATTATGGGGCAGCCTATTGATTTTACAAAGGAGAATATCGATCAATATGATTTTTAAACGAATACAGTTATTTAAGCTAGGGCAAGCCCCCTTAAAGCGTAAGTTAATTATTACTTATATGATAATGACCGTAATTCCAATGGGGATATTAGGCTATATTACGTATACGCAAAATACAAAGGCTATAGAGGAACAAGTAGGTGAATATATTCCTAGACTATTAAATCAAGCAAATAAAAATATAGAAAATGAATTAATCTTGCTAAATGATCTGCCTAATGCAATTTATAATTCGAAAGAATTAATGTCAATTCTTAGAAGTACTCCTTATAAAGAAAAATCAGCTTTTCTACAGGAGCAATATACAGTGGAAAGCTTTTTATCCAATAACTATTTGAACAGTAATCAATCAGATATTCTAGCTGCATTTTTAATCACCAATAATGGCAATTATATAAGCACGAAAACTCCTTTTAAAGGAATGGATTTTGAGGATTCCATCCTTCCTTTTGGAGAAATTCATGATTTAGCCGGGGAAATGCCAATAATTTTGCCAAATAAAACAACTTTAACCTTCGAAAAAAATATTCCATTTATTCTCGTTGTAAATGAACTTACGGACTTTGAAAATCGGGAAAGTTTAGGTTCTTTACTATTTGCAGTAGATGTGACATTTATTGAAAAAATACTTAATGATATTGATAAGGAAGAAAGAGCAAATATATGGTTAATGGATGAAGATGGATATATCATTTATCATCCTGACAAAACACTCATTGGACAAATAGATGGCGGATTAGTAGATTATCCACTTGTAAACGGTAGTTTTCGTACAACGGAGTATGCAAAGGAAAATGTATTATATAGTATGAATCAATCAACAAATAAACACTGGATTCTCGCTCACAGTATTCCTATGAAATATCTAACCGAAAGAACAGATATCGTAAAGAATTATACACTATCCATTTTTTTTATTTTAACAATCGTTTCTACGATCATTTCGATTTTTATCGCTTGGTCTGTAACCAAACCGATTAAACATCTTGGAAAATTGATGAAGAAAGTGGAAGATGGTAATCTACATGTCACAATCACTCCAACCAATAAGGATGAAGTAGGACAATTAGCCGAGAGCTTTCGGTCGATGTTAGAACAATTGAGGATACTGATACAGAAAAACTATGAAATTGAATTACAACAACGAAATGCGCAAATCTATGCACTTCAATCACAAATAAATCCACACTTTATGTACAATACGTTAGAAACAATTGGAGCAGTTATTGAGGAAGAGGATCCAGAAACGGCAGTCGATATGGTAGGTATTCTTGGACAAATGTTAAGGTATTCATTAAGCAGTAGTGAAAATTTAGTGCCTCTGCAAACGGAATTAACACATATAAAAAACTATTTAAGGCTTCAAAAAATCCGTTTTGAGGACAGGGTCAACTATGAAATGGTGGGAGAAGATCAGATATCCCTCTACTATTCTCCTAAATTTATTATCCAACCAATTATTGAAAATACTTTTAAATATGGAATGAAACTAAGGAAAGTATTAATAATATCGATAGCCATTTTGGTGGAGGATGGAAAATTAAAGATTGTCATTAAGGATAATGGACCTGGAATAGAGGAAGAAAAATTGCAGAGTATCCAAAAAAACTTAAATAAACAAGATTATTTTACAAGAGAATCGGGAGTGGGATTAACAAATGTTCATGCGCGAATTAAAATGTTGTTTTCTGATAAATATGGGATAACGATTGAAAGCAAACAGTCCATCGGAACAACAGTAACGATTCTTTTACCTCTGATTCAGGATCCTTGTATAGTGTATGAGAACAGGTTAGAAGGTGGGAGAGAAAATGGAGAAAATTAAGGTAATTGTTGTAGATGATGAACCTAGAATTTTAAAACGCATGGTACGGATGGTAGAAGACGATGGAGAAGTGTGGGAAATCATTGGAGCCTTTTCTGATGGAAAAGAAGCGATTGAAAAAATAGAAGAAAAGTCACTTAGGTTTGATTTACTTTTAACAGATGTGCAAATGCCAGAAATTACAGGGCTGCAACTTATTAAGCGTTTAAAAGATAAAATGTCATTTGAGTCAATCATCATTAGTGGATTTGATGATTTTGTCTATTTGCAATCTGCTATAAAAGAAGGAGTTTCCAATTATTTATTAAAGCCAGTTCATCGAGAGCAATTGAAAGAAGTATTACTACAGATACAGAAAAAAATTGAAACAAAAAGGAAAGAAGAAAAAGAAAAGCAGCAATTACAACGAAAGGCTGAAGAATTAGACTATACGAAGCAAATATATTATTTAAGTCAATTGCAATTGGAAGATTATTTGAGAGAAGATAAACAGAAATGGTTACAGCTTATAGGGAAAGGTTCATTTCAGTTATTGTATATCAGCATTGATCAAAATAGAAATCAAACATGGTCGGATGAGTATCTAGCTTGGCTAAAAGTAGCAAATGAAGATATTTTGTCTTCATTAAAGATCTCATTAGAAGAATGGTCTTCCTCATCGAATAGAAGAAAATGGTTATGGAGAGATGATCTTTTTTCTATATGGATTTTAATAGAACATCAAGAGTCTCAACATTTACGTAAGGAAACAGAAGCACTTTTACGATTATGGAAAGAAAATATTAAAAACATATCCGAGAATACGGTTACAATTGCTGTGGGATCGGTGTTTACAAATATGGAAGATTACTTGACTAATCGAAAAAAATTAGAGAGTGTTATGCAAAATAGAATGATATACGGATGTAATAAAGTGTTTTGGCTTGAGCAATTGCCAGAGACAAGTGAGGAGAGTAAAAAACATAGTTCAGAAATTATTAAAAGCATCCAGCAGCTTTTATTTAGTCTGGAGAATGAGGGAAAGAAGGAAGTAATTATCTCACTCGAAGAATATTTTAAAAAGCTGCAACTAATTAGTTCAGCAAGTATTTTAGAAGAAGCTGTACAATTACTTGGATTAAGAATTGTAAACAGATGGGTTGAGTTAGAAGGATTTGGAGAAGAAAGAATATTGTTCCGCGAAGTAATCTCCTTAACAAAAAATACATCCAATTTTTATCAATTGAAGGATAAGATAAAATTTTGGGTTCTTTCTGTAATGGAAAGGATTCAAAAAGCCAAAAGAACCAATAAAAACCCTATTCAAAAAGCAAAGGATTACATTCAGGATCATTTAGGCGAATCGATAACCATTAAATTAATTGCACAACAGGTATACATGAGTCCTACTTATTTCAGTGTTTATTTTAAGGAGCAGACAGGGGAAACCATTCTAGACTATATTACGAAAACACGATTGAAAAAAGCAACAGACTTATTGGAAACAACGGATCTTAAGATATATGATATTGCTGTCCAACTAGGCTATCAGGATACAAAGTATTTTAGTAGATTGTTTAGACAATGGTATGGATACACACCTTCTCAATATAGAGAAGCCCATCTAAAAAGATAAGGGAGGAGCGGCTAAGTAATACTAGGATGAGGAATATAATCATATTTGAGCTATCGGAATCTATGGGAAATGAGTTTCCGATAGCTTTTTTTTGTTAGATAGACTGGTAGTGTTTAGGACAGTAAATTTTTAAAAGAACTGTTTCAATTCCTTCCATTTATTTAGGCCTTCATAGTTTCTCGTTGTGTAATAATGAAAACCCTACCAAAAAACATTTTTTTATCCCCCCATTCTTAGTTTTGTCTCCTGTTAAGCGCTTTTATCATGCAGTAATATGTAGATATCAACAATGTAATTGCTTTCAATAATAAGAAGGGAGTAATCAAAGAATGAAAAATCGTACTAGATTAGCAAGTATTATGCAAGTATATAAGGATCAATTTGAAGAATATGAGAAGAGACATAATGAACTTTGGCCAGAGATGGAGGAGACGTTAAAAGCTCATGGTGTACATCACTATTCCATTTTTTTAGAAG
>Ga0182739_1002004_pt1 | contig 19814 bp, 5 predicted proteins | sample eDN5th30CBELigBY_FD_128873 | JGI IMG/M metagenome (GOLD analysis project Ga0182739, IMG submission 128873) | Enriched backyard soil microbial communities from Emeryville, California, USA - eDNA 5th pass 30_C BE-Lig BY (version 2) (version 2) | ecosystem: Environmental > Terrestrial > Soil >...
AAATTTGTAGAAGCGCAATCAGAACAAGAATATGATGATGGATTGTACAAAGGTTCGTTAGAAAAGTATCTTTACTCAGGTGAGTACGTTGATGAAATTACGAAATATGTAACTGATTCTAAAACATTTGAGGATGTCCTTCAAACTGAACTTTGGTCTTATCAATATTTCTATTCTAATGGCTCGTATAATATTAATTACAACAAAGATGGATTCGTAGGGACTTTGAAAGGTATTAGTTATAATAATTTATTTTCCCATTCTAATTCAGGAACAAGGGAAGGCAATTCTACCTTTAATTCAGGTCTTTTGTCAGATTCTCCATCAATCTTCAATTCTAAACCGCAGTATGGGTATAACTGGTTACCATATTTATATCAAAGGTATCCGAACTACACTAACATTACTATTACAAATTCAGATTGGCTTGGTGATATGTACGGTCCAGGGGAATATAAGGGAGATAACGGTCTGAACTATACCTATGGTAGAAGCTTAATTCTTTTCTTCTCATACCTTGAGAACTACAATGATACTTATTATGATATAACAATGAATTTCGGAGGTAACGTTACTAAACCTGCTGTGGATAGTAGAGTTTATAAATTTAAGGGTAACGTAGAATCGAATCTGTATAGACAATTGCTCAATAAACAGGATTGGGATATGGACGTTGACCGAAACGTGATTTACTTATCTAATGACAACCATTCCGATTTGGATAAAGGAACAGCTGATTATACAAACTTAGTTGAGGATTTGGCAAGTAAAGGTATTCATTTCTATGGGATTGGCTCAGGTGATAATGAAGAACAAACTTCTGCTGTGTTAGATGGAACAGGAGTTAACGGAAAGGTCTTTACTACTTCTAATGAAGCTGAAGTTAATACTTCTTTAGAAGCTGTTGCAAAAGACATTATTTCAAGAATGGCGAAAGAACCTCAAACGGCTGTTACGGTCTTGTTAGATGATGAAGTTTATGCAACTACTGAGTATTCAGATTATGAAAATGATCCAATTTTTGAAGAAAGATTCAAATTTACACACACACCGGATTACTTTGAAAATTCTATGGGAATACATGAAAATTCCGGTAATTGGACGTCGCAGCTACCAAAATCATTTAATAAAACGGGTATGTATGAAATAACATACCAAGCGAAAGATGATCCAGGTTCTATAAACTATCGTAAATGGTCAAATGAAGCCAAAGCTTATATTTATGTACACAGAAAGCCAGTAGCTGAGTTCGGAGCTTATATACTTTCAGAAACTGGTGAGGTTAAGATACAAGATAAATCTTACGACTTAGATAAATATAGCCAAGGTGAAAAAGGAATCGAGTTTAAAGAATGGTCCTATCGAAAATTGGGTGATACCACATGGATTGATGGTAAGCCTATGATTTTAGATACATCAAATACATGGGAAATTCGCCAAGTAGTAACAGATTTTCAAGGAGCAACGGACGAATATATTGCAACTGTAAGTGCAGTTAGTGAATTTCCAAATGTCGGGCCAATCGCTGAAATTCTCGTCAAACCAATTCATTATATCGGAGATAAAATTACTGTGATAAATAATAGTACAGACCCAGATGGTGACCCTTTAACTCATTCTTATCAAGTAACAAATCCAAGTGGGGTTAGTGAGACGATTACTGAAGGTGATAGTCGGGTGGACAGTAATGGGAATTTAAGCATTGTCGCGGACACACATCCCGCAGATCTAGGAAAATGGACATTTACCTTAACTGTATCTGATGGGACTGAAACGGCTAGTGCTACCGCAAGTACAGTGGTTGTGGACCAAACCATTCAAGGTCAAGTTACCCACACCGAACAATGGTTACGAAATTTAGAGAAGTATAATGTTAATTATCCGAGCAAAGCAATCAACTTAGATCCAACTTTAGGGTTAGTAGAGTTTCTACCAGGCGAAAGGTTCGTCTTAAATTCAGAGGAAAATACAGAAAATCGTCTAGTGAATGTAGAGTCTTATATAAAAGAAAGTAGTCGAGGAATAGACTATAAATCCTTGTATGGAACTGTTTCGTTAAATCGTTTAGATAGTCAAAACTTCCAAGGTGGATTATGGCATGAGAGTATGATTGAACGCTTCCGTGATGGAGAAGTTTTAACGTTTGAATTTATCGGAACGTTTGAAAATGGATGGATTGATACAGAAACCGTTCAAGTGAAAATCAAAGACGATTTGTATTGGAGACAGCATACATCTTATTAAAGATCGTATGGTATTTAAAAACTCTATTTTCCATTTACTAATAAATAGCCTATAATAATAGTGGTAACTAAATATAAATAACAGGAACACCCTGCCAAGTTGATAGCTTTTGCTATCTTTTTTGGCAGGGTTTTTTTGGGAAGGGGTTAGGTCAAAGGTGCATTAAAATAAGAGTTTTATATTTGATTTAACTAAAAATAAATGTTATAATAACATTATAAAAATGTAACTGAATTTGGAGGAATATAATCATGAAAACTAACAAACTATTACTTTCAGCACTAGCTTTAGGAGTTATGACACCAGCCATTGTTGCTCCAATTGCAACAGATGCGATTACTACTAGCAAAACTTTTAAAGATGTGCCAACAGCCCACCCGTATTACAACATTATTAGCGAAATGACTGAACAAGGTATTATTAGCGGATATGAAGATGGAACATTTAAACCTAATGAAACAATCAATCGCCAACATGCAGCATTGTTAATTAACAATGCAGTTGATTTACCGGAAGTTAATGAGGTAAAGTCGTTCAAAGATGTTACGACGAAACACCCATATTATCAAGCTATTCAAAATCTACAAAAAGCAGGATTAATTCAACCTGACTCAAAAGGGAACTTTAATCCAACAAAAAAATTAACGCGTGGAGAGATGGCTAAGATCATTGCGACTGCTTATGACTTAGAAGTAAAAGCCGATTATACATTTAAAGACATCGAAGGAACTGAATATGAAGATTATATTAAAGCGTTGTATTCAAATAAAGTAACTGCGGGTTATGAGGATGATACATTCAGACCAAATGAACCACTAACACGTGCGCATTACGCTGTCTTCATGAACCGCGCAAAAAATTTCGACCCTAATTATGTAGCAAAGCCAATCGAGGAAAATCCAACAACTCCTCCATTTACACCATCCTTAGATTTATCTGATTATCCGAGTGATAAATTGCTAACAAAAGGTATTTCTAATTATAAAGAAATGGCTTTACCAAACGGTAAAAAACCATCTGCAGAAACAATTACGGAGATCCTTAATGTACAGAAGGAAAAGGCACTTGAATTATCATACAAAAATAAAGTTACTGCTAAGTCTGGTGGCGCATTTTATGGGGATGACGAAACAAGTGAGATTGTTATAAAAAATATTGCTAGAGATATTAATAAAACAGTACCTGAAACCATTCAAATTATTAATTATACTTACGGAACTGGGGAAGTTTATGATGGGGAGACATTTTATTTGTATTTCGAATATGGCTATAATGGTGTTACTTACGCATACAGAAAATAGACAATGAGAGAAAGAAAGTATAAACAACTCCATTCATACCTTATAGGTTATGAATGGAGTTGTTTTCATTAATATTAGTAGATTCAATTTTGCAAAAACTAGTGATTTGACTATAATAATAGTGTAACTAAATAAAAATAACAGGAACACCCTGCCGAATTTGATAGCGTGAGCTATCTATTTGGTGGGGTTTTTTTTATGAAAGTTGGTGTTGGCATGAGTAAATAACCCCAAATTTATTAGCGAGAACAGATTAAGCTCAAAGTTTACGCGTGGCACATTATCAAAATAAAATACCAATCAATTTTAAAATGGTCACAGTGCTTAGGGCTATTAAAAAGGTGGTATGTCATGCAGAATACAAAACAATTCCTGTTAATTATTGCGAGTAGTTTCCTTTATATTTCAAGTTTTTTTTGGATAGGAAATGATAAGGCAGAAGCTGCTTATGTTTCTTTGGAATATCAGTTACCTGACCCCGTAGGGGATAGTATAGTAATTAATTCCAAAGAACAATACGATACCGTGGCTAATTGGATAAAAAATAAGCCAAGTAATCACACGGGATGGTCGGCAGTGTTATTTCGATATAACGCTGAAGCAACCACAATCTATGATGGGAAAGAGACAAATTGGTGGCCGGTATTAGTTGATGGTAAATACTCTACCCAAGATGGATTTGAAGGGGTTACTTATCCTGTATCGATGTTTAAAGACAAGATTATTGCAGAACATGGACAAGCGCTTTATGACAGATTAGTAGCTAGTGGTCTTAGATTTGATGTGAAGAGTGGACAAAGTGTTAAGGATTATCAAGTTTATAGTCATGATTCTAGGACACAGTTCTCGAACCCGAAAACAGGGGATTTAGGGTTTCTTTACTATGAGAATAAGGTAACTGTCTATTTAGAGCATTACTATGATGAGACTACTCCAATAGACCCGACAGAACCGGAACCCGAGCCAGAACCGGAACCTGATGAAAACATTGCGCCAATAGCTATTATTGACACGATGTATCCTTCTTACAAAATGGGGGATAGAGTTGTGTATTGGGGAAGTGATTCGTACGATCCTGACGCTGAACCTAACTCTAAGGGCGAAATAATTCAGAATGGGATACGTAGTTTCTATTGGAAACATGATGAAAATGCGGTAGTTGAAGATGTCGAAAAAGGCGAAGAGGGTGACAGCTACAGTCTGTATTATATGAAAGAAGGAACATATGACACACTCCTAAGAGTTAAGGATAAAGATGGTGCAAGTGATGAAACCACATATCCCATTCTTATTCTTCCACCTACGATTGAAGCTACTATTCATGCAAGTGGTACATTGAAAGAAAATCGACATGTCATTTTAAAAACAGAGATTGATACACCGGAGAAATTCCCTTTAATTCCTGAAAAAACAGTTTGGACAATCAAAGCGCTAGATGGACAAGAAAACTCTGTTTGTGTTAGAGGAAATGAAACATGTCAAGATTCTGTTACCATTACGGGTAAACAAAATTTAGATGTGTTATTTAAAAATGATGAAGCGTATGAAATATCGTTGCACGTAGAGAATACGGCAGGTTACACGTATGACACAAAAGAAGTCGTAACACCCAAGGGGTATTCTGACCCGTATCTATATATTGCAGAAGATGAATTGCCAATTGCGGTTTTCTCCACAGCTAATACCATCTATCGGGATGCAGAGAATGAAAAGAAAGCAACAATTAGGCTTATAGATAAATCAGTATCGAATGATGATGTGATAGCGAAAAGAATCTGGTCCATTCAATATGATAGTGATAATGACGGAAATTTTCTAGAAGAAAACACTATTATTATTGATGAACAAAATAATACAGAAATATCTTATGACGTTGATAAAGTGGGTAAGTATTTAATCGCATTAGAGGTTAAAGAAGCGTTTGCACAGCCGACCTTAGAAGAATTTGTAACAGAACAAGACCGACTAACTGATAATACGAATGAGCTTTCTTTAGATAAAACTGTTGTGGAAGTTCAAAACCTTGCTCCGGTGGTAGGATATGAAGTTAAAAAACGTAAATCCATTGATTTAAATATTGCTGTTGGGACATCATCAACTGGTGACTTGAAGAGTGTAGAAGGTAAAATTAACGAGTTACTTGTTCCTCGGTTAAACGAAGAAGGGGTAAAGTTAAATTTGAATTTAATAAACGTTCCCCAATTAAAAAAAGCTGACCAAGATAGGCAACTAGTTCAACGGGTAGAAAGGAATGGAATAACTTTCTTCGAATTTTATATGTTCCATGATGAAGAGTATATCTATGCTGAAACAGTCTTTTATAATGTGAAGAATGAAAGTGGTGAGACACCAGAGGCAGTATCTTGGGGTACTCGAAGTACATTCAGTGGAGCAAGGTGGGATTTTAATAATACTTATATTCGAGGGACATCACGTGGAGATTGGATAGATAACAAATCAACGAAGATTGTAAAAGTAGCAAAAATCAGTAATAAAAACATTGAGGTAGTTTTTGATCTTCTTCAATTTGAAGAACGTAATGGTAGCAAGACCACTAATAAAAAATTTTATAATGTGAAATATTCGGCAGTAGCTGAAGATTATATAGGACCAGATATTAAGGTTATCTATCGTGAGTTAGTAACGGAGTGTATTTCTAGTCAATATTCCAGCAGAAATGACTACTGTAGCTATTCATTAGGATGGCAAAACTATCAAAATAGACAGATGCATACTTTGTTAAAGCCTGCTATTAGTTTAGAACAATTACCGAGTAATTCTGAACAAATAGTTCGGTTTGTTTATGATTATTGGGTAACACAACCAGATTCGAATGCTGGGTCCTTGGTTATGGTTGAGAATACGGGTACTTGGATTGATCCAACTTGGAATAATCAGCCAGGATATTCAACAAACCCTATGTGGCGTCTTCATGGTTCGGGGGCTTATCTCGATTTAACTAATAGCTTTAGAAAAATGGTAGATAACAGAATGCTTACTGGATGGCGTGTTCTCATTGAACCAACAGGTCTTGTCAATAATGCTAATGGATTTGTCCATAACGATGGTGACGACCCGGAGTTTGAAATCAAGTATATTGAAGAACCATATTCTCCTCCAAAAATGGAATTGACATCAGATGGAAATGCTACTTTTTTTGCAGCCATCGAGGACAATGAAATGGGGAATTACGGATTAAATTATGTAAAAGAAACGCTATCAAAATCAAAAGCAAAATCTACCTATTTTATAGGTCTAGGAACATCAAAGAATCAGTCTCAATTTGAGAGTTTAATTAACAACAATGAGCAAAATGGGATTTTCATTAATAATATGAATCTTGATTCTTCTGTTCAACAGCTGGGTGACTATATTCTAGAAGTATTAGATTTGATACCACCTGAGAACAATGAATTATATATCACTTTAGATGAACAAGTGGATTACGTTACCACATACAGTGATGCTGAAAATGACATGAAATTAGCTGAAAAGTGGAAATATGACCATAATCCAAATGTATTTGAAAATAATCAAGGACAGATAGAAGATAATATGATTTATCAAGAAAAACCAATTACACAATTTTCAAAGATTGGTAGATATCAACCCTATTTTACAGCTCAAGATGATCCGCTCGAACCCTTTGCGGAAATGGGATTAGATTCTACTAAATTTGAAAACTATCGTAAGTGGGCAAAGGATTCTGATAACTGGTATATTTATGTCCATCGCAAACCAGTTGCCTTATTTGAACCCTATATGCTTAATACAACGGGCCAAATAGTAATCTATGATAAATCCTATGACCTGGATAAGCAGAGCCTCCCTGAAAACGGGATTAAGGATAAGCATTGGAGTTATCGTAAGTTTGGTACAACTGATTGGACTGAAGGGAAACCGACTGTATTAGATAAGTCTTCGACATGGGAAATTCGTCAGATTGTTACGGATTATCAAGGTGCGACGGACGAGTACATTGCGCGGGTGAATGCTGTAACCGAGTTGCCAAATAAACCGCCAGTTGCTGAAATTCTCGTTAATCCTATTCACTATATTGGCGATACCATTTTCGTGACAAATAATAGTTCTGATCCTGATGGTGATGTTTTAACCTATACTTATGAAGTAACAAATCCGGACGGTCAGATAGAGATAATCAATCAAGGTGATAGTCGAATGGACAATAACGGAAATCTAAGTATTATCGCGGACACACATCCTTCTGACTTAGGAAATTGGACCTTTACGTTGACTGTTTCAGATGGAACTGAAACTGCAAGTGCAACCGCAAGTACAGTGGTTTTAGACCAAACCATTCAAGGTCAAGTTGCCCACACCGAACAATGGTTACGCAATTTAGAAAAGTATAATTTAGAGTATCCAAGTAAAGCTATTAATCTAGACCCGGCTGTCGGGTTAGTAGAGTTCCTCCCTGGAGAACGATTTGTATTAAATTCAAATGAAAATACTACAAATCGATTGGTCAGTGTAGAATCTTATATAAAAGAGAGTAGTCGTGGTGCTGATTATAAGTCCTTGTATGGAACTGTTTCGTTGAATCGCTTTGATGAACAAAACTTTAAAGGTAGTCTATGGAATGGAACTATGATTGAACGCTTCCATGATGGAGAAACTTTAACCTTTGAGTTTGTAGGTACGTTTGAAAACGGTTGGATTGATACCGAAACTGTTCAAGTACGAATCAAAGATGATTTGTATTGGAGACAGCATACATCTTATTAAATAATACTCCGCTCATTTTGAGTGGAGTTTTTTTCGTTATTAAATAACACCGTAATTTAAATAACCTCTATTTTTATTTTACTAGTTAATCGACTATAATAATAATGTAACTAAATATAAATAACAGGAACACCCTGCTGAATTTGATAGCGTGAGCTATCTATTTGGTGGGGTTTTTTTTATGAAAGTTGGTGTTGGCATGAGTAAGTATCCTTGTTAGAAGATTTAAATGAGAACACAAATTAAAGCTCAAAGTTTAGGCGTGGCACATTATAAATAATAAATATACCAATCTCTTAAAATGGTCACGATGTGCTTTGGGCTATTAAAAAGGTGGTATGTCATGCAGATTACAAAACGATTCCTATTAATAATTACGAGTAGCTTGCTTTTTATTTCAAGTTTTTTATGGTTTGGTAATAATGAAGCAGAAGCAGCTTATGTTTATTTGGAATACCAATTACCTGACCCCGTAGGGGATAGTATTAGAATTAATTCAAAAGACCAATACAGTACCGTGGCTAATTGGATAAAAAATAAGCCAAGTAATCACACGGGATGGTCGGCGGTGTTGTTTCGGTATAATGCAGAAGCAACCACAATCTATGATGGGAAAGAGACAAATTGGTGGCCAGTAGCTCCAGATGGTAAATACTCTACTCAAGATGGATTTGAAGGGGTTACCTATCCCGTTTCGATGTTTAAAGACAAGATTATTGCGGAACACGGTCAAGAAATGTATGACAGATTAGTAGCTATTGGTCTTAGATTTGATGTTAAGAGTGGGCAAAGTGTTAAGGATTATCAAGAGTATAATCATGATTCAAGGACACAGTTCTCAAACCCGAAAACAGGAGACTTAGGGTTTCTCTACTATGAAAATAATGTCACTGTTTATTTAGAGTACTATTATGACGGGTCTACTCCAACTGACCCGACGGAACCAGGAGTAGAAGAACCTGAACCCGAACCAGACCCAGACTCCAACATTCCGCCGATAGCGATTATTGACACGTTATATCCCTCTTACAAAATGGGAGATAGAGTCATCTACTATGGTAGTGATTCGTACGATCCTGATGCAGAACCGGATGCCCAAGGTAATATTGAAAATAATGGAATCCGTGGCTACACATGGCAAGTTGATAAAACAGCTATTACTGAAGATGAAGATAGGGGTGAGGAAGGACGAACTTATAGTTTGTATTATATGAAAGAAGGTTACTTTGACATGGGGTTAAGAGTTCGCGACAGTGATGGGGCGACCGACGAAACCAATCACACTGTACAAATAACCCCTCCAACAATTGAAGCAAAAATTCTTGCGAGTGGAACCTTAAAAGAAAATCGTCACGTTATTTTAGAATCGGAAATTGATACGCCAGAAAAATTCCCTTTGATACCTGAAAAAACAGTATGGACAATTAAACCACTTGATGGTCAAGAGGATTCTATTTGCGTCCGTGAAATTGAAGATTGCCAACAGATTCAAACCATAACAGGTGTACAAAAATTAGATGTGCTATTTAAAAAAGATGAGACTTACGAAATATCTTTGCATGTAGAAAATACGGCAGGTTATACATATGACACAAAAAAAGTGTATACACCTGATGGCTATTCTGACCCATATTTGTTTATTGCAGAAGATGAATTACCAAAAGCTAATTTTGCTACAGTGCAAACGACTTATCGAGATATTGATAATAACAATATGGCAACAATAAAACTAACGGATAAATCAGTTTCTAATGATGATATGATTGCGAAAAGAATTTGGTCTATACGATTCGATAGCGACAATGACGAAGACTTTTCAGATGAAGGTGAACCTACTGTGATCGATAGTTCAAATAAAACCTATCTAGAATATGATGTCGGACATGTGGGGAAATATGAAATCTTTTTAGAAACTGTAGAAGAATTTGCTCAACCTACTTTAGAAGAATTTGTTACTCCAGAAGATCGGAAACGTGATGATACAAGTGATATTCTGATTGAAAAAAGAATAGTCAATGTAGATAACCTTGCTCCTGTGGTGGGCTATGATATAACGAAAAAACGTATTGTCGATTTAAACATCGCTGTGGGTGAGTCGACAACGGGTGACATTAATGCTATTGAAAGCAAAATTAATGAAATCCTTGCACCACGGTTAAACAAAGAAGGAGTTAAGCTTAATTTGCATTTAGAAAATGCAAAATTAAAAAAAGATGAACAGGATAGACAGTTACTGACGGAAGTATTTGATAATGCTGGTAGGCTTGGTGCTGAACTCTATATTTATCATGATGATGTTAATATCTATTTAGAAGCTACATTTTATCCGGACTCCGCATTTGGAGATCGCGGATTACAACCAAGTTATTTCGATTGGGGAAGATATACCACTGTTAACGGTGCTAAGGTAGATTTTAATAGCAATTTTGCCAAAAATATTGGTCGAGGTTCAACTAATGGTTTTTCTGAAATATTTACAACTACAATTGTATTAGCTCCCATTAGACATAAAAATATTGAAGTAGATTTTGATGAATTTAGGTTTGTTGCTTATCGTGGGTCCGGGAGTGGTGGATATATTAATGAACGAAAATATGAGGTTCCAATCTATACCGCTACAGCAGATGATTATATAGGTAAAAATCTTTTAACGGAATATTCGGATATAAATTTGCAGAGATCAGATGATGCTCACAGGTATCCACAATCTGTTAGTGTTGGCTATACAACGTCGAGAGGTTATGAAAATGCCACCTCATTTATTAATGATAATATATTCTCCAGGGTAGGTTCGGTTAGTAACCTAGTAACGGTAAAATATAACCCTTGGATAACAATCCCTAACGAAGTCTATGGATATATGTCATTGTCAGGGGCGTATGGAGGTGTAACAAGATTTTATAGCAATTATGGATTAGTAGATGTTACTCCGCTGTTCCGGGGTAACCTTCAAATGAGAGACAATGCAAAATTTACATTTCGTGTGAATCCTGTTGATTTAGGTAGATCCTTATTTGCTTCTGTTTACGATGACCGTGATGATCCTGAGTATGAAGTTGTCTACCTAGATAGTACTATAACGGACCCTGTTAAAATGAATTTAATACAAGGGGGAGACTACACATTCTTTGCTGCAGTAGAGGATAATGAAATTGGAAATTACGGTCTTAATTATATTAAAAATACTTTATCAAAAGCCCCGTATTTTGTAGGGTTAGGTACAAATACAAATAAAACACAATTTGAATCTTTAATTAATGGAAATCAGAATAAGGGAACGTTTATAAATAATACGAACTTAGATACTAGTATTGACCAATTAGGGGACTACATTTTAGAAGTGCTGAATTTAAAACAACCTATAAATAATGAAATATATATAACATTAGATGAAGAGATAAACTATAAAACGACCTATTTAGATGCAGAAAATGACCCTAAGTTTGCTGAGAAATGGAAGTACGACCACAACCCTGATGTGTTTGAAAACAATCAAGGTCAAATAGAAGATAATATGGTTTATCAAGAAAAACCAATTACTAAATTCACTAAAGTAGGACGATACCAACCCTATTTTACAGCTCAAGATGATCCGCTTGAACGATTTGCGGAGATGGGATTAGACCCTTCTAAATTCGAGGAGTATCGTAAGTGGGCCAAAGATGCAGATAACTGGTACATCTACGTTCATCGTAAACCTGTTGCCTATTTTGAACCATATATGCTCAATACAACGGGCCAAATCACAATCTATGATAAATCCTACGACTTGGATAAACAAAGTCTTTCTGAAAGGGGAATTAAGGAAAAACGTTGGAGTTATCGTAAGGTAGGTGCAACTGATTGGACCGTAGGAAAACCAACTGTTCTAGATAAAACTTCGGCATGGGAAATTCGTCAAATAGTTACAGACTATCAAGGTGCTAGTGCAGAGTACATTGCGAGGGTGAATGCTGTAACTAAGTTACCAAATACACCACCTATCGCAAAAATAGTTGTCAAATCGATTCATTATATTGGAGATGAAATTTTAGTTACGAATGAAAGTTCAGATCCCGATGGAGATGTTTTAACTTATACGTATCAAGTGACAAATCCAATCGGGCAGATAGAGACAATAAACCAGAGTGATAGTCGAATAGACAGTAATGGAAATCTAAGCATTGTCGCGGACACACATCCTACGGACTTGGGAAATTGGACATTTACATTGACTGTATCTGATGGCACTGAAACGGCTAGTGCTACCGCAAGTACAATGGTTTTAGACCAAACAATTCAAGGACAAGTTGCCCACACAGAACAATGGTTACGAAATATAGAAAAATATAATATAGAGTATCCAAGTAAATCCATTAATCTAGATCCATCTGTAGGATTGGTGGAATTTCTCCCTGGCGAACGTTTTGTTTTAAATTCATCCGAAAATACAGAAAATCGTCTTGTAAGTGTAGAGTCTTATATTACAGAAAGCAGTAGAAACGTAGATTACAAAACTCTTTTTGGAACGGTTGACTTAAGTCGCAAGGATGAACAACTTCATGCAGGAACTTTGTGGCATGAAAGTATGATTGAACGCTTTCATGATGGAGAAGTCCTTACCTTTGAATTTGTTGGAACATTCGAAAATGGATGGATAGACACGGAAACTGTTCAAGTACGAATCAAAGATGATTTGTATTGGAGACAACATACAGCTTATTAAATACTACTCCGCTCATTTTTGAGTGGGGTTTTTTCGTTATTAAATAATATCGTAATTTTAATAACCTCTATTTTTCATTTACTAATAAATCGACTATAATAATAGTGTAACTAAATATAAATAACAGGAACACCCTGCCGAATTTATAGCGTGAGCTATCTTTTTGGTGGGGTTTTTTTATTTAGGTGGTGATGCCGTAAGTAAAAAAGAGTAGGAGGAATCGACCAATGAACTTAACTTAGTGATACAAATAAGGTGGTGTGTTATGGAAAAAAACAAACGAATAATATCTTTATTTATAATTTTTTTCCTTTTAATTTCAAGTTTTAGTTGGATAGGCAATGATAAGGCAGAAGCTGCTAACATCTATCTCAAATATCAATTACCTGATTCAGTAGGTGAAAGTATCAGAATCAATTCAAAAGACCAATACGACATCGTTGCAAATTGGATTAAATATCAACCTAGCGATCACACGGGATGGTCGGCAGTGTTATTTCGATATAACGCTGAAGCAACCACAATCTATGATGGGAAAGAGACCCATTGGTGGCCGGTATTAGTTGATGGTAAATACTCTACCCAAGATGGATTTGAAGGGGTTACTTATCCTGTTTCGATGTTTAAAGACAAGATTATTGCGGAACATGGACAAGCGCTTTATGACAGATTATTAGCTGGTGGTTATAAATTTGATGTCAAAAGTGGGCAAAGTGTAGATGATTACCAAGACTATAATTATGATTCTAGGAAAGAGTTCTCAAATCCGAGAACAGGGGACTTAGGGTTTCTATATTATGAAAATAATGTCACTGTTTATTTGGACTACTACGACGACGGTGAAACGGGGCCAACTGAACCAACTGATCCGACTGAACCAGAACCGGAACCCGAAGAACCGCCGAAATTTAATAACCCACCTACTGCAATCATAGATGGACCAACAGAGGTTGAATTAGGAGAAAGCTTTTGTCTACGTTCCGCTTCCTATGATACCGATGGAACGATTGAAATTTACGATTGGGGTTATTCTGGTGAATATTCTAAGAACGATGATGAAGGTTTTACTGAAACCACATCAAGTAAATGCGGACTTTATTTTGAGGATGTAGGGGAACAAGATGTTTGGCTACAAGTCACAGATGATGGCGGTAAATCAGACGATACAACACATAGAATTAATGTGGTTTACCCTATTCCTGATGCTGGTTTTGAAGTGGAAGGTCACCTAATAGAAAATCGTGCTGTGAAAGTGATTCCTGATAGACCGTACGGAAGAAATGATGAAGCGGAAAAACAATTTCCAATCGTTGAGAACGTATGGACAATTGAAGCACTGGACAATAGCAATCAATCTTCAATTATTGACATAGAAGATGATTTAAAGAATAGTGCTTTTAATGAAATTATTGAAGTACTTTTTAGGAAAAAAGGAGAGTACAAAGTAACACATTATATTAAAAATAATCGTGGTCAAAGCGATAGTGAAGAACAAACAATCACGATTAAGGAAGATTTGTTACCAATCGCTAAAGTAGAAACATCTTCATCTTACTATTTAGGTAATGACGGTAAGGAAGAAATTACGATCCGTTCAGAAAGTACGTCAAATGATGATATTATCGATACATATCGGTACGAAATTGTCTACGACGATAATAATGACGGAGTGTTTGATGAAACTCCAACAGTGATTAACACATTTACTCCAGAAATCAAATATAATGCAACAAAACTAGGGGACTATTCAGTTAAATTAACAGTCATAGAAACTTTTGATGAAGCAACATATGAAAGTCATGTCAATTTAACAGACAATTTAAGTACAACCCATCGTAAATATTCACAGGCGACAACGACTTTTAAAGTGGATAATATGGCTCCCGTCGTTTCCTTAGAAGCTATTGAACCACAAGAAGTAGAAATTGTCTTTAATGTTGGTGATGTTGCTGATACTGGTGCATACACGACATCCAAATTACAATCAGCTATTAATAGCAACTTGGTACCTAGTCTTGCTGCTAATAATATTAGCGCAGATATTCAGATGCAAGAACCTGTGTATTATAAAGATATTCCGGGTGGATATTACTTGTTAGATATTGGTAAGAACAATAATTATAGATACCTTGATGAAACTAGAATACCCTCAAGTGTTCAATATTTAGATTATGCAAGTGGGATAATGCACGAAGTTAGTATCCCAACTTCTGTGGCTAATAAACTGCGTACTACTAATATTTTAGGTGGGGGGTTAGGCGCTGGGATAGACTATGATGGAAACCTTTATTATACTAATCCACCTCAGACATGGGACCCTTATCAAGAAACAACTCAAGATGCGTATTGTTGGCATTTTGAACAAGGTAATGCAGATTGTTCAAACATTGAACTATATAAATACGATGTAGAAACCAATTCTTCATCTTTATTTGTAGATAAACAAGTTTTCATCAACAAGGCAAAACAATTTTTTGAAACAAGACCTAGTTATGAAGTGGTTAGAAATGTATATCTTGATACTTTAGCGGTTGGCGAAAATGAAAATGTTTATGCTCTTGTTACTGTAGGGACGCGAAGAATAGGTAAAACTAGTGCATATTGGGATTCGGATAGAATGCTTTTTGAATTTTCACCTGATGGTATATTGAAAAATGCTGTAGTCGTACCTTTTGATGATGACGAGTCTCTAAAAATATTATCTATTACCAAAGACAATATATATTGGAATCAAGATGGTGACAATATAATTATGTCACCAATAAGTACTTTTTGGACTACACAAACAAGATATAGTTTAGAGGATGTTGGTATAAACTCGAGAATGTTCTCTACAAATAACCACGAATATTATTATGGTGTAGAGTGGGGAAATAGCGACCGTAAATTATGGCGCAGTACTTATAACAAAACAACGAAAGCGATTACCCAAAGGCAATTATTAGAAGCTGATTTTCTCGAATACAGTTTCCAGAGTTATGGTACAGATATGCAAGTTTTTGATTATGAATTTGGAGGTGCAACGCGAAGTGGCTCGGTATTTTTACCAGATTTAGAATGGTATTATGACTGCTCCAGCTGTAATTATCCAAGAGGCGATCAGTATGCTTCTGTTATCGTAGACGATTCAAATTTTGCAATGGACATATCACCTTATAAAGATAAGGCGATGTCTTCTACCCTTAGAGGAGCAGTATACGGTAACGCTAAATCTATTTTCTTTGGACAAGATGGCACATATCAAATATTAGACGATTACTATTCTAAACAAATTCTTTATAAATTTAACGAAAATACCAATGCCCATATAAGTACAACTGAAGCCCAAACTGACAAATCATATGGACCCTATTGCCGTTGGGATGATGATGACGATGAATGTAGAAGCAGCACAAAAACCTTCACACCAGTAGAAGCTGCAGCTGCGACAACTCGCTTAGCATTAAATAGTGAAACACTACCAGTGCGTGCTTACAAAAAATCTTTAAAAGATACACTTGCTGATACCAAGTGGAAATCAAAAACATCTAAGAAATTCTATGTCACATTATCAAATCAAGATATTAATGATTTACCAACAGAAAATGCAGAAGTTGCATCATTATTGAATGAAAAAGACATTCATTACATTTCGCTTGATACAACAAGTACGAAGTCACTTGCTCAACAGTTAATGACTGCAATTGAACAACAATCTTTACAGATTACGACTACTTATACTGATACAAATGTAAACAATTCAATGAAGCAAATTTCTGATTTTGTGAAAGGCATCGTATTCCCCGTAAAAGATACTATGATTGACATTCATCTTGGGGTAGATGATTCACAATATCCTTTAGCAGCAGTACAAACGGAAATCGTAAACACATTACAAAAACGTTTAACAGACAGTGGTATAACAGCATCCGTTACATCTGCAGCATTAACAGATAAAACGGTTAATGGTATGAGTGTACGGAAGTTTAATTCAACGAAGAAACAAGATTACTATGTTTTATTCAAAGATAGCGCCTTAACTAGTACCAATTTAAATCATATGGTAGGGGATTTATTATTGGAGGATGCTTATTTCATTGGAGTTGGGAAAAGTCTTGCTAAGTCGCAATTTGATACAGCAATCAATAAAAATATGTATCGTGGAACAACCATAGTTGATCCAACAAGTGTGACAAATGCAATGGAACAAGTTGCGACGTACCTAGTTGATAAGATTCGTCAACGGAAAGATGAAGTAAACATCTATGGAACGACCGAAGAAAACCGAGTATTGTATAAAACATCCTATTGGGATTTTGAAAACAATCCCAAATTCGCTGAACGTTACAAGACACTTCATGAACCGACCGTATTTGAAAATGGCCAAGGGAAAATGACATTTAGTACCACAAATGCACCTGAAATCTTTACTAAAGTAGGTAAATATCAACCAACATATCAAGCGCAAGATGATCCTTTAGTGGGCTATACAGTCGAAAAAGCCAATCAATTTTCCGAATATCGTAAGTGGTCAAATCTTGCAGGCAATATTAATATTTACGTTCACCGTTTGCCAGTGCCAGATTTCAGGGTAACACTTGATATAAACAGTAATTGGTATAGCATTACAAACCAAGCTTACGACCTTGATAAACAGAGTATAGATATCGGTCTAGGTGGGGGTATTTCAAGTCAAAACTTCCAATGGCGTTTAAAAGGTGAATTGATATGGAAGGATGGTTTGCCACCAAACCCATTACAAGAAACGGTTTACGAATTAAAGAATGAAGTGATAGACTTTCAAAACCAAAAGAACTTTATGATTAAAGAAATGGACCCAAGAGATCTTCCTTCACCACCAGTAGCGGAATTTGAACCGCAACCAGCACAAATAGAGGTTGGGGATACTGTGAAATTAATCAATACCTCTTATGATCCAAAAGGGAAGAATATGGGGGGATATTGGTATTACAAAAAATCAACTGAAAGTACCTATACCCATTTCGCTACGGGTTGGTTTACAAATGGGGTTCCTGATCCGGGTTGGAGTCCAACAACCAATATATTTAACTCTGAGGGAACATATGATGTGAAATTGCATGTATGGAACGAGTATGGGTTAACAGATGAAGTAGTGAAGCAAGTAATAGTTACGAAAAAATCAAACCAAAAACCTGTTGCTTGTATGAATATCCCAAATCCAAATTTCATTGGAGATACAATTTTCATTACAAGTTGTGCAAGTGATCCTGACGGTAATCCTTTAACTTATTCTTATGAAGTAACTAAACCTGATGGAACAAAAGTGACTTATGCATCTGGTCAACCATCTGTAGATGGAAATGGAAATCTAACTCTATTAGCCAATATACATCCTTCTGATTTAGGTACATGGTCAGTTGTTCAAACAATATCAGATGGTATGGAAACTGCATCTGTTAGTGGTCAATTTGAAGTTCTCGACCAAATTATTCAGGGAGATGTGGCGCACACAGACCAGTGGTTAAAAAATCTACAAAAATTCAATGCACAATATCCTAGCAAGGCATTTAATCTTGATCCTACAGCTGATTTATTGGAGTTTACACCAGGAGAACGATTTGTCTTAAATTCATCTGAAAATACATCAAATCGCCTTGTGAGTGTAGAGTCCTATATTAAAGAAAGCAGTAGGGGAATTGATTACAAGTCGATTTATGGAACTGTACTTTTAAATCGTATGGATTCACAGAACTTTACTAATAGTTTATGGCATGAAAACATGCTAGAAAAATTCCGTGATCAAGAAGTCTTAACGTTTGAGTTTGTCGGAACATTTGCAAATGGTTGGGTAGATACAAAAACCGTTCAAGTTCGTATCAAAGATGACTCATACTGGAAACAACATACAAGCTATTAAAGAAGAAATAACTCCGCTCATATTGAGCTAGGAGTTATTTTCTATTATAATTACATTAATTGGTTTATAGGTAAATTTTTACTATATATTAATAGGTATAAAAGAACTACCTGTGCGTTAACTTTCGAATTTATAAGGGGTATCTATTTCACCACTTTACAATATTGTAATGTTTCTCAATATACTACTATCACATCATTTAATGATACACTTATAGTGGCATATTTACTATTTTAAGAAACCAATATTTTATACTATATTAATTAATAATAATTTGTTGTATATTAATAAAACAGAAAATTTGGATTAGAAAGGAAGTATACAGGTGGAGAAGGAGAATAATGAGGAAAAAATCCATTATGAATACTTTCGTTCAATTGGTTTGAAAGTGGTAGGCGGAAAAGAATTCTTTGTTGGTTTTGTAACTATCATCAAATCCGAAGTGCTGTATTCTACAACTTTGAAACAAAAATACACACAACCTATTGAGACCGTTGATTTTTCTATTACCGAATTTGTAGAAAATGTACATCCTTGCATTCGAAAACTTCCTACTGGAGATGTTTCTTATGAATTGGATGAGTCAACTTATAGTCTTTTACACGAACTAGCATCTAAAGATGAAGTATCTTTCTGGATATATTTATCTGTTTTTTCAAATAATTCAACAAAACTAGCAAAACCATGAAATTTTTGGTATTCTAATTATATACTTTTTGCATTGTTTTTTAGTTATACAGTTATTCTGTATCAACGGGGAAAAATATCTAAAGCCTTTGGGCGTATTGGTATAGGCATTTTTGTGTCTATTAATCAATCGTTCGAAGGCTTTTTTTTCGTGCAAAAATTATACACGTCAAAAAATACTTCGAAAAGGATGGGTGTTTTATGAACACAACAACTCAGTGGCAAATTCCATTTTTCGTGAATGTTGCTGAAG
>Ga0182739_1002005_pt1 | contig 19807 bp, 16 predicted proteins | sample eDN5th30CBELigBY_FD_128873 | JGI IMG/M metagenome (GOLD analysis project Ga0182739, IMG submission 128873) | Enriched backyard soil microbial communities from Emeryville, California, USA - eDNA 5th pass 30_C BE-Lig BY (version 2) (version 2) | ecosystem: Environmental > Terrestrial > Soil >...
AATGGGCCCTCGCGGGATGCGGGTCGCCTTGGCGCCGGGGCTGGCGTCGCGCCCTGCCCTTCCCGCTCCAGCAGGGTCAGGCGGTGAGCCAGCACCCCGGGCAGCCCTTTGTCGCGCCCGAGCAGGAAGGCCCATGGATGGGTGGGCCGCGGCGGGAACCACGCCGCCAGCCGGCGCCAGGAGCAACCGCCGTGCAGAACAAAGGCGATGCCCTCCAGCGCCAGCCGGGGCAGCCAAGTCCGGCGCCACCACCGCCTCCGAAGCAGTGGCACGGTTGCACCACCTCCGCATCGCGGTAACCTGCCGGCGGAAGACACAGCGAATCAAAGATCTGGAGGAAACCTGATGCGTCGACGTGTGCTTTTGCAGGGAGCCGGAACGGCTGCACTGTCGCTGTCTCTGCCGCGGGTTTCACGCGGTGCGGCGGCCCGTCCGCTGCGTCACGTTCCACATGTCGATCTTGCCTTTCTCGATCCCCACTGGACCACGGCCAACATCACGCGCAACCATGGCTTCATGGTCTTCGACACGCTCTATGGGCAGGACGAGAACTATGCGGCGGCCCCCCAGATGGTCGAAGGCCATGTGGTCGAGCAGGACGGCAAACTCTGGACGTTGCGTCTACGGGAGGGGCTGCTGTGGCATGATGGCGAGAAGGTGCTCGCCCGCGACTGCGTCGCCAGCATCCGCCGCTGGGCACAGCGGGACGCCTTTGGCGGCGCGCTCATGCGAGCGACCGACGAACTCTCGGCGCCCGACGACCGGACCATTCGCTTCCGCCTGAAGAAGCCTTTCCCCCTGCTGCCCGACGCCCTGGGCAAGTCGCCCGTCTACATGCCGGCGATGATGCCGGAACGTTTGGCCAAGACTGATGCCATGCAGCAGATCACGGAAATCATTGGCAGCGGCCCCTTCCGCTACAAGGCGGATGAGCGGCTGCAGGGATCGCGGAACGTCTATGAGCGCTTCACGGGCTACAAGCCGCGCGAGAACGGAACGCCAAGCGGGACGGCCGGCCCCAAGGTCGCCTATTTCGACCGTGTCGAGTGGACCACCATCAGCGATGCCTCCACTGCCGCTGCGGCCTTGCAGTCGGGCGAGCAGGACTGGTGGGAGCATGCCAATCATGACCTCCTCCCGGTGCTGCGGAGCAACCGCTCGATCAAGGTCGAGGTGGTGGACCCGGCCGGCATCCTGTCGATGATGCGGCCCAACCATCTCCAGCCGCCCTTCAACAACCCCGAGATCCGCCGCATTGTCATGCAGGCCATCGACCAGGCCTCCTACATGCAGGCGATCGTCGGCGATGATCCGTCGATGTACCATGTGCCCATCGGCATTTTCTGCCCCGGCACCCCGATGGCAAGCGATGCGGGGCTGGAGCCGCTGCGCGGGCCACGCAACTACGACAAGGTCAAGGCCGACCTCAAGGCCGCGGGCTACAAGGGCGAGAAGATCGTGCTGCTGGTGCCGAGCGACTATGCCGTCATCAAGCCACTTGGCGATGTCGCGGCCGACATGTTCACGAAAATCGGCATGAACGTGGAGTATGTCTCGACCGACTGGGGTACGCTGCTGCAGCGTCGCACCAACAAGGGACCGGTGGAGCAGGGCGGCTGGAGCTGCTTTGTAACCAATTGGAACGGCACGGACTGGATGACGCCGGCCACGCATATCGCCATGCGCGGAACCGGCGAGGCCGGCTATGCCGGCTGGTCCACGAGCCCTCGCACGGAGGAACTCTATGACGCCTGGTACGAGGCACCCGACGATGCCGCCCGGGCTAGGATCTGCCAGGATATCCAGCGCCAGTGCATGACGGATGTGCCATTCTATCCGCTCGGGCAGATGCGGCAGCCGAGCGCATGGCGCAGCAACATCACAGGTGTTCTCAGCGGCTTCGCCAAGTTCTGGAATGTCCGTCCGGTCTGAGCGGTCCTGCGGAACAAGGCCGCGCGAGATCGGCGGCGCGACAGGAACTCAGGAGAGGAGAACGCCGGAATGACGCAGCTGGACGATATCTGCTTTTTGTCAGCCGTGAGCTCGAGCCAGTGCTACACGGCGGTCGAGTTGTCACCCGTGGAGGTCACCAAACGTCATCTGGCGCGTCTCGGAGCACCACAAGCGCCTCACAGAATCCTCGGATCTGGTTGAAGGCAGACGAGGGCGCAGGCGAGTGTGGTGAAGGCCAGGTGGATGTTGGCCCGGCGTTCGTAGCGGATGGTGAGACGGCGGAAGCGGCTGAGCCAAGCGAAGGTGCGTTCGATGACCCACCGGTGCTTGGCGGGCCTTTGGCTGCTCTCGATGCCGCGCCAGGCAATCCGCGAGGTGATCCCACGGCCGCGGCACTCCTGGCGGCAGCGGCGATGATCGGCCGCCCAGAGATCGTCGGGAACAAGGGGCTTCACCATGCCCCAACAACGCCGCTCGGCAGGTTTCCCCAAGGCACTTTAAATCGGCCAAGCTCTATCCGCACAAACCGCCAAGTCCGCCGCCTTCGTCAACCGCCCCCCATCGCAGCGCCGACCTGCCGGACCATTTGCAGCAACCGGGGTCCGACAGGCTCGAGTTGCGCAGCATCCACGGCAACGCCGATCGTCGAACAACTGAAGCTGAAGACGTTTCGCCCGCGCGGGTCAATGAAGGGTGCACCAATCGCCGCCACGTCGGCGCGAAGCTGCGCAATCACGACGCAGAAGCCCTTCTGCTCCAGCTGCGCGAAGGAGGCGGCGATGGCGGCCTCCTGCGCCGGCCATGCAGTACCGGCGGCCTGGCACAGGCGCTGCAAGCTTTCCTCCCGCTGCCGCTTCTCCATGGCGAAAAGTGCAGCATGGCCGAGCGCCGTGCGAGCAATGGGTAGGCGCGCGCCCATTTCGCTCGCCACCACCACCTGTCCCGCCTTCTGCGCCAACTCAAAGTGCAGCATCTCGTCGCCGACCGGCATGGCAAGGTCAACCGGCAGGTCAATCTCCTCACTCAGCGCCCGCATCAATGGTGCCGCGATGCCGCGGATATCGAGATTGGCCAGACGCGTCAGCCCGAGGCGCAGCGCGGCCGGCCCCAGTTGCCAGCCGAGGCCCTCCACGCGCTCCAGATAGCCGAGCGCCGCCAGGCTCAGCGCCAGACGAGACAGCGTGGAGCGCGTCAGCCCCAGCGCCTGGGCGAGCATCAAACCGGAAACGGGACGTGGTGAGGCCGCAACCGCCTCCAAGATCTGGAAGCTCTTGCGGACGGCAGTCGGGATGGCTTCGGCGGCGGCAGGCGTCATACCGGCATGGTAGACCTAGCCGCTCGCTTCACAAATCCCGTATTTTGGGAACCACTCCCGCATATTGACATCGGTGCGAAGCCGATATGTGCTACGCGAAGGACAGAAGCTGCGTTCGGGGAGCAGCACGGATGAGCCCGCCCGCCCGTTCAGGAGAAACTGCCATGATCGCCAACTGGTCTGATGCCGTCTGAGAAGCATCCCGCCGCACCTGAAGTCGCCGCACCGATGCAGGCCACGATCGTTCCTTCAGGGGCGGCAGAAGGAGAATCTCTCTTCTGCGGCAGCCTGCTTCATGCCGCTCTCCACAACGCTGCCTGGCGTCCGCCGCACGGCGCCGTCACCCGCTTCAGATCAGGGACCCTGTCATGAGCCGAATCCTGCATCGCAGCCTGCGCAAGGATCCCCTGATGGCCGTCTCCGGCCGCGGCCTGCTGGTGCAGGGCGCCGAAGGGCCGCCAGTGATTGACGCATCGGGCGGCGCTGCCGTTGCCTGCATCGGCCATGGCGATCCGCGCGTGGTCCGCGCCATCACTGAGCAGGCTCAGAAGCTTGCTTATGCTCACACAGTTTTCTTCACCTGTGAGGCGGCTGAGGAGCTGGCCGAGACGCTGGTAGGCCATGAGCCGGGCGGGCTGAGCCACGCCTATTTCGTCTCCTCCGGCTCTGAGGCGATGGAGGCGGCGCTGAAGCTGGCGCGGCAGTACTTCCTTGAGATTGGCCAGCCGCAGCGCAGCCGCTTTATCGCGCGACGGCAGAGCTATCACGGGAATACCCTTGGCGCGCTGGGCCTCGGCGGCAACATGGCGCGGCGCGAGCCCTACGAGCCGCTGCTCGCAACCTGCTTCAGCCATGTCTCGCCCTGCTTCGCCTATCGCGGGCAGAAGGAAGGGGAAAGCGACGCCGACTACGTCGCCCGCCTCGCCGCTGAACTGGAGGCGGAGTTCCAGCGAATCGGTCCGGAGACTGTGGTGGCCTTCGTGGCGGAAACCATCGTCGGCGCGACGGCAGGTTGCGTCACCGCCCTGCCAGGCTATTTCCCCGCCATGCGCGCGGTCTGCGATCGACACGGCGCGCTGCTGATCCTCGATGAAGTGATGAGCGGCATGGGTCGCTCCGGCACGCTGCATGCCTGGGAGCAGGAGGGTATCTCGCCCGACATCCAGGCCATCGCCAAAGGGTTGGGCGGTGGGTATCAGCCGATCGGCGGCATCCTGATGCAGGGGAAGATCGTCAAGGCGCTGGCAGAGGGTTCGGGCGCCTTCAAGCACGGGCATACCTACCAGGCACATCCGGTGGCCTGCGCGGCGGCGCTGGCCGTGCAGCGCATCATCCGCGCGGACAACCTGCTCGAGAACGTCCGCGCCATGGGCGTGCGACTGGAAACCGCGCTGCAGGAGCGCTTCGGCAACCACGCCCATGTCGGCGACATCCGCGGCCGCGGCCTGTTCTGGGCGCTGGAATTTGTCGAGGATCGCGCTAGCCGCCGGAGCTTCGACCCGAACCGTAAGATCAACGAGATGGTTAAGGACGCCGCCATGGCGGCAGGGGTGATGATCTACCCGATGGGTGGCACCATCGACGGCAAGGTGGGCGACCATGTCATCGTCGCACCGGCCTACACCGTGACCGCAGTGGAGATTGACCGCATCGTGGAGCGGCTCGGGCAGGCGGTGGATCAGGTGCTTCGCTGAGCTTCGCAGCCGTCTCCGACATCGTGGGAAACGCATGCGGCATGATCCGACAGTAGTTGCGCGGGTCTGACTTGGTGATCAGAATCGCTATCAAAGCGAGTCCAGAAGAACAGAAGGCCGGGAGGAACATCATCACCATGGCAGCGCCTCGTGCGGGAACTGGATTTCGGCTGCGCAGCGCAGGCCGCATACGTGCCGAAGCGACGCTCCCGGCACATTCTCGCCTCTCCAGCGCAACAATCTCTGGCAGCGCCTGAAGCGTGGGCTCCGTGACCGTCGCCTGCTGGCCTGCTTCAGCAGGCACCGGGCCGTAGGCCTCCCACTTCCGGACCGCCTGCCGCCACAAACACCAGTCCGCTCACTCAGTTCGAAGCAAGGTGCATCATGACGTCCGACATGAACCGCCGCGGCATCCTTCGCGTTGCCGGCGGCCTTCTTGCCACTGGCCTGCCGCTCCCTGCCTTCGCGCAGGGCGCCCTCCCGCCGAAGCCGGACCGCATCGTGGTCAACGCCTCCGGCGGCGCCATGGCTTCCTCCATGCGGCGCTCCTATTTTGCCGATTTTGAGCGCGAGCATGGTATCCGTGTCGTGGAAACCTCCCCGGTAGACTTCGGCAAGCTGCGCGCCATGGTGAACAGCGGCAACCCGGAATGGACGGTCACCGAGATCGGCGGGCAGGATGCCGCACGCGCGAAGGAGCTCAATCTGCTTGAGCCGATCGACACCTCCATCGTCGATCTCTCGCGATATCCCGCGATCGGGCGCCAGTCGCATATTTTCGTTGGCTCCGCCTATTCCACTGTCCTCGGATATCGCTCGGACGTGTTCAAGGACGACAGCCACCCCAAGGGCTGGGCCGACTTCTGGGATGTCCGCCGTTTTCCCGGCGCGCGCTCGCTGCGCAACCATCCCGTGGACAACCTGGAATTCGCGCTGCTTGCCGACGGCGTGCCGATGGACAAGCTCTATCCGCTCGACATGGATCGCGCCTTCCGCAAGCTCGACGAGATCCGCCCGCATATCACGGTCTGGTGGAGCACGGGCGCGCAGCCCGCGCAGATGCTGATCGACAAGGAGGTGGTGCTGGCGACCGGCTGGAACGGCCGCTTCTTCGAACTCGCAAAGAAGAATGCGCCGGTCGGTTCGGAGTTCACCGGTGGCTCGTTGAAGAGCAGTGCCTGGGGCATTCCGCGCGGCACGCGCCAAGCCTATTGGGGGCAGCAATTCCTGCAGACCATGACCAAGCCTCAGCTCCAGGCCATCTACGCGACGGAGCTGTCCTATGCGGGGCTGCATCCGGACACGGTGAACTACGTGGCGGAGGAAATCCGGCCTCTCCTGCCGACCGCCCCCGATAATCTGAAGAAGCAGTTCTGGTTGGATGTCGCCTGGTGGACGGAGAACGCCGCCGCGGCGCAGGAGCGCTGGAACCGCTGGATGCTGCAGCGCGGTTAAGGCAGGAGCAACGCGTGCAGCTTTCCGTCCAGCGCATCGTCCGGCGCTTCGGTCCCGTGGCCGCCCTGGGCGGCATCGACCTGGACGTGGCCGAGGGTGAGTTCCTCACCATCCTCGGCCCGTCCGGCTCGGGCAAGACAACCCTCCTGAAGGCCATCGCCGGGTTTGAGATCCCCGACGAGGGCACGGTTCTGCTGGGCGGCGAGGATGTCACCCTCGCGCCGCCCCGCCAGCGCGACGTGGGCATGGTGTTCCAGAACTACGCGCTGTTCCCGCACCTGACGGTGGCCCAGAACGTCGCCTTTCCGCTGGAGATGCGCCGCCGCCCGCGCGCGGAGGTCGCGCGCCGCGTTGAGGACGCGCTGCGCTTGGTGGAGCTGCAATCCTTTGGCGGCCGCCTCCCGCGCCAGCTTTCCGGCGGGCAGCAGCAGCGCGTCGCGTTGGCGCGCGCCGTGGTGTTCGGACCGCGCCTCCTGCTGCTGGACGAGCCCTTCGGCGCGCTGGACCGCAAGCTGCGCGAGTCCCTGCAGCTTGAGGTGCGGCGCCTGCAGCGCAGCCTGCGCCTGACCACCCTGTTCATCACCCATGACCAGGAGGAAGCGCTGATCATGTCCGACCGCATCGCGGTGATGGACAAGGGGCGCATCCAGCAGATCGGCCTGCCCGGCGACCTCTATGCCCGCCCGGCGACACGCTTCGTGGCGGACTTCCTGGGCGAGTCCAACCTGCTGGAAGGCACGGCGCATTCAGCCCGGGCCACCATCCCCGGCTTCGGCACGGTGCCACTGGCGGCGCCGCAGCCCGGCGGGCCGGTCACCCTCCTTCTGCGGCCCGAGGCGCTGCGCCTGGGTGCGGAGGTGGAAGCCGTTCCCTGCCGCGCGCAGGGCACCGTGATCGAGACCGTGTTCCTCGGCCTTTCGGCCAAGCTCCGCCTGCGCCTGCAAGGCGGGCCGGAACTGCTCGCCCGCATCCCGCTCCGCCCTTCGGCGCCACCGCCGGCGGCTGAAGGCGAGGTCGTGACCGTCGGTTTCTCCCCGGAGGACGTGCATGTCGTTCCCCGGTCATAACCGCCGCATCATCGCACGGCGGCGCGAGAGAGGCCTCTTCCTGCTCGCCGTGCCAGCGCTGCTCCTGCTCGGCATCCTCTTCGCCTGGCCGGTGCTGCGCCTGCTGGCCATGTCCGTGGAAGGCGGCACGCTGGAGCACTTCCGGAAGGCGGCACTCGATGGACTCTATGTCAGTGTCCTGCTCGACAGCATGAAGATTGCCGGCATAGTGATGGTGATCTGCCTGGTTCTCGCCTATCCCGTCGCCTTCTGGCTTTCGCGCGCCGGACGGTTCGGCCTGGCCTTCGGCATGTTCGCGCTGCTGCTGCCCTTCTGGACGAGCGTGCTGGTCCGCACCTATGCTTGGCTCGTGCTGCTCGGCCGCAACGGCGTGATCAACCGCGCCCTGCGCGACTGGGGCTGGATCGAGGCGCCGCTGCCCCTCCTGCACAACATGACCGGCGTGCTGATCGGCATGGTGCACGTGCTTCTGCCCTACATGGTCCTGCCGATCTATGCCTCGCTGCTGCGCATCGATCCTGACCTGCCGCGCGCCGCCGAAGGGCTTGGGGCGCCGGCCTGGCGCGCCTTCCTGCGCGTCACCTTTCCGCTCTCGCTGCCGGGCGTCTCGGCGGGGTGCGCGCTGATCTTCGTGCTCTCGCTCGGCTTCTTCATCACGCCGGCGCTGCTGGGCGGCGGACGCGTCATCATGGTGTCCATGCTCATCGAGCAACAGGTGCGTGAATTCCTGAACTGGCCCTTCGCCGCCGCGCTCTCCACGGTGCTGCTGGTCGCCACCCTGGCCATCTACGCGCTGATCGGCCGCCTCACCCGGGGGTCCCGCCTTGCGACGCAATAGGCAAAGCTCCGCCGGCAACATCGCCCTCGGGATCTTCGCGGCGGCGGTCTTCGCCTTCCTGCTGCTGCCCCTGGTGGTGGTGTTCCCGATTTCCCTGTCCTCCGCCTCCTATCTCCAGTTTCCGCCGCCGGGCTATTCCTGGCAGTGGTACCAGCGATACCTGGACGACCCGGGCTGGATCGAGGCCACGCTGCGCAGCCTGCAGGTGGCCACGCTCTGCACGGTGCTGGCCATGGCGCTCGGCGTGCCGCTCGCCTTCTTTCTCGTGCGCTCCCGCTTTCCCGGCATGCGCGTGCTGGACAGGGTGGCCGCGGCACCGATCATCGTGCCGACCATCATCCTCTCCATCGCCCTCTACGGCGTCTTCGCGCGCCTGCAGTTGATCGGCGCCTGGTACGGCCTTGCGATCGCGCATGCCGTCCTGGCGCTGCCCTTCGTGGTGATCCTGGTCAGCGCCGGGTTGCGCGGCTTCGACGAGGCGCAGGAGCAGGCGGCGGCAGGCCTGGGCGCAACCTGGCCGCGCATCATCTGGCGCGTGACGCTGCCCCAGCTTCGCCCCAGCCTTGTCTCCGCCGCCTTTCTCTCCTTCATCAGCTCCTTCGACGAGCTGGTGGTGGCGATGTTCCTTTCGGGGGCGTCGATGACGCTGCCGAAGAAGATGTTCGACAACATCCTGATGGAGATCGACCCGACCATCGCCGCGGTGTCGGTCCTGCAGATTCTGCTGGTGAGCGTCGCACTCGGCCTGACCAGCCTATTCGGCCGTGGCGCGCTCACCACGACCATCACGCGCTGAGGTCATCATGGACAGATCCATCTTCCACCCCGCCTTCAAGGCTCGCCCCTTCTGGTGGGAAGCCATCGACATGGGCGGGGATGATCCGCCAGCCGAGCTTCCCGCCCGGGCCGACATCGTCATCGTTGGCGGCGGCCTGACGGGGCTGAACTGCGCCATTGAGCTGGGCCGCGGCGGCGCACAGGCCGTGGTGCTGGATGCGGAGCCGCTCGGCTACGGTGCCTCCACACGCAATGGCGGTGGCGTTTCCGGCGGCAACAACGTCGGCAAGGGGCTCTCGGGCGCCAAGGGGCGGCAAAGCCCGGAAGAGATGAAGGACTGGCTGCGCGCCATCATGGGGGATGCCTCCGAAGGCCTCGCCCATATCGAGGCGCTGGTCCAGCGCGAGGGGATCCAATGCCACTACGAGCGCACGGGTCGCTTCGTCGGCGCCTGGACGCCGAAGCACTATGCCGGGATGGCCGCCAAGATCGACGCCCTGAATGAATTCGCGCAGGCGGACGCCGCCATGTTGCCGCGCGAGAGGCAGAGGGAGGAAATGGCCTCCGACTACTACTACGGCGGCATGGTGGTGAACCGCACGGGCAAGATCCATCCCGCGCTCTACCATCGCGGCCTCATGCAGGCGGCCCGGCGGAACGGCGCCGTGCTGCTCGGCCGCACCAAGGCCGGCGCGCTGACGCGCGTCGCGGATGGATGGCGCGTGGAGACCTCGCGCGGCCCCATCCAGGCGCGGGAGGTGGTCATTGCGACCAATGGCTACACCGGCGCCCTGACGCCGGACCTGCGGCGCCGCCTGATCCCGGTGGCCTCTCACATCATCGCAACGGAGGAGATCGATCCGGAACTGGCGAGGAGCCTGATCCCCAAGCAGCGCACCCTCGCCGACAGCCGTCGCATTCTCTGCTACTATCGCCTTTCGCACGATAACCGTCGGGTGATATTTGGGGGACGGGCACGCTTCACCCAGGTCACGCCCGAGGTCTCGGCACCCATCCTTCATGCCATGATGCTGGAGCGGTGGCCGCAACTGAAGGGCACGCGCATCACCCATGCCTGGACCGGCAACGTGGCCTTCGCCTTCGACTACCTGCCGCATATGGGCGTGACGCAGAAGGGCCTGCACTACGCCATGGCCTGCAACGGCGCGGGCGTCGCGATGCTCTCCTATCTCGGCGCGGAACTCGGCAAGAAGCTGCTCGGAAAGAGCAACCGCATGCCGGTTTTCGACGGCCGGGATTTTCCGACGCGGCCCTTCTACACCGGCCATCCCTGGATGCTGCCGATGGTGGGCAACTGGTACCGCTTCCGGGACTGGCTGGACCGGCGTGCGATCTAGGATCAGGCCCCATGACCTGGTTTAAGCTGCAGCGCTCTGCGTGATTCACCTGGGCTACGACGGTAATCAGAGGACCCGCTGAGCGGGCAGTTCTGGCTGACGGATCACCCGTGGCAACGGTTGGTCCGCCCCCTACCGAACAGGTCGCGCGGCGATGAGCGGCGGGTGATCAGCGGCATCATCCCTGTGTTGCGCTCCGCTGGGCGCTGGGCTGCTGCCGCAGCCAGCTTGGTCCTCGTACGACAGCGCATCAGGGCCCGACCCGGAGGCTGAACGCGCACTGCAGTCAGCAGGCGGCCCAGTTCCAACGCGACTTCACCCTTGCTGCGCGGCACCCTTGCAGCCTCCGGCACGTCTGCTCTGGCCCAGCGTTGCGGGTCATTGGCCCACTTGTCGGGCAGGAGCAGCCACAGGCCCATTGGAGCGGGTACCTCGCCCTGTACCAGTTCAGTGAGGCGAGCGACTGCCAGCTGGCCTTCTTGCTGAACTGCCTGCAGTACTACGGCGCCACGCCGACAGCCGCCCCCCCCTTTCCTCCCGCCGCATCGTTCAGCAGGAGGGCAACCGTTCCTCAGTGCCGAAGTGCCCAGTTAGCGCTAGATCCGTCGCAGCGGCAGGGTCCAGGCGAGCAAGGCGTTCATAACCGCGATGGCGGCCACGGCCATGAAGGCAGCGGTAAAGGCAGTATTGATCCTTGCCACCGTCGTGAAACGCATCGCATCCGGCAGGTCGGCCAGGGCAGCGGGACCGTGCCGGACCATGTCAGCAAAGACCGTGGCGGTCGCACCATCCTGGCTCAGGACCGCAAACAAGGCGCCAACCACAACGGTGACGCCCGCTGCCGAGCCGACCGAACGCGACAGTTGTACCGAGGCTGCCGCGGCTCCCAGCATGGTGGGAGGTGCCAGCGACTGCGCCGTGACCTGCGCCACTGGCATTGCTGAGCCCTGGAACACCGCGACGACGGCAAGCATCGCCGGCACTCCCCAAGGGCCCAGCGCCGCTCCAGCCTCGTGGTGTCCAAAGGCGACCAGCAACAAGCCCAGCGCTGCCGCCGTTTGCCCGACCGCAGGGAAGATCGCCAGGTGGCCGGTGCGAGTCACAAGCCACCCTGTCACCAGTGACCCCATTCCGACCGTCGCCGTCAGAGGCAGCATCAGCAGGCCGATTCGGGCCGCCGAGGCGCCCTCCATCGCCTGCAGGTGGATCGGCAGCAGTGTCACCTCGCTGACCAGCAGGGCACCCGAGCAAGCAGCCATGGCATTGGCGCGCCACATGGCCGGACGCCGCAGCATATCCAGCGGGAACAAGGGCTGCGCCGCTCGCCGTTCCTGCCGGAGAAGCAGCGCGAGGCAGAGCAGCGACACGCCGAGGCTGACCGCAGCCCCCAGCAGCGTGGCAGCGTCGCCGCGCTGCATCTGTTCCAGTGCCAGCAGCAGCGGCACAACGAAGCCGGCGAAGAGCAGCAGGCCCGGCCAGTCGAAGCTGCCCCGCCTGCCCCTGGCGGGCGGGGCCGGCAGGCGCAGCGCCAGCACCATGGCCAAGGCGCCAAGGGGCAGGTTGATCAGGAACACAGCGGGCCAGCCGAAGAACTGTGTCAGCACCCCGCCCGCCACTGGGCCGAAGGTGGAGGAAGCCACGATCACCGCGGCCAAGACGCCCTGTGCACGGCCGAGCTGGCGCCGCGGCACGTTCTCGCCAAGCAGGGCTTGGGACAGCACCATCAGCCCCCCGCCGCCGAAGCCTTGCAGAATCCGCGCCGCCGTCAGCGACAGGATACCCTGCGCCAAGGCGCACAGCACCGAGGACGCGACGAACAGCATAAGCGCCGCGAGCAGCAGGCGCCGTCGTCCGAAAGCGTCGCCAAGTCGCCCGTAGACCGGCGCCGCCACGGTGCTGGCAACCAGATAGGCTGCCACCACCCAGGACACCCGCTCCACCTCGCCGAAGGCTCCGGCCATGGCAGGAAGGGCCGCCGCCACGATGGTGCCGTCGACCACGGCCAGAAAGATCGGCAGCAGGATTGGCGGGAAGATCCGCCACAATGAGGGCCATGCCGGCTCCCGGACGGAGCCTGGCGTGTGAGGGACTGTATCGGGCATCATCGCTGCAAGGTGAAACAGACCTGAGGTTCTGGCCAGCTTTCCCAGATGGCAGCCTAGAGGCTGCCAAGACCCTGCGGCAAGCCGAGCAGCCTGCCAGAGCATGAAGCAGGGGGAAGGCAAGGAGGTGGAATTCGGCAAGGGTGCTGTCGTGGTGCTCGTGGTCCTTCGCCAGGCAACGGGCGCACGCGGCCCAGACGAAAGATCTTTCCACCACCCAGGGCCGCGGCGGCACCGCGAAGCCCGATAGGAGCGGCGGCCTACCCAGTGTAGCCCTGTCTCGACGTGAGCCAGATCGACGCTCTGGCCAGTGGAGGCCTGCACCCCAGTTATCCGTATTGGCAGGTTTGACGTTCAGTACCAGCAGGTCGCCCAGCATCCCACCCGCCAAGTACAGATTGGAGCCCTTCTGGTGCCTGGTACCACCGCACCCCGCCCGCTTGCGCCCTTCCGGCGAGGAGCGCCAGGCCCGGCTGTCCAGGATGGTAGTGCCCGGCTATGCCTGTTGCCCCGCAACGAGCAGCAATACGCTACGCGGACCCTCGGCCAGCACCTCGAGGCAACCCGTGGCCAAAGGCGGCGGGTCATTTGGCATCCACCGCCAGGGCGTGCTGGCCTTCACCCCATAGCACAAACCGTTGAAAGCCGCGCGCAGGCGATGTTCCAGTTGCCCAGCCTCTTCCGGAACGGGGGTTCGATAACGCAAGACCAGCTCCCCCCGGCCATCTGTGGGCCCCGCCGCAGACGGCTCCAACACAGACGGTGGTGCCTGGCGCCAGGCACGGGTTCCAGCAGCGTCCGTTGAATGCGCCAGATCATGCATACTGGCGCCGCTGCGGGTTTGTGCACAGGCAGGCGAACGCCGCTGCCAGCAAGTGCCAGTTACGGCTTCGCAGAAGCCTCCTTCGGCCGTTGCCTCACGAATTCGGCGTGGAACTCATCGGCCATCCGCCGCAGTTCCCGGCCGATGCGGGCGTACTCGTACTCGTTGAGGTTAGCGAGCGAGACACGGGCCGCTGGTTGCTGGGTGCCGAAGCCACGCCCGGGTAGCAGCACGATCCCCGCCTGGTCCGCAATGCGGAACAGCAGGTCCCCGGAGCTGGAGCGCTCGGTGATCCAGGCGCCGAAGGCCTCACCATAGAGCCGTGTCGAGATCCGCTGCAGGTCCAGCAGCGTGTAGTAGTCCACCGCGTTCGGGCCAGATTCCGGCGGGAGACCAAGCTCACGGTACAATGCCGCCTCACGCCGGCGAACGAGGTTCTTCAGCTCAGCCTTGTAGCTGTCGCTCTCGTCCATCATCGCGAACAGGGCAAACATCACCATCTGCACCTGCTGCGGCGTTGAGAGCCCCGCAGTGTGGTTCAGCGCCACCGTACGGCTATCCGCCACCAGGCGATCGATGAAGCGCAGGGACCGCACATCCGGAACCAGCGAGCCGTAGCGCCGGTCCAGTGCCGCCTTCGCCTCCTCGGGCAATGCCGCGATGCTGCGGTCCATCACATTGTCCCGATGCGTCGCTACCACGCCGAGCCGCCAGCCGGTGGCGCCGAAGTACTTTGAGAAGGAATAGACCAGAATGGTATTCTGCGGGCAGGCGGCGAACAGCGAACGAAAGTTGTCGGCGAAAGTGCCATAGACATCATCGGTCAGGATGATCAGGTCCGGCCGGCTTTCCTTCACGATGCCGGCGACGCGCGCCAGGCTCCGATCATCCATCTTGACTGAGGGCGGGTTGCTCGGGTTGACGCAGAAGAAGACCTTGACCGCCGGATCCTTCAGCTTGTCCAGTTCCGAATCCGGATACTGCCAGTCCTGCTCTGGATCGGCCTGGATCTGCACCTCCTCCAGCGCGTAGTTGTCGAGTTGCGGGATCTCAATATAGGGGGTGAAGACAGGCAGGCCGATCGCCACCTTGTCACCCTTGACGACAAGATGGTTCTTTTGCATGCTGTCAAAGATGTAGGTCATGGCGGCGGTGCCGCCTTCGAGCGCGAAGAGATCGATAGCGTCGCTCGAGTGGTAGCCGCCAATCATCTCCCGTACCAGGTACTGCTTTACGATCTGCTCGCTGATGCGCAGCATGCGCGGTGGCTCGGGATAGACGCCGCCGAGCACGCCCTCGACCAACTCATGCAGGAAGTCGGAAGACGGGAGGCCAAGCTGGTCGCGCACGTAGCTGAGCGCCCGGCCCAGAAAGGTGACGCCGGCCTGATCGCGATGCTCGGCGATGAAGCGCTCGAACCGCCCTTCGATGCCTTCAATGCGCGGCAATCCGCCGATGCCGACTGGCATGTAGGAATAGGAAAGCTCGGCTTCCGACACCGCAAAAAGACCAAGGCGCAGGAAGGCCCGGCGGGGCAGCGTCGCCATGAAATTGGGATTGCCGCGGCCAGCGTTGAGCATCAGGCGATTCGCCTTGCCGGAAGCAAGCCGGATCAGCTCGTCCTTCAGCTCGAAAGGGCTCAGCTTCGCATACTGGGCGTATTCGTCCTGCCTAGTTTCCATGGGGCGACCTCCTGCCGTACGTCATGCGAAGGCCACGACCAGCGGCCCAAGCAGCGTGAGGAATACATTCGCCAGCGCGTAGGTGATGGCGAAGGGTGTGGTGGGGATGGAGTTGCCGGCCTTGTCCAGCACCTCGCCGAAGGCCGGGTTGGCGGAGCGGGAGCCGGAGAGGGCGCCGGCGAAGACCGCGGTGTTGTTGTAACGCAGCACGTACTTGCCGACTGCCATGGTGACCAGCAGTGGCAGCACCGTGACGACGACGCCGAGCAGAAATATAGTCAGGCCCTGATCCAGCACCGTGGCCACCGCCTGCTGACCAGACTGCAGCCCGACGACCGCGACGAAACCTGCGAGGCCGAGATCACGCAGCAGGGTGGAGGCTCCTTTCGGCATGTTGCCGATGGCAAGATGGCGGCCGCGATACCAACCGAACACCAGGCCGGAGAGCAGAGCGCCACCACCGCTGCCCAGGGTCAGCGGCACGTCGGCCACTCGCACCACCGCGAGCCCGATCAGCAGCCCCAAGGCAAGACCAAGGCCGTGGAAAACGAAGTCGGTTTTATCGGATGGCACGATCACCGTGCCGGCGGTATTCGCGGCGCGTTGCACATCGCCGGCGGCGCCATAGAGAGTGGCGACATCGCCGCTCTCCACCCGGGTTGCCGGTTGGACCGGCACCGGCTGTCCGCCGCGTTGCAATGCCGCAAGAAACACGCCATGCCGTAGTTCCGGCGCCGCTGCCTCGCGGATCTCGGCGACGGTATGGCCGATATAAGCCGGGTTGGTCACGGCGACGTCCCGCGTGAGGGTAACGACATCCATCCCCTCGGAGGACTGCAGTTCCGGCCCGATCCGCGCCGCGAGATCGACAAGGCCGGCGCGCCGGCCGACCAGCAGCACGACATCACCGCGTTCAAGCTTGACCCGCGGTTCCACGCCGACCAGCGATCCTTCATGCTTGATCCGCTCGACTGACACCGCAACGCCGACCTGCGACTCAAGCTCTGCCACCGTTTGCCCGGCGGACTGCTCAACCCTGAACAGGCGGCCCACCAAGTCGGGCGCTGCAGACTGCTCGCCCGGGCCGTAGACCTTTGCCCCCGCAAGCAAAGCCGCTTCGGCCTTCAATGCATCGTCGCGGATGCTGCGGCCGGTGAACCAGGGTAGCAGGTTGACGCAGACGATGATCGCACCGAAGGAGCCAAAAATGTAAGTCACGGCATAGCCAACCGCAACATTGCCTTGTAGCCGCTGAGCCTCTTCGGCCGAGAGACCGAGCTTTGTAATGGCAGAGCCGGCGGTACCGATGATGGCTGATTGCGTCAACCCACCGGCGGCAATGCCTGCGGCCAGCCCTTTGTCGAGTCCGAAAATCCGGGCCAGCACCACCACCGTGGCCAGCCCACTGACCGCGAGCACCACCGCCATCACGATCTCACGGATCGATTGACGGCCGAGGGAGCGGAAGAACTGTGGCCCGCTATCAAAGCCCACGGCGTAGATGAACAATGCGAAGAGGATCGACTTCACGCCGTTGTCGATATGGACACCGAACTGGCTGATCACCACGGCTGCGAGCAGTGAACCAGCCACACCGCCAAGCTGGAATTTTCCAAATTGGAAGCGGCCGATCCAGTAGCCGACAGCAAGAGACAGAAAGAGGGCAATCTCAGGAGATTGATCCAGAATGGCGTGAATCCAGGACACAGCGCATAACCCCGAGAAGTTGCCACTGAACAGCGGCCAAAGATCGATACGGCCACCAACCAAATTGGCTGAACCATCGGTTTTTCAAAAGAGCTATTCGCTTCGTCGCGGAACAGTGTTGGGTTTCCGTTAGCAGAGCCCGACGATGAGCCGCGTTTTCCAGCGATCTTTGCAAGATCTGCCGAGCCGTGGTTTGGAGATCAATGAAGGGCGTACGCTCCCCTTGAGAAGGCTGGAACTCCGATCATCGTCGCCCTGTGAGGTGATACTGTCGCGCTTCACTCGGCAACGGCTTCGGCGCCTACGGGCTGCTGCCAGACGACCTGCTAAAGGGTCTAACCGACCTGTAGTCTCACCTGTTCTGGGTAATTGTCTTTTCGCAAGCCCTCCCCATCCGACTTGCCGGACGAGGAGTGGGTACTGGTCGCGCCCCCCCTCCCTGATGTTGCTGCTCAAGGATGCCAGATAGTGCGAGCATCCGTCGCGCGAGGCATTCCAAGAAGTGCGATGCTCGTGTGCCATCGTGTGGCTCAGCGGGCCACGCCAACGATCTCCCGCCCTGACAACCGCTCTACGACTGAGCCCAGTGCCGTCCTCAGGCAGGCTGCTTCGATTATGGTCTAGGAAGTTTTGGGGCGATGCTGCGCCTGACCCAGGGCGACACAGAAGAGCTGCCCACGGGTGTGCTGCCCCCCATTCTCAAGCCCAGGCCTGTAAATGAGAGCAGCAGTGCAAGCTGAGACTGGGCCAGATGCGTCGGGCGCTCCAAGCTGCACCTAACCTTCGCCGCACTCACCTGCGCCTTCATCAGCCTGCGCCAGACCTGCAGGTTCCGCTCGATGCTTGCAAAAGCCCGGAGCACCGTCAGTCGCTTCTGGACCAGCTCCGCCCATCGAATGACACCCAATCTGGAACTTTTATAACGCTACGATTCAACTGAGCCTGACCGATTGCCCTGGCCATCGCACCGCGGGTTCTCTGAACGTGACACCTCAGAGCAGTTCAACCTCCTTCCCAAGGAATCCCTTTAGTAGATAAGCGTGACAAGAAAAGCGTTGATCACGAGCATTCCTGCAATGTGTTCGTCATCCCGCCAACCGGTGTGAGACTGCCGGGTTATGCGAAGGTCTGATGAACCACGCCGTCCTTCCATCCCCCAGGAGACCGACGTGCCCCAGTCCCTTGCTCTCATTGCGCCGCCGAGCGCCCTCCCGGCTCCGCTGCGTGTGACAGTTCTTCGTTTGAATAAATGCCTCATGCCGATGGTTGTGGCCGCTTCGCTAGTGCTTCTGCCCACGAGCGCTCCGCCGGCTGAGGCCGGACAGGCAAGGCAAGCTCGCGCCGTCTCCACAGCACACAAGCGACACGTCCCACTAGCGGTTGGAAAGGCGCACGGAAGGCAGAGGGAGATAAGGCCGGTACGCTCGGCTGGGCGCAGGACCAATGCCGCGCGCATTTCCCAGCGTCGTGAGGTCATGTCCCGTCCAGCCGAAATGAAGCAGACGGACATAGAGGCCGCACTGCAGCGCGCTGAGCGTAAGACTGGCCTCAGTGCTAGCCTCCTGCGGCGAATTGCTGAACGGGAAAGTCGGCTCGATCCCTTCGCACAAAGCTCCTCGTCTTCAGCCAGAGGGTTGATGCAGTTCACGCGCGATACTTGGCTGGAAGTGGTGCGCGATTTTGGGCCGGCCCACGGCCTTTCTACTCAGGCGGCAAAATTGACCACGGATAGAAACGGCAATATCGGCGCCCGTGACTGGGGCGACCTGCAGGCCATTCTCAAGTTACGAGACAACCCACGCCTCTCAGCAGTCCTGGCTGCCGAGAGGCTCAGGAAGGCACGCCCATCACTCGAGAAGGTCATCGGTCGCTCTGCCTCCCCCGCTGACCTCTACCTGGTGCATCTGCTGGGGCCGAGCGGTGCCCGAAATTTTCTTACCGCCCTACAGAAAACTCCTGAAAGGTCGAGTACAGCGGTCGTAGGCGATGCCGCGAAACCGAACCCTGGCATGTTTGTGCGCGAGGGCAAGCCTCTACCGGTGGAAGTGGTATATGAGGAGATTGCCGAGATGCTCGAGCCGGAGAACACACCCTCTCGCACACCAAAAGATCAGGCTGCTCCGCCATTGCTGATTGCCGGAGTTCAATAGAACAGAAGAAATTGTAGCACCTTTCGAACCTGGAAAGACGGCAGGGGAGCACCAGGCGGTCAAGTAACGTTCTGCGGGGCTTCAAGCCGCGCGTACCCGCTGGTCTCAGTTGCGGTCTGCCAGGCTCCGGCCCGCATCGAGGGGCCGCCGCAGATGATTGCCGACGCGTCCTCAGCCAGGTCGTGAAGCGCCTTGGTCTCGAACTGCTGGTTGAAGAAGCCGCTGACGCCGCTCTGGGTATGGATGCTCGCCTCTGCCTGCCGCACCATCATGCGGCACCTTAGGGAGGCGTTCGCCTGCACTGTCCTGCCGATCCAGGCCTCGGAGCGTGATCCTTGCATGGTGGCCCGGGTGCCCAGCACATCCTGGGCGATGTTCTCCCGCACGACCATGCCGGCATGTACGCTTAGCTTCCGAGACCGGTCAGGCGAAGCGAAGCATGGCATCCTGTCCTGCATCACCAGGGCCTGTTGTGGCATCCACGGCCTTCTTCGACAGCCCACCGTAGGCTGACCCTAAACACTCGACATCCTCCCCCTTCATCTCGTGCGATGCTGGCTGCATCCGCCGGTCGGAAAGACCGCCTTCCTCGCCTCCGACATACCCGCGGCCGTACAGTGCGCCGTGCTCCCATGCGCTGCTCCGGGGCCGACTTCCAGAGACGAGTGGCGCCACCTCCACATTTCCCAAGACAGCCTCGTACTTCCTGGGCATTTTGTTGGGTGGCAGCAGAAACCTGCGTCGAAACAGCGTCAGCTGACGGCGATCCTAAACCTTCACGCAGCGGCTCATCCCAGCCCTCCGGGTATCGCGATATCGGGGGGCTGAACTACTTCGCGTTCTTACACAGCCCCGGTCAGGAGCGGACATTCGGAAGATCTGCTGC
>Ga0182739_1002007_pt1 | contig 19799 bp, 14 predicted proteins | sample eDN5th30CBELigBY_FD_128873 | JGI IMG/M metagenome (GOLD analysis project Ga0182739, IMG submission 128873) | Enriched backyard soil microbial communities from Emeryville, California, USA - eDNA 5th pass 30_C BE-Lig BY (version 2) (version 2) | ecosystem: Environmental > Terrestrial > Soil >...
CCGAACGCCTTGGCCAGCACCGTCGTGATTGCCGCCGTAAGCGTCGTCTTGCCGTGGTCAACGTGCCCGATCGTACCTACGTTTACGTGCGGTTTGGTCCGTTCAAACTTACCTTTTGCCATGATTTATCCCATCAATGTTTTCAAGGAAACAAAAAAATTTATAAGCTGCCCGCGCCATGGCGGGCAGAAACTGGTTGATTACTTGCCGCGTGCGCTGATGACTTCATCAGCAACGTTCTTCGGAGCTTCGGCGTAGTGCTTGAACTCCATCGTGTAGGTTGCACGACCCTGAGTCTGCGAACGCAGGCTGGTCGAATAACCGAACATCTCGGCCAAAGGCACTTCGGCTTTGATGATCTTGCCGCCACCGGGGATGTCGTCCATGCCTTGCACCATGCCGCGACGGGAGGACAGATCGCCCATGACCGTCCCGGCGTAGTCTTCCGGAGTTTCGACTTCAACGGCCATCATGGGCTCGAGCAGCACAGGGCTGGCCTTGCGCATGCCATCCTTGAACGCCATGGAAGCGGCCATGCGGAACGCATTTTCGTTCGAGTCCACGTCGTGGTAGGAACCGAAGAACAGCGTAACCTTGACGTCGACCACCGGGTAGCCGGCCACCACGCCCGCAGGCAGGGTTTCCTGGATGCCCTTGTCGACCGCCGGGATGTATTCGCGAGGAACCACGCCGCCCTTGATCGCGTCCACGAATTCGTAGCCGCCGCCCGGCTCGAGGGGCTCAAGCTTGAGCACGACGTGGCCGTATTGGCCGCGGCCGCCGGATTGCTTGACGAACTTGCCTTCGATTTCTTCGCAGGTCTTGCGGATGGTTTCGCGGTAGGCAACCTGAGGCTTGCCCACGTTGGCTTCCACGCCGAACTCGCGGCGCATGCGGTCGACCAGCACTTCAAGGTGCAGCTCGCCCATGCCGGAAATGATGGTCTGGCCGGACTCTTCATCGCTGCGAACGCGGAAAGACGGATCTTCCTGGGCAAGACGCGACAGCGCGATACCCATTTTTTCCTGGTCGGCCTTGGTTTTGGGTTCGACGGCCTGCGAAATCACGGGCTCGGGGAACTCCATGCGCTCGAGCAGGATGTGCTGGCCGACGTCGCACAGGGTTTCGCCCGTGGTCACGTCTTTCAGGCCGACCACGGCGGCGATGTCGCCCGCCAGAACTTCCTTGATTTCAGCGCGGTTGTTGGCGTGCATCTGCAGGATGCGGCCGATGCGTTCCTTCTTGCCCTTGATGGGGTTGTAGACGGTTTCGCCCGAATGCAGCACGCCGGAATACACGCGCACGAAGGTCAGCTGACCCACGAACGGATCGCTCATGAGCTTGAACGCCAGCGCCGAGAACTTGGCATCGTCGGACGCGGGCAGGCTGATTTCGTTGCCATCGTCGTCCACGCCCTGGACCGGGGGGATATCCACCGGGGAAGGCAGGTAATCGACGACCGCGTCCAGCATGCGCTGCACGCCCTTGTTCTTGAAAGCGGTGCCGCACAGCATGGGCTGGATTTCGCCGGCAATGGTGCGCGTGCGCAGGCCCAGGTTGATTTCCGCTTCGGTGAGCTCGCCCGTTTCCAGGTATTTGTTCATGAGCTCTTCGTTGGCTTCGGCCGCGGACTCGACCAGCTTTTCACGCCATTCGTTAGCCTCGTCGACGAGATCGGCCGGGATGTCGACGTACTCGAACTTGGTGCCCTGGCTGGCCTCATCCCAGATGATGCCTTTCATGCGGATCAGATCGACGACACCGGTGAAGGTGTCTTCGGCGCCGATGGGGATCACGATGGGCACGGGATTGGCTTTCAGGCGCAGCTTGAGCTGGTCGTAGACCTTGAAGAAGTTCGCGCCGGTGCGGTCCATCTTGTTGATGAAGGCCAGACGAGGCACGCCGTATTTGTTGGCCTGCCGCCAGACGGTTTCCGACTGGGGCTGCACGCCGCCCACGGCGCAATACACCATGCAGGCGCCATCGAGCACGCGCATGGAGCGCTCGACTTCAATGGTGAAGTCGACGTGTCCCGGGGTGTCGATGATGTTGATGCGGTGCTCGGGGCGATCGCCGGCCATACCGCGCCAGAATGCCGTGGTGGCAGCCGAGGTAATGGTGATGCCGCGTTCTTGCTCTTGCTCCATCCAGTCCATGGTGGCCGAGCCTTCATGGGTTTCGCCAATCTTGTGGTTGACGCCGGTGTAGAACAGGATGCGCTCGGTCGTGGTGGTTTTCCCTGCATCGATGTGCGCAGAGATGCCAATATTGCGATAGCGCTCGATTGGGGTTTTGCGGGCCATGATTGTGTCCTTAGATTACCAACGGAAATGGCTGAATGCCTTGTTGGCCTCTGCCATCTTGTGCGTGTCCTCACGCTTCTTCATTGCGCCCCCACGGCCTTCGGATGCGTCAAGCAGTTCACCGGCCAGGCGCAGATCCATCGATTTCTCGCCACGCTTCTTGGCTGCTTCACGCAACCAGCGCATGGCCAGCGCCAGGCGGCGCACAGGGCGCACTTCAACCGGCACTTGATAGTTCGCGCCACCTACACGGCGGCTTTTCACTTCAACGATAGGCTTGATGTTGTTAATCGCGGTGTTGAACACCTCGATGGGCTCTTTGCCAGTTTTAGCCTGAATCTGGTCGAAGGCGCCGTAGATAATACGTTCGGCGACGGCCTTTTTGCCAGACAACATAACAACGTTCATGAATTTGGCGAGCTCTACGCTGCCAAATTTGGGATCGGGGAGAATTTCACGCTTGGGAACTTCGCGACGACGAGGCATTTTTAACTTCCTTGTGACAGTTCAGTTGAACCGCTATGAGCGGCCACGACCATTCATATTCGAAATGGTCACTTACATGCTATGGGCCCACGCCCATGGCTGCACTGATGCGACCAGACTAGCTGGACTATGGAAAAGCTTAGGCTTTCTTCGGGCGTTTTGCGCCGTACTTGGAGCGGGACTGCTTGCGGTCTTTGACGCCTTGCAGGTCGAGCGAACCACGAACGATGTGGTAGCGCACACCCGGCAAGTCTTTGACACGGCCGCCGCGAACAAGAACCACCGAGTGTTCCTGCAGGTTGTGGCCTTCGCCGCCGATATACGAAATGACTTCGAAACCGTTGGTCAGGCGCACTTTGGCGACTTTACGCAAAGCCGAGTTGGGCTTCTTGGGAGTGGTGGTGTATACACGAGTGCAAACACCGCGACGCTGAGGGCAGTTTTCGAGCGCGGGGCTCTTGCTGCTCTCGCGGGAGACTTCGCGCGGCTTGCGCACGAGTTGGCTAATGGTTGGCATGACCTTTACGCATCCTGTATTTACGAATTACGTACTTGCGTACTTTTACGTATAGAGTTAAGCGCCTCTTGCCCAAAACGGCAGGCAAGCTACGGCGGTTTGCGCAAAAACCGCCTGACACGAATATCACGTAAAAGAGCGGGTCTTGCTGCAAAGCTGGCCGGCAGCCTGGGCAAATTGCCCGAACTACCGGCGTCTTGGATTCCTTGGATTAAAATCTTCCTTGGGGATCCTTCCTGCTTTTGAAGGGGCTTGGCAAAAGCACCCCTTAAAGTAAGCTCGCCATCGTAACACGGCAAAACGCGGGCAGTCAACATTTGCACGGCCAAACCGCGACTTCCGGGGTGTGTGAGGCAAATCGGCCACGGGGGCCCGGCTCGACACTACTGGGTCGGTATCGTACCATTGGTGCCAAGCAATAAAAAACCTCTTACCCGCCTTCCCATGAATATCGCTTCCGTCGAAGACGACCTGGATCAGGGTCGGCTGATACAAACCATACTCGGCAATGCCGGCCACGATTGCGCCCTGTTTGCGACGGGCACCGATCTGCTGGCCGCGCTGTCGCGCCAGCATGCCTTCGACCTGCTTCTGATCGACTGGGAGCTGCCCGACATCAGCGGCCTGGATATTGTCCGCTGGGTGCGCGGCAATCTGGGCCAGACCATGCCGGTCATGCTGATCACCAACCGGACGCTGGAGGAAGAGCTGATCGAGGGCCTGCAGGCCGGCGCCGACGATTACATGTGCAAGCCCATACGCGCCGGCGAGCTCGTCGCCCGGGCCGAGGCGCTGCTGCGCCGCTACATGCCGGTGCAGCAGCAGTCGTCCTTCCAGTGCGGCGCCTACGAAATCGACCCGGCCGCTGAAGCCATCATGCTGCAGGGCCGCAAGATCGAGCTGGCGCCCAAGGAGTTCGAACTCGCCCTGCTGCTGTTCCGCAATCCCGGCCGCCTGTTTTCCCGGGATGTATTGAGCACGGCTGTCTGGAACCGCGAGATACCCGCCACCTCGCGCACGCTGGACACGCACCTGTCCAACCTTCGCCGCAAGCTGCAGCTGCGCCCCGAGCATGGCTTGCGGCTGAATTCCTCGTATGCATTGGGCTATCGGCTGGAATTGCTCGGCGACAACCTCGACCCCCCGACTCCATGAGCTCCTTCCTCTTCCCGCCGCGGCTGCTAAGCTGGCTTGCCCTGGCAGTTTCCAGCCTGCTTCCCCTGGCTGCCATGGCCCAGCCCCATGGCGCCCATGGCGACCTCTTCCTGTACAGGGTAGTCGCCGGGGACACGCTCATCGCGCTGTCGGAACGCTTTACCGACAAGGCCGACAACTGGGCGGTGCTTCAGTCGCTCAATGCCGTCCAGGAACCCACCCTGCTTCCCGTCGGGCTCGAACTGAAGATTCCTTTTTCCCTCATTCCCGAACTGCCCTCGCAGGCCCGGGTCGACCACCTGGCGGGGCCGGCCTTCGCGGATGACCGCCCGGTCAAGGCCGGGGATCAGTTGAGCGAGGGCCAGACGGTGGCCACCGGCGAGAATGGCTTCCTTACCCTGATGCTGGCCGACGGCAGCACCCTGTCCGTACCGGCCGCCTCGTCGCTGTCGATAGAACGCCTGCGGGTATTCAAGGGTACGGGCCTGACCGATACCGTCTTCACCCTGCGGCAAGGCTCGCTGGAATCCATGGTCGCGCCGGCGGATACAGGCGTGGGACGATTCGAGATCCGCACGCCGGTCAGCATCACCGGCGTGCGGGGCACCCGTTTGCGGGTCCATGCCCAGGCCGCCGGTGCCCAGAGCGAGGTGCTCGAGGGTTCGGCCCGGCTGGACGCCTCCCAGGGGCGCAATGCCACCCTGCGCCAGGGCCAGGGCGCCGCCATCGATTCCAGCGGGCAACTGCTGGGCGTGCGCGCACTGCTTCCCGCGCCCGAACTCGGGCCCGCAAGCCGTGGCGGCGCGGGCTGGGTCATTGCCTTCCCACCGGTGCCGGGCGCCAGCGCCTACCTGTTGCGGGTGGCCGCCGACCCGCAGGGCAAGCAGCTGTTTTCCAGCCAGCGTTTCACCGAGCCGCGAGTCACCTTCAGCGCCCCCGGCGCGGGCACCTACTATGCCGTGCTGCGGGCGGTCGACAGCGACGGCATCATGGGCCGGGACGCCAGCCAGTCCTTCGAGGGCCGCTCGCTGCTCAGGACCTCCGACGGCAAGCCCGCCCTGAGCGGCTTCGGCCACTTCGTATTCCTGACGGAACACTAAGGTCATGCCGGACGCGGCGCAACCGGCCGGCACGCGGTTCTGGGGCGGCCTCGAACGCCGGATACGCAAGGAATGGCTGGCGGTCACCTTGGCGCTGGCGGCGCTGACCATGGCCCTGAGCTATTTCAGCAGCGCCCTGGGCCTGGCCCGGCTGGATCACGCCTTTTACGACAAGGCCCTGGCCGCTTCCGCCTATGCGGCCGCCGATACCGATATCGTCATTGTCGCCATCGACGACGGCAGCATCGACCACTTCGGCTACTGGCCCTGGCGCCGCCAGCTTCACGCACAACTGCTGGGCGTCTTGCATCAGGCGCGCGTGGTGGGCCTGGATCTGGTGCTGAGCGATGTCAACCCGGCCTATCCACAAGACGATGCCCTGCTTGCGCAAGCCATACGCCGGCACGGCAAGGTCGTCCTGCCGCTGGTCGTGCAGGCTGACGGAAGACGGGCTGTCGGACCGGTGGCCACGCTGGCCGAATCGGCCGCCGCCCTGGGATACATCAATATCCAGGCGGATGGCGACGGCATCATCCGTTCGCTGGCCCTGCGGCAGATATTGGGCGACGGCCGGAGCGCCGAGCATTTCGTCGCCGCCATGCTGTCCCTGGACCACGGAGACTCCGCGGCCATGGCATCCATCCAGGCCAAGGGCCAGGATCGCCTGCTGATTCCCTATGTGGGCGTTCCCGGCCATTTCACCATTTATTCCTACGCCGCCGTCCTCGGCGGCCGGATACCTCCCCTGGCATTCAAGGACAAGTATGTGCTGGTCGGATCATGGGGGTCCGGACTGGGCGATGCGTTCCCCACGCCCCTTTCGCGACAGGGGGAAGCCATGTCGGGGGTGGAGATTCTGTCCAACGCCCTGCTTGCCGCCCGCCGCGACAACTGGATCCTAAGCCCCCCGCGCTGGCTGGCCGCCGCGTTGGCCTGCCTGCCTGTGCTGCTGGCCTGCGTGGCGCTGCGCCGGCTGTCGCCGCGCCAATCCTTCCTGGCCGTGATGGGCGTGCTGCTGCTGAGCTTCGCAAGCTGCTGGCTGCTGATGCGCTACGGCAGGATCTGGGTTCCCCTTACCGCCAGCCTGATCGGCATCGGCCTGGCCCTGCCGGTATGGAGCTGGCGCAGCCAGGAAGCGTCATTGCAGCATATCGACCGCGAACTCCTGGCGCTGCAGGCCGAACGGCAAGGGTCCGGCGATGCGGCCACGCCGCCGGCAACGCAGCCCGATGGCTCGCTTCCGGCGCGCATCGCGCAACTGCACGGCGCCATTGCGCAGCTGCGCATGGCCCATCGCAAGCGCGATGAAACGCTGCGCTTCCTGTCCCACGACATGCGGGCGCCGCAGACGTCCATCCTCGCGCTGACGCAGCTGCAGCAAGAGCCCGGGAAGGCCTTGCCGCAAAAGGAGTTACTCGAGCGTATCGACGCCTATGCCGGCAGGACGCTCGGCCTGGTCGACGGCTTCGTCCAGCTGGCCCGCGCCGAAGCGGCTCCCCTTTCCCGCCGGCGCGTCGATCTGGTCGAGCTGGTGGCCCAATGCATCGACGAATTCTGGGCGCAGGCCCGCCACAGAAGCATCGATATCCAGTTCATCCGGCATCCCGAGGCGGCGTGGACCATGGGCGATCTTTCGCTGCTACGGCGCGCGTGCTGCAATCTGCTGGACAACGCGCTCAAGTACAGCGCGGATCATACCTTGGTCACATGCAGCATCGACCGGGACTCGGACGACTGGCTGCTGGCCATCCGCGACCAGGGACGCGGCATGCAGGCGGAGCAGCAGGCAACCCTGTTCCAGCCCTTCAGCCGCATTGCGCAAGACGGGAGCGGAAACCCCCAGGGCGCGGGCCTGGGCCTGGCTTTTGTCGCCACGGTGGCCATGCGCCACGAAGGTTCGATTACCGTCGAAAGCCGCGAGGGCCTTGGCAGCGCGTTCCACCTGCGGCTGCCCGCATCGGCCTGAGCAAAAAAAAAACGCCAGGCGGCGAGCCTGGCGTTCTGGTACTGCGGTACAGCGCGATTACTCTTCGGAAGACGCTCCGCCGGCTTCGTCCGATTCCACGCCTTCGTGAGCCTGCACCGTTTCGGCCGGGGCGTCCTCGAAGGGGTTGGCCATGGCGCGCGCGGCTTGACGTTCGGCCGCTTCGTGGGCCTCTTTGTCTTTGCGTGCCATGTGGTAGGACATGCCCGTACCGGCAGGTATCAGGCGGCCGACAATGACGTTTTCCTTCAGGCCGCGCAGGTCGTCGCGTTTGCCCATGATGGCGGCTTCGGTCAGGACACGCGTGGTTTCCTGGAAGGACGCGGCCGAGATGAAGGAGTCGGTCGACAGGGATGCCTTGGTAATACCCAGCAGTACGTTGTCGTACGTGGCCGGAATCTTGCCTTCGGCTTCCATGCGGTCGTTCTCGTTCAGCAGCTCGGAACGCTCGACCTGTTCACCCGTGATGAAGCTGGTATCGCCCGCATTGGTGATGTTCACACGACGCAGCATCTGGCGGACGATCACTTCGATGTGCTTGTCGTTGATCTTCACGCCTTGCAAGCGGTACACATCCTGGACCTCGTTGACGACATAGCTGGCCAGGCGCTCGATGCCTTGCAGGCGCAGGATGTCATGCGGATCGGCGGGGCCGTCCACAATCATTTCACCCTTGTTCACCACTTGGCCGTCGTGCACCAGAACCTGCTTTTCCTTGGGGATCAGGAACTCGTGGCTGACGCCGTCCAGGTCGGTAATGACCAGGCGCTGCTTGCCCTTGGTGTCCTTGCCGAACGAGACCGTGCCGGTGACGTCGGCCAGCATGCCGGCGTCCTTGGGCGAACGGGCTTCGAACAGTTCGGCCACACGCGGCAGACCGCCGGTAATATCGCGCGTCTTTTGCGATTCCTGGGGAATACGCGCCAGAACTTCACCGATGGAAACCTGCTGTCCGTCGCGCACGGTAATCAGCGCGCCCACCGGGAAGGAGATATTGACCGAGTGATCCGTGCCCGCGATCTTGACCTCTTCGCCCGCTTCGTTGATCAGCTTGATCTGCGGACGCATCATGGTCTTGCCGCCACGCGTCTTGGGCGTGATGACGACCAGGGTGGACAGGCCGGTCACTTCGTCCAGCTGCTTGGCAACCGTGACGCCTTCCTCAATGTTCTCGAAGCGGACCTGGCCGGCATACTCAGACACGATGGGCCGTGTGAGCGGATCCCAGTTGGCCAGGCGCTGGCCGGCCTTGACGGCATCGCCGTCGCCCACGGCGATGGTGGCGCCGTAAGGAATCTTGTGGCGTTCGCGTTCGCGGCGGTTGTCGTCGAAAATGACGATCTCACCCGAACGTGAAATGGCCACGCGTTCGCCCTTGGCGTTGGTCACATAGCGCAGGCCGATGGCAAAGCCGATGGTGCCGGCCGATTTCGTTTCGACCGAACTGGCCATGGCGGCACGCGAAGCGGCGCCACCGATGTGGAAGGTACGCATCGTAAGCTGCGTGCCCGGCTCACCAATGGACTGGGCGGCAATGACACCCACGGCTTCGCCGCGGTTGACCAGGTAGCCCCGGCCCAGATCGCGGCCGTAGCAATGCGCGCACAGGCCGTGACGCGTTTCGCAGGTCAGCGGAGTGCGGATCTTGACTTCGTCCACGCCGATGCTGTCGATGAATTCGACCAGGTCTTCATCCAGCAGGGTGCCGGCCGTGACGGCGGTTTCCTGCGTGTCGGGATTGACGATGTCCACGGCGGCCACGCGGCCCAGAATGCGATCGCGCAAGGGCTCGATGACTTCACCGCCCTCGACCAGGGCCTTCATGGAATAGCCGCGCGTGGTGCCGCAATCGGACTCGGTGATGACCAGGTCCTGCGTCACGTCGACCAGACGGCGGGTCAGGTAGCCCGAGTTGGCGGTCTTCAAAGCCGTATCGGCCAGGCCCTTACGCGCACCGTGAGTCGAGATGAAGTACTGGAGTACGTTCAGCCCTTCGCGGAAGTTGGCGGTAATCGGCGTCTCGATAATGGAACCGTCAGGCTTGGCCATCAGGCCGCGCATGCCCGCCAGCTGGCGGATCTGGGCGGCGGAGCCCCGGGCGCCCGAGTCGGCCATCATGTAGATGGAGTTGAACGATTCCTGGCGGTCTTCTTCGCCGTGGCGGTTGACGACCGGCTCGGTGGCCAGTTGTTCCATCATGGCCTTGCCGACCTTGTCGCCGGCCTTGCCCCAGATGTCGACCACGTTGTTGTAGCGCTCTTGCGAGGTCACCAGACCCGACGAGTACTGCTTGTCGATTTCCTTGACCTCTTTGCTGGCCTGCGCAAGGATGTCTTCCTTGACCGAGGGGATCAGCATGTCGCTCATGGCGATGGAGATGCCGCCGCGCGTTGCCAGACGGAAGCCCGACTGCATGAGCTTGTCGGCGAAGATCACCGTGGCGCGCAAACCGCAGCGACGGAAGGACTGGTTGATGAGACGCGAGATTTCCTTCTTTTTCAGGGGGCGGTTCAGCACCGAGAACGGCAGGCCCTGAGGCAGGATTTCAGACAGCAGCGCGCGGCCGACCGTGGTCTCGAAACGCTTGAGCACCGGCTGCCATTCGCCCTGGGCGTCTTTCTCGTATTCGTTCAAACGAACCGTGACGCGGCTCTGCAGCTCGACTTCGTGGTTGTCGTAGGCGCGCTGGACTTCGGCCACGTCCGTGAAGAACAGGCCTTCGCCCTTGCCGTTGATGCGCTCGCGCGTCGTGTAGTACAGGCCCAGCACGATGTCCTGCGACGGCACGATGGAGGGTTCGCCGTTGGCGGGGAACAGCACGTTGTTCGACGCCAGCATCAGAGTGCGCGCTTCCAGCTGGGCTTCCAGCGAGAGCGGCACGTGGACGGCCATCTGGTCGCCGTCGAAGTCGGCGTTGAACGCGGCGCAAACCAGCGGATGCAGCTGGATGGCCTTGCCTTCGATAAGGACGGGTTCGAAGGCCTGGATGCCCAGGCGGTGCAGCGTGGGCGCCCGGTTCAGCATGACCGGGTGCTCGCGGATGACTTCTTCGAGAATGTCCCAGACCACCGGTTCCTGGCTTTCGACCAGTTTCTTGGCGGCCTTGATGGTGGTGGCCAGGCCCATCATTTCAAGGCGATTGAAAATGAAGGGCTTGAACAGCTCCAGGGCCATCAGCTTGGGCAGACCGCATTGGTGCAGCTTGAGCTGCGGACCCACCACAATGACCGAACGACCGGAGTAGTCGACGCGCTTGCCCAGCAGATTCTGGCGGAAGCGGCCGCTCTTGCCCTTGATCATGTCGGCCAGGGACTTGAGCTGGCGCTTGTTGGCGCCCGTCATGGCTTTGCCGCGGCGGCCGTTGTCCAACAGGGAGTCGACCGATTCCTGCAGCATGCGCTTTTCGTTGCGCAGGATGATGTCGGGCGCCTTCAGTTCAAGCAGGCGCTTCAGGCGGTTGTTGCGGTTGATGACGCGACGGTACAGATCGTTCAGGTCGGACGTGGCGAAACGGCCGCCATCCAGCGGCACCAGCGGACGCAGGTCCGGCGGCAGCACGGGCAGCACTTCCATGACCATCCACTCGGGCTTGATGCCCGATTTCTGGAAGCCTTCCAGCACTTTCAGGCGCTTGGAGATCTTCTTGATCTTGGCGTCGGACGAGGTGGCCTTGAGTTCGGCGCGCAGGGTCTCGACGTCGCGATCGATGTCGATCGTGCGCAGAAGCTCGCGCACGGCTTCCGCGCCCATCAGGGCGTGGAAGTCGTCACCGTATTCTTCCGTCTTGGCCAGGAAATCGTCGTCGGACATGATCTGGCCGCGCTTGAGCGGCGTCATGCCCGGCTCGATCACGCACCATGCTTCAAAATACAGCACGCGTTCGATGTCGCGCAGGGTCATGTCCAGCACCATGCCCAGGCGGGATGGCAGGCTCTTCAGGAACCAGATGTGCGCAACGGGGCTGGCCAGTTCGATATGGCCCATGCGTTCGCGGCGCACCTTGGCCACGGTGACTTCGACGCCGCACTTTTCGCAAATGACGCCGCGATGCTTCAGGCGCTTGTATTTGCCGCAAAGGCATTCGTAATCCTTGATCGGGCCAAAAATCTTGGCGCAGAACAGGCCATCGCGCTCTGGCTTGAAGGTGCGGTAGTTGATGGTTTCCGGCTTGCGTACTTCGCCGTAAGACCACGACCGCACTTTTTCAGGCGACGCGATGCCGATCTTGATGGCATCGAATTGCTCGTCTTGCGAGACTTGCTTGAATAGATCGAGTAGCGCTTTCATTATTTACGCTCCAAATCCATGTCCAGGGACAGGGATCTAATTTCTTTGACCAGAACATTGAACGACTCCGGCATGCCGGCGTCGATGACGTGGTCGCCCTTGACGATGTTCTCGTACACCTTGGTGCGGCCCGAGATGTCGTCCGACTTGACGGTGAGCATCTCTTGCAGCGTGTAGGATGCACCGTAGGCTTCCAGGGCCCAGACTTCCATCTCGCCGAAACGCTGGCCGCCGAACTGGGCCTTGCCGCCCAGGGGCTGCTGCGTGACCAGCGAATAGGGTCCGGTTGACCGGGCATGCATCTTGTCGTCCACCAGGTGATGCAGCTTCAGGTAGTGCATGTAGCCGATGGTGACCGGGCGCTCGAATTGCTCACCGGTGCGGCCATCGAACAGCCAGGCCTGCGTACGGGTCGGGGTCAGCTTGAGGTTCTCCGCGATGTCGTCCGGATAGGCCAGTTCGAGCATCTTGGTGATTTCCTCTTCGGTCGCGCCGTCGAAAACCGGTGTCGCCAAAGGCACGCCGTTTTTCAGGTTGCGGGCCATCTCGACGACTTCGTCGTCGGTCAGGGAGCTGATCCGCGCGCCGGCGCCGGTGCTGTTGTAGACCTTTTCCAGATAGCTGCGCAGGTTCTTGACCTGGACCGCCTTCTCGTCGTCGAGCATTTCGGCGATGCGGTGGCCCACGCCCTTGGCGGCCCAGCCCAGGTGGACTTCGAGCACTTGCCCGACGTTCATCCGCGAAGGAACGCCCAGGGGGTTCAACACGATGTCGGCCGGCGTGCCGTCGGCCATGTGGGGCATGTCTTCGACCGGCGTGATGCGCGATACGACGCCCTTGTTGCCGTGACGGCCGGCCATCTTGTCGCCCGGCTGCAAGCGGCGCTTGACGGCCAGGTAGACCTTGATCATCTTGAGCACGCCCGGAGGCAGCTCATCGCCCTGCGTCAGCTTCTTGCGCTTCTCTTCGAAGGCCAGGTCGAACTGATGGCGCTTCTGTTCGAGGGATTCCTTGGCCTGTTCCAGCACCAGGGCATGCGCCTCGTCGGACAGGCGGATGTCGAACCACTGCCAGCGGTCCAGGTCGGCCAGGTAGTCCTTGGCCAGGACCGAGCCCTTGGCCAGCTTGCGCGGGCCGCCATTGACGGTCTTGCCGACCAGGAACTTGCCGATACGGTCGAAGGTATCGTCTTCGACGATGCGCAGCTGATCGTTCAGGTCCTGGCGGTAGCGGCGCAGCTCGTCGTCGATGATGGACTGCGCGCGCTTGTCGCGCTCGATGCCTTCGCGGGTGAACACCTGCACATCGATGACCGTGCCGACCATGCCCGAGGGCACGCGCAGCGAGGTGTCCTTGACGTCGGAGGCCTTCTCGCCGAAGATCGCGCGCAGCAGCTTCTCTTCGGGAGTCAGCTGGGTTTCGCCCTTGGGCGTCACCTTGCCGACCAGCACGTCGTCGGCGCGCACTTCGGCGCCGATGTAGACGATGCCGGAGTCATCCAGGCGATTCAACTGCGTTTCAGCCAGATTGCTGATGTCGCGCGTGATTTCTTCCGCACCCAGCTTGGTGTCCCGGGCAACGACCGTGAGCTCTTCGATGTGGACCGACGTATAGCGGTCGTCGGCCACGATTTTTTCCGAGATCAGGATGGAGTCTTCGAAGTTGTAGCCGTTCCAGGGCATGAACGCGATGAGCATGTTCTGACCCAGGGCGAGCTCGCCCAGGTCCGTGGATGCGCCGTCGGCCAGGACATCGCCGCGGGCGACCTGATCGCCGCGCTTGACGATGGGACGCTGGTTGATGTTGGTGTTCTGGTTGGAACGGGTGTACTTGATGAGGTTGTAGATGTCCACGCCCACTTCGCCGGCGACGTTCTCGTCGTCGTTGACGCGGATGACCACGCGCTCGGCATCGACGTGATCGACGATGCCGCCGCGTATGGCCTGGACGGTAGTGCCGGAGTCGACCGCGACGGTGCGCTCGATGCCGGTGCCGACCAGAGGCTTCTCGGGACGCAGGCAAGGCACGGCCTGGCGCTGCATGTTGGCGCCCATCAGGGCCCGGTTCGCGTCGTCGTGCTCAAGGAACGGAATGAGCGAGGCGGCCACGGAGACGATCTGCGAAGGCGCCACGTCCATGTAGTGCACGTTGGACGGTGCGGTAAGCATGGTTTCGCCGGCCTGGCGGCAAGCCACCAAGTCGTCCACGAAACGGCCCGCGTCGTCGAGCTCGGCGTTGGCCTGGGCGATGACGTAGTTGCTTTCCTCGATGGCGGAAAGATAGTCGATCTGTTCGCTGACCTTGCCGTCGATGATCTTGCGATAAGGCGTTTCCAGGAAGCCGTACTCGTTCAGGCGCGCATACAGCGCCATCGAGTTGATCAGGCCGATGTTCGGGCCTTCAGGCGTCTCGATGGGGCACACCCGGCCGTAGTGCGTGGGATGCACGTCGCGCACTTCGAAGCCCGCGCGTTCGCGCGTCAGGCCGCCAGGGCCCAGGGCGGAAACGCGGCGCTTGTGCGTGATTTCCGACAGCGGGTTGGTCTGATCCATGAACTGCGACAGCTGGCTGGAACCGAAGAACTCCTTGATGGCGGCCGAAATCGGCTTGGAGTTGATCAGGTCGTGCGGCATCAGGTTTTCGGTCTCGGCCTGACCCAGACGTTCCTTGACCGCGCGCTCGACACGCACCAGGCCGGCGCGGAACTGGTTCTCGGCCAGTTCGCCGACACAGCGCACACGGCGGTTGCCCAGGTGATCGATGTCGTCGATCTGGCCGCGCCCGTTGCGCAGCTCGACCAGCACCTTGATCGTTTCCAGGATGTCTTCGTTGGTCAGCGTCATCGGACCGGTGATGTCCTCGCCACGGCCCAGACGGCTGTTGACCTTCATGCGGCCCACGCGCGACAGATCGTAGGCTTCCTCGCTGTAGAACAGGCGCTGGAACAAGGCTTCGACGGCATCTTCGGTGGGAGGCTCGCCGGGGCGCATCATGCGATAGATGGCGACGCGCGCGGCCATCTGGTCGGCGGTCTCGTCGGTGCGCAGCGTGTGCGAAATATAGCCGCCACGGTCCAGATCGTTGATGTACAGGGTCTGGATGTTGCGGATATTGGCGGCGCGCAGGTCGGACAGCGTGGTCTCGGTGATCTCGTCGTTGGCGTTGGCGATGACCTCGCCGGTTTCCGGGTTGACCACGCCGGTGGCCAGCACACGGCCCAGCAGGAAGTCTTCGGGAACCGACAGGAGCTCGACCTTGGCGGCCGCCAGGTCGCGCAGATGCTTGGCGTTGATGCGCTTGTCTTTTTCGACGATGACCTTGCCGGAGCGGTCGGTGATGTCGAAATGGGCCACTTCGCCCTTCCAGCGCTCGGGGACGAATTCAAGCATGCCGCCTTCGTTGTGGATCTCGAAGTTGTCGAAATCGGAGAAGTAGGCCAGAATCGCCTCGGGCGTCATGCCGATGGCTTTCAGCAGGATGGTCACGGGCATCTTGCGGCGGCGGTCGACGCGGAAGAACAGGATGTCCTTGGGGTCGAACTCGAAATCCAGCCACGAACCGCGGTAGGGAATCACGCGGGCCGAGAACAGCAGTTTGCCCGAGCTGTGCGTTTTACCGCGGTCATGCTCGAAGAAGACGCCGGGCGAACGGTGCAGCTGCGACACAATGACGCGCTCGGTGCCGTTGATGACAAAAGAACCGGTATTGGTCATGAGCGGTATTTCGCCCATGTATACTTCCTGCTCTTTCACTTCCTTGACTGTCGGTTTGCTGACTTCGCGGTCCATCAGGACCAGGCGCACCTTGGCACGCAGCGGAGAAGCATAGGTCAGGCCGCGCAGCTGGCATTCCTTGACGTCGAATACGGGCTCGCCCAGCACGTAGCTGACGAACTCCAGGCGGGCCATCTGGTTATGGCTTACGATGGGAAATATTGAGCTGAAAGCCGCTTGCAGGCCTTCATCTTTGCGTTTGGAAGGTGTAGTATCCGCCTGCAGAAATGTTTTAAATGATTGCAGTTGAGTCGCCAAAAGGTAAGGGACGTCCTGAACGTCTTCACGCTTGGCGAAGCTCTTGCGTATGCGCTTTTTTTCGGTGTACGAATAAGGCATGAGCACTCCGACTCGAGGGTTACATGGGCCGTCAACCACGGCCCTGGTTTACGACTCCAGAAAACCCGACTCGGAAAAACAACAGGTACCGAATCGCGGGTTTTCTGGAAACGCAAAAGCCCGGGAGGGCCTAAACCGTCCCGGGCACGCGTGAAAAGTCTTACTTGAGTTCGACTTTTGCGCCAGCTTCTTCAAGCTTCTTCTGTGCAGCTTCGGCGTCGGCTTTGGCCAGGCCTTCCTTGACAGGCTTCGGTGCGCCGTCAACCAGATCCTTGGCTTCTTTCAAGCCCAGGCCGGTGATTTCACGCACGGCTTTGATGACGCTGACCTTGTTGGCGCCGACTTCAGCCAGAACAACGGTGAACTCGGTTTGCTCTTCAGCAGCGGCGGCAGCGCCACCGGCAGCGGGAGCAGCCACAGCCACAGCGGCGGCAGCAGCCGACACGCCAAATTTTTCTTCCATTTCCTTGATCAGCTCGGACAATTCGAGCACGGTCATGCCAGCGATAGCGTCAAGGATTTCAGCTTTGCTTAATGCCATTTTAAGAACTCCAAATATTGATAAATGCCAGGGTTGGGTGTCGCTCGGTTCGACGAAATCCGGAAGGGCTGCTTACGCGGCGGCCTTCTGATCGCGCACGGCCGCGAGGCCACGTGCGAACTTGGTCGGAACTTCGTTGAGCGTACGCACAAATTGCGTGACAGGTGCTTGCATCGTACCCATAAGTTTCGAAAGCAACTCGTCGCGGGAAGGCATGGTGGCCAAGGCCTTCACGCCATCCTGGGTCAAGAGGCTGTTGGGCAATGCCCCGCCTTTGATCACCAGCTTATCGTTGGTCTTTGCGAAACCGGCAAGTACTTTTGCCGCCGAAACCGGATCGGCGCTGATGCCATAGATCAGCGGACCGGTCAGCTGGGCGGAGAGCTCCTCGTAGGGAGTTCCTGCCACAGCACGGCGAACAAGCGTGTTCTTGAGAACACGCAGATACACGCCCGACTCACGCGCAGTTTTGCGCAATACGGTAACAGAGGCGACGTCCAGACCACGGTACTCGGCGATAATGATCGATTGGGCCTGGGCGACTTCCGCCGAGACTTCCTCGATGACTACCGCTTTCTCTTTACGATTGAGACTCACGGTTTGAACACTCCATCAAAAGACGCAAGAGAGGGTCTCCCGCGTCAACCGAATGCGGCGCACCTGGTCGAGTTCTTCAGTGAAACAAGAATTCTTCCATGGGACGCCGTCTGCGCTGGAACCAGGCTACGAAAAGCCTGGAATTAAGCTCTGCAACGTTTCCACGACTGCGAATCGCGGCAGGGCTCCAGCGGTCTTTGACAGCAATGCCTGAGATTCCAGGCACAGCCCAAAGTTCTTTTCCCGAAGGCTTTGTTAAGCCGTCAGGGAAGCTATTTCTACACGCGCACCGCCGCCCATCGTGGACGAAACGGCCAGCTTGCGCAGGTACACACCCTTGGCAGCGGTGGGACGGGCTTTGTTCAGCGCGTCGACCAGGGCGGCCAGGTTGGTTTGCAGCTGCTCGACGCCGAACGAGGCGCGGCCGATGGTGGCGTGGATGATGCCGGCCTTGTCGGTGCGGTACTGGACCTGACCGGCCTTGGCGTTCTTGACGGCGGTGGCGACGTCAGGCGTCACGGTGCCGACCTTGGGGTTGGGCATCAGGCCGCGGGGACCGAGCACCTGGCCCAGCGCGCCCACGATGCGCATCGTGTCGGGCGAAGCGATCAGGATGTCGAAATCGATTTGACCGCCCTTGATGGTGTCGGCCAGATCTTCCATGCCGACGATGTCGGCGCCCGCTGCCTTGGCGGCTTCGGCTTTTTCGCCCTGGGCGAAAACGGCGACGCGCACCGACTTGCCGGTTCCGGCGGGCAGCACGACCGAGCCGCGAACCAGCTGGTCGGATTTCTTGGGATCGATGCCCAGTTGCACGGCCACGTCGATGGACTCATCGAACTTGGCGGTGGCCGTTTCCTTGACCAGGGCCAAGGCTTCGGAAACCGGGTAGAACTTGTTGCGATCGATCTTGGCGGCAATGGCGGCCGCGCGCTTGCTCAACTTGGCCATGCTTATACCCCTTCAACCGTGATGCCCATGCTGCGGGCGCTGCCGGCAACCGTGCGAACGGCTGCGTCCAGGTCGGCCGCCGTCAGATCGGGCGACTTGGTCTTGGCGATTTCCTCGGCCTGGGCGCGGGTCAGTGTACCGACCTTGTCCAGGTTCGGGCGAGCCGAGCCCTTCTGCACACCGCTGGCCTTTTTGATCAGGACGGTGGCAGGCGGCGTCTTCATGATGAAGGTGAAGCTCTTGTCTGCGTAGGCGGTGATGACCACGGGAATCGGCAGACCGGGCTCCAGGCCCTGCGTCTTGGCGTTGAACGCCTTGCAGAATTCCATGATGTTCAGACCGCGCTGACCCAGCGCCGGACCAATGGGGGGTGAGGGATTAGCCTTACCAGCTGGTACTTGCAGCTTGATAAAGCCGACGATTTTCTTCGCCATGCTTTGCTCCTTGCGGGTTCAAACACCGTCCAGCGCTAGGCTGGGCCGGCTCCCCGGGGTTGAAAACTCAGGTCTTTTCGACCTGACCAAAATCGAGTTCCACTGGTGTGGCGCGGCCAAAAATCGTGACCGACACCCGCACCTTGCTTTTCTCGTAATTCACATCTTCGACATTGCCGTTGAAGTCGGCAAAAGGACCTTCCTTGACGCGGACCATCTCGCCCACTTCGAAGAGGATCTTGGGCTTGGGCTTCTCGACGCCTTCTTCCATCTGCGAAAGGATTTTTTCCACTTCGCGATCGGAGATAGGAGCGGGACGATTGCCGGAACCGCCCAGGAAGCCGGTTACCCGGTTCGTGTTCTTGACCAGGTGCCAGGTTTCGTCGGTGAGATCCATCTCGACCAATACGTAACCCGGGAAGATGCGCCTTTCGGTAATGGACTTCTTGCCGCCCTTTACCTCGATGACTTCTTCCGAAGGAACCAGAATGCGTCCAAAGGAGGATTCCAGGCCTTCGCGTTCGATACGCTCTACGAGCGCCTTATGCACGCTTTTTTCCATTCCGGAATAAACGTGGACAACATACCAACGCTTGCTCATGTGTGTCCTTTATTTCCAGCCCAGCAGCAGGCCATAGATGACCCACTCCAGACCTTTGTCGACGACCCACAGCAAGAGTCCCATTGCCGCGACGAACACGAAAACGATGCCCGTCATTTGCGTGGATTCTTTACGCGTCGGCCAGACCACACGCTTGACTTCGTTATAGGAGTCGCGGCCGAAGCTCAGGGTGCGGCGGCCGGGCTCGCTGAACCATGCGATGATGGCGGCAAGCACCAGGCTGCCCAGGAACACGCCGACGCGAACGATGGTGGGCTGGGCTTCGAGCATCGAGTAGCCGACGATGCCGGCCACGATAACAAGCACCGCCAGACCCAGCTTGATGCGATCTGTGCTACTGCTAACGGTTTCTACGTTGCTATTCGACATATTCCGGCATGTGACGCCACGTGTGCGGCTGCGATGAGACTGACTGTGTGGCAGGGGCAGTAGGAATCGAACCTACAACCTTCGGTTTTGGAGACCGACGCTCTGCCAATTGAGCTATACCCCTAGACCCTGAGCGCGAAGCGCCGGCTACGGCTGCCTCGCCTTGTACAACAAAAGCGGAAGAGCGCCACGCGCCCCTTCCGCCTACTACCTTGAACTTACTTGGTGATGGAGGCGACGACGCCGGCGCCCACCGTACGGCCGCCTTCGCGAATGGCGAAACGCAGGCCTTCTTCCATGGCGATCGGCGCGATCAGGCTGACCTTCATCGACACGTTATC
>Ga0182739_1002008_pt1 | contig 19794 bp, 15 predicted proteins | sample eDN5th30CBELigBY_FD_128873 | JGI IMG/M metagenome (GOLD analysis project Ga0182739, IMG submission 128873) | Enriched backyard soil microbial communities from Emeryville, California, USA - eDNA 5th pass 30_C BE-Lig BY (version 2) (version 2) | ecosystem: Environmental > Terrestrial > Soil >...
AAGTACATCTTCGACACGTTCGTGATCGGCTCCTCGAACCGCTTCGCGCACGCCGCCGCCGTCGCCGTCGCCGAAGCCCCGGCCAAGGCCTACAACCCGCTGTTCATCTACGGCGACTCGGGGCTGGGCAAGACCCACCTGCTGCACGCGATCGGCCACTACGCCCGCCACCTCTACAACGGCATCCGCGTGCGCTACGTGAACTCGGAGGAGTTCACCAACGACTTCATCAACTCGATCCGCGACGACGAGGGAACGAGCTTCAAGCAGACGTACCGCAACGTGGACATCCTGCTCATTGACGACATCCAATTCCTGGCGAACAAGGACGCGACGCAGGAGGAGTTCTTCCACACCTTCAACGCGCTCCACAACCACAACAAGCAGGTCGTGATCACCTCCGACCTGCCCCCGAAGCAGCTGTCCGGTTTCGAGGACCGCATGCGTTCGCGCTTCGAGTGGGGACTGCTCACCGACATCCAGCCGCCGGAGCTGGAGACCCGCATCGCGATCCTGCGCAAGAAGGCGACCGCGGAGGGCCTCTCGGCGCCGGACGACGTCATGGAGTACATCGCCTCGAAGATCTCCACCAACATCCGCGAGCTCGAGGGCGCGCTGATCCGCGTTACGGCTTTCGCCTCGCTGAACAGCCAGTCCGTGGACATGGCGCTGGCGGAGACGGTGCTCAAGGACCTGATCACCGACGAGGGGGCGCAGGAGATCACTGCGGCCACGATCGTGGCGCAGACCGCGGACTACTTCAACCTGAGCATCGACGAGCTGAACAGCAAGTCCCGCACCCGCACCCTGGTGACCGCCCGGCAGATCGCGATGTACCTGCTGCGCGAGCTCACGGACATGTCGCTGCCGAAGATCGGCCAGGAACTGGGCGGCCGCGACCACACCACGGTCATCCACGCCGACCGCAAGATCCGCGAGCTGATGGCGGAGCGGCGCGCCATCTTCAACCAGGTCACGGAGCTGACCAACCGCATCAAGCAGCAGCAGCGCGAGGGCTGAAACTCAGTTCCATTCGGTAAAAGCCACAGTTGTGGATAAAACTGTGGATGGTTAAGTGGATCACCGCCGGATTCCTGCGCATAACTCCCCTGGAGCCTGTGGATCCCTTAAATGGCGCGGATTTCTGTCCACCGCCCGGCAGGGGTTAAGTATTCGTAAACCACAGATTGTGCACATGCATAACCCGCAGGAACTCCCGGGTGCCGGGGGTTATCCACAGTATCCACAGCAGTTATTAACACTACGAACTACATCTTTTGGCAAATTCCAGATAACAAAACCCTCCACCCTTCCCCACGGATCCGGATCCCACAAACCAGGCACCGCACTCCGTAAAATCCGTCCCCGTCCCCGTTGCAAAAGCGAAACGCCCCACCCTTCTCAAAAGTTGGCCGGTAAGGCTGCCCGCCGCGAGAAACAGGCACGTGGCAGGCAGGTGGCTAACAATGGCGCCCCTCCCCGGCTCCCCCGGGATTTTGCTCACTTCCAGTGGGTGTTTCCAGGATTTTGCTATCTCCCAGGCAGTGTTCGGGAGATTTTGCTACCCATCCCCGGTTTCGGCCCGCGCACAATTCGCGGCAGACTGCCTCGCAGGTAGCAAAATTTTGGGCCGGGCCGAGGGCCGGAATCCGTAAAGGGCGAACCAACCCACCGGAACCGCGACCCGGAACCGGAGAAACTCCCCGGCATCGGCCCTTCCCCGTCCGAGGAAGATGCAACCGCCGGACACCCCGGACTCCCTGCCCCACACCTGGCACGTCCGGATGCGTCGCTTCCCCTTCCGGGCCGAACGGTGTGGGGACTTAGGACTGCCCCGCTAAGCTTGCTCCGACAAACGTGTAATTCCATTCGCTGCGGAAGGCGGACCACTTCGTGAAGTTCAGTGTCGAGAGGGACGTGCTCGCCGAGGCCGTATCCTGGACTGCCCGATCGCTGTCCCAGCGTCCGCCGTCGCCCGTTCTCTCCGGCATCCTGATCACCGCCGCCGCGGGAACCGTGTCACTGGCCGGCTTCGACTACGAGATTTCGGCGCACCTGGAGATCCCCGCCGAAACCACCGAGGAAGGCACCATCCTGGTGTCCGGCAAGCTCCTCGCGGAGATCTGCCGGTCCCTGCCCCAGGCCATGGTGACCGTCGAGACCGACGGCACCAAGCTCAACGTGGCCTGTGGCCGCAGCCGGTTCCACCTGGCCACCATGCCGGTGGCCGACTATCCCGAACTGCCGGTGCTTCCGGAGATCGCGGGCGTGGTCGACGGCGAGGCCTTCGCCCAGGCCGTCAGCCAGGTGATCGTTGCCGCCTCCAAGGACGACACCCTTCCCATCCTCACCGGCGTGAAGATGGAGATCGAGGACGACCTGATCACGTTCCTCGCCACCGACCGCTACCGCCTTGCCATGCGCGAGGTCTCCTGGAAGCCCGCCGTTCCGGGCATTTCCACCTCCGCCCTGGTCAAGGCCAAGACCCTGAACGAGGTCGCCAAGACGCTGGGCAGTTCCGGCGAACTGAAGATCGCGCTGGGCGAGAACAGCGAACTGATCGGCTTCGAATCCGGAAGCCGCCGCACCACCTCGCTGCTGGTGGACGGCGACTACCCGAAGATCCGCTCGCTCTTCCCCGAAAACACGCCGATCCACGCCACGGTGCGCACCACGGACCTGATCGAGGCCGTGCGCCGCGTCGCGGTCGTTGCCGAACGGAACACCCCGGTCCGGCTCGCCTTCACCGACGGCCAGCTCGCACTCGACGCCGGAACCGGCGAGGACGCGCAGGCCGAGGAGGCCATCGAGGCGCAGCTGGACGGCGAGGACATCACGGTCGCGTTCAACCCGGCCTACCTCGGCGAAGGCCTGAACGCGTTCGCCAGCGAGTTCGTGCGCTTCTCCTTCACCAGCGCCCCCAAGCCGGCCATGATGACGGCGCAGGACGCGCTCGACGGCGGGGACCGCGACGACTACCGCTACCTGGTGATGCCCGTTCGCCTGCCCAACTAGCCGGGCCGGCGGGACGCGTGTACATTTCCCACCTTTCCCTGACCGATTTCCGCAGCTACGCGCAGGCGGATTTCGAGTTGGGCCCGGGCACCACGGTATTCGTGGGCTCGAACGGCGTCGGCAAGACCAACATCGCCGAGGCGATCGGCTACCTGGCCTCGCTGTCCTCGCACCGCGTCTCCACCGACGCCCCGCTGATCCGTTTCGGCGCGGACAAGGCGCTGGTGCGGGCGCGCGTGGCGCGTGCGGGCCAGGCCACCGCCGTCGAACTGGAGATCGCGGCCGGAAAGGCCAACCGGGCGCGGATCAACCGCGCCAACCCGGTGCGGGCCCGGGACATCCTCGGGATAGTGCGCACGGTGCTGTTCGCCCCGGAGGACCTGGCCCTGGTCAAGGGGGATCCGGCCAACCGCCGCCGCTTCCTCGACGACCTGCTGGTGGCACTGCGGCCGCACCACGCGGCCACCCGCGGCGACTACGAACGGGTCCTCAAGCAGCGCAACGCCCTGCTGAAATCGGCCCGGAAGGGCCGGTTCAGCGCGGCGCACGAATCCACGCTCGAGGTCTGGGACCAGCACCTGGCAAAGGCCGGCGCGCGCCTGCTGCGCGGCCGGCTCGACGTGCTGGAACTGCTCTCTCCGCACTTGGGAGCGGAATATGCGGGCCTGACGGACGGTTCCAAGGCGGCCACCGCGCGGTACCGTTGCACCGTGGTCGAGGAACTGGACGACGACGGCGCCGCCGCCGCGCCGCCCGCGGACGCCGCGGGCACGGAGCCGGGCCGGCAGGGTCCGGCCGGGCAGGATCCGGCAGCTGCGGGCCGGGATGCCGGAGCCGTCCGCGCCCCCGGACTGGAGGGTGCCGGAACCGGGGAGCTGGAGCGGATGTTCCTGGCTGCCCTGGCCGCGCACCGAAAAAAGGAAACCGACCGCGGGATCACCCTGGTGGGGCCGCACCGGGACGAACTGGAACTGTTCCTTGGACCCGCGCCGGCCAAGGGCTACGCCTCCCACGGCGAGACCTGGTCGCTGGCCCTGGCCCTGCGGCTGGCGTCGTACCGCGTGCTCGGCGAGGACGATCCGCGCGAGGGGGCCGGCCCGATCCTGATCCTGGACGACGTGTTCGCCGAACTGGACGCCGACCGCCGCAGCCGGCTTGCCTCCGTCGTGGCCGGCGCCGAACAGGTGATCGTGACCGCGGCCGTGGCCGCGGACGTGCCCGCCGAACTGGGAGGACGGGTGCTCAGGGTGACGCCGGGGCACGTTTCGCCGTGAGCACCGGGGAGCCGCAGCCCCAGGAATTCGACGCCGCCCGGGCGATGCTGAACCGGATGCGGCAGTCGGCCCTGGCCCGCGGCGAGATCCGCGTCGATGCGGCCCAGGCCAAGCGGGCCGTGGAACGCAGGGCCGCCGAACGCGCCCAGCGGCGCAAGGGCCCGGCCGCGGTCCAATACGACGACGGGCGCGACCCGCAGGGGATCGGAAACGTCTTTGACCGGATGGTGCGCGACCGCGGGTGGACCTCCCCGGTGGCCGTCGGTTCCGTGATTTCCCGCTGGGAGGAGCTGGTGGGGCCGCAGATTTCCGCGCATTGCCGGCCCGAAAGCTTCGAAGCGACCACCGTGGTGGTGCGCTGCGATTCGACGGCATGGGCCACGCAGCTGCGCCTCCTGAGCCACAGCCTGCTCAAGCACTTCGACGAAAAACTGGGCCAGGGCGTGGTGACCGCGATCCAGGTGATCGGTCCGGCGGCGCCGAGCTGGCGCAAGGGCCTGCGGCGGGTCGCCGGACGGGGGCCGCGGGACACCTACGGCTGAGTCAGGGCCCATGCGGGCCAAATCCGGTGGGGCGCCTGCAGGCGCGTTTGGGGGTGCGGGGCGGCAGGGCCCCTCGGCGCAGGGCCGATTCGGCCCTCCTACGGGCGTTCATGGGCCTGTGGGGGGCATGTGGCGGGCGCGTTTCGCGCCTTTCTCGGGCGAAACGCGATAGAATTACATTCGTGGTGTCCCTCCGGCCCGGAGGGGCGCCGGTTCATGCGTGGGCCCAACTCGTATGGGGGCCCGCCCGCCCGATGCACAAGGAGTCTGCAGCGCCTGTGGCTACTGAGAACACCGCACCCCAGGAAGATCCCTCAGCGGAGGCCGGGGAATTGGCCACCGGCAAGGCGGAAAACGACTACGGAGCGTCCGCCATCACGGTCCTTGAGGGACTCGAGGCCGTGCGCAAGCGCCCCGGCATGTACATCGGCTCCACCGGTCCGCGCGGCCTGCACCACCTGGTGTACGAGGTCGTGGACAACTCCGTGGACGAGGCCCTGGCCGGTTATTGCGACCACATCAAGGTCACCCTCCAGGAGGACGGCGGCGTCCGCGTCGAGGACAACGGCCGTGGCATCCCGGTGGACATCCACCCCACCGAAGGCAAGCCGACCGTCGAGGTGGTGATGACGATCCTGCACGCCGGCGGCAAGTTCGGCGGCGGCGGCTACGCCGTCTCCGGCGGCCTGCACGGGGTGGGCATTTCCGTGGTGAACGCGCTTTCGCGCCGGGTGGACACCGTCGTCAAGCGCCAGGGCCACGCCTGGCGGATGTCCTTCGCCGATGGCGGCAAACCGCAGGGTCCGCTGGTCAAGGGCGAGGAAACCGGCGAGACCGGCACCACGCAGACGTTCTACGCGGACCCTGAGATCTTCGAGTCGACGGAGTACGACTTCGAGACCCTGCGCGCCCGCTTCCAGCAGATGGCCTTCCTGAACAAGGGCCTGCGCATCACGCTGACGGACGAGCGCAGCGTCGAGCCGGACGAGGACGAGATCGCCGAGGAGCCCGAGGAGGCGCCCAAGCACCGCGTCGTCGACTACCGCTACGAGGCCGGCCTGCTGGACTACGTCAAGCACCTCAACGCCTCCAAGAAGGTGGAACTGGTCCACGAGGACGTCATCTCCTTCGAGTCCGAGGACACGGAGAAGAAGATCTCCGTGGAGGTCGCGATGCAGTGGACCACCGCCTATTCGGAGTCGGTGCACACCTACGCGAACACCATCAACACGCACGAGGGCGGAACCCACGAGGAGGGGTTCCGCGCCGCGATGACGGCGCTGATCAACCGCTACGCGCGCGACAAGCAGATCCTCAAGGAAAAGGACGACAACCTCACCGGCGACGACATCCGCGAGGGCCTGACCGCCGTCATCTCGGTCAAGCTCGGCGAGCCGCAGTTCGAGGGCCAGACCAAGACCAAGCTGGGCAACTCGATGGCCAAGGGCTTCGTCCAGGGCGTCGTCAACGAGGAGCTCGGCGACTGGCTGGAGCGCAACCCCAACACCGCCCGCGACATCATCCGCAAGGCGCAGCTGGCCGCGACCGCGCGCATGGCCGCCCGCAAGGCCCGCGAGAACGCCCGCCGCAAGTCGCCGCTGGAATCCTTCGGCATGCCCGGCAAGCTCTCCGACTGCTCCTCGAAGAACCCGGTGGAGTGCGAGGTCTACATGGTGGAGGGCGACTCCGCCGGCGGTTCGGCCAAGCGCGGCCGCAACCCGGAGACCCAGGCGATCCTGCCGCTGCGCGGCAAGATCCTCAACGTCGAACGCGCCCGCCTCGACAAGGCGCTCGGCAACGCCGAAGTCCAGTCCATGATCACGGCCTTCGGCACCGGCATCGGCGAGGAGTTCGACCTCGCCAAGCTGCGCTACCACAAGATCGTGCTGATGGCCGATGCCGACGTCGACGGCCAGCACATCACCACCCTGCTGCTGACGCTGCTGTTCCGCTACATGCGCCCGCTGATCGAAAACGGGTTCGTCTACCTGGCGCAGCCGCCGCTGTACCGCATCAAGTGGTCCAACGCCGCGCACGACTACGTGTTCAGCGACCGGGAGCGGGACGAGGCGCTGCGCAAGGGCCAGGCGGCCAACAAGCGCCTGCCCAAGGACAACGGCATCCAGCGCTACAAGGGCCTGGGCGAGATGGACTACACCGAGCTGTGGGACACCACCATGGACCCGGAGCGCCGCACCCTGCTGCAGGTCACCATGGAGGACGCCGCCGCGGCGGACCAGATCTTCTCCGTGCTGATGGGCGAGGACGTCGAGTCCCGGCGCACGTTCATCCAGCAGAACGCGAAGGACGTGCGCTTCCTGGACATCTGATCCGGCCGGACCAGTTCCGAGCGCCCTTCGACGCATGCAGACTTTGACTAGAGGAAGAACCCGATGAGCGATCAGACTCCCGAGAACCCGCAGAACCCCGAGGCGGCGCAGGACCCCGTGGAGGGCACCGTGATCGACCGCGTCGAGCAGGTCGACCTGCAGACCGAGATGCAGCGGTCCTACCTGGACTACGCCATGGCCGTGATCGTCGGCCGCGCGCTGCCGGACGTGCGCGACGGCCTCAAGCCGGTGCACCGCCGCGTGCTGTACGCGATGTTCGACGGCGGCTACCGCCCCGAGCGCGCCTACAACAAGTGCGCCCGCGTGGTCGGCGAAGTCATGGGCCAGTACCACCCCCACGGCGACACCGCCATCTACGACGCCCTGGTGCGCCTCATCCAGGACTGGACCATGCGCTACCCGCTGGCCCTTGGCCAGGGCAACTTCGGTTCCCCGGGCAACGACGGCGCCGCGGCCCCGCGATACACCGAAACCAAGATGGCCCAGCTGGCCATGGAGATGGTGCGGGATATCGACGACGAAACCGTCGACTTCCAGGACAACTATGACGGCAAGAACCAGGAACCGACGGTCCTTCCGGCCCGCTTCCCGAACCTCTTGGCCAACGGCTCCTCCGGCATCGCCGTCGGCATGGCCACCAACATCCCGCCGCACAACCTGCGCGAGCTGGCCGACGGCGTGCAGTGGTACCTGGAGCACCCGGGAGCCTCCAAGGAGGAGCTGCTCGAGGCGCTCATCCAGCGCGTCAAGGGCCCCGATTTCCCCACCGGCGCCATGATCCTGGGCCACAAGGGCATCGAGGAGGCGTACCGCACCGGGCGCGGCTCCATCACCATGCGGGCGGTCGTCAGCGTCGAGGAACTCCAGGGCCGCACCTGCCTGGTCGTGACCGAGCTTCCCTACCAGGCCAACCCGGACAACCTGGCGATCAAGATCGCCGAGCTGGTCAAGGACGGCAAGATCCAGGGCATCGCCGACCTGCGCGACGAAACCTCCGGCCGCACCGGCCAGCGCCTGGTGATCGTGCTCAAGCGCGACGCCGTGGCCAAGGTGGTCCTGAACAACCTCTACAAGCACACGTCGCTGCAGGAGAACTTCTCCGCGAACATGCTGGCGCTGGTCGACGGGGTGCCGCGCACGCTGTCCATCGACGCGTTCATCCGCCACTGGGTGACGCACCAGATCGAGGTCATCGTCCGGCGCACCCGGTTCCGCCTGCGCAAGGCGGAGGAGGCGGCCCACATCCTGCGTGGCCTGCTCAAGGCGCTCGACGCCCTCGACGAGGTCATCGCCCTGATCCGCCGCTCGTCCACCGTAGAGGCCGCGCGCGAGGGCCTGAAGGACCTGCTGGAGATCGACGACATCCAGGCCCAGGCGATCCTGGACATGCAGCTGCGCCGCCTGGCCGCCCTGGAGCGCCAGAAGATCACCGACCAGCACGCCAAGCTCGAGGCCGAGATCGCCGAGTACCGGGTGATCCTCGACGATCCGGGCCGCCAGCGGCAGATCATCTCCGAAGAGCTGCACGAGATCGTCGCCAAGCACGGCGACGACCGCCGCACCAAGATCCTCATGGGCTACGACGGCGACATGTCCGTCGAGGACCTCATCCCCGAAGAGGAAATGGTCGTCACGATCACCCGTGGCGGCTACGTCAAGCGCACCCGCAGCGACAACTACCGCTCGCAGAACCGCGGCGGCAAGGGAATCAAGGGCGCGCAGCTGCGCGGCGACGACGTCGTCGAGCACTTCTTCGTCACCACGACCCACAACTGGCTGCTGTTCTTCACCAACCACGGGCGCGTCTACCGGGCCAAGTGCTACGAGCTCGCCGAGGCCGGCCGCGACGCCAAGGGCCAGCACGTGGCCAACCTGCTCGCCTTCCAGCCGGACGAGCGCATCGCCCAGGTCCTGGACCTGCGCGACTACGAGCAGGCACCATACCTGGTCCTGGCCACCAAGAACGGCCTGGTCAAGAAGACCCGCCTGGCGGACTACGACACCAACCGCAGCGCCGGGGTGATCGCCATCAACCTGCGCGAGGACGACGAACTGGTCTCCGCGCAGCTGGTCAGCGAAACCGACGACCTCATGCTGGTGTCCCGCCACGGCCAGTCGGTCCGCTTCACCGCCACCGACGAGGCGCTGCGCCCGATGGGCCGCAACACCTCCGGCGTGACGGGCATGAAGTTCCGTGACGACGACGAGCTGCTCGCCGCCGACGTCGTCACCGAGGGCTCCTACGTCTTCATCGTCACCGAGGGCGGCTACGCCAAGCGCAGCTCCATCGAGGAGTACCGCGTGCAGGGCCGCGGCGGCCTGGGCATCAAGGTCGGCAAGTACCAGGAGGACCGCGGCCACCTGGTCGGCGCGCTGATCGTCCAGGAGGAGGACGAGGTCCTGGTGGTCATGGAGGGCGGCAAGGTGGTCCGCTCCGACGTGGCGCAGGTTCCGGCCAAGGGCCGCGACACGATGGGCGTGATCTTCGCCAAGCCCGACAAGAAGGACCGCATCATCGCGGTGGCCAAGAACACCGAGCGCGGGCTCGGAACGGACGCCGATGACGATGCAGTACCGTTGGATGCGAACCAGATCCCGGCTGAGGCGGAGTCCGTTCCGTCCGTTGCGGACGGGGCGTCGCCGGCGGCCGACAACGACGGAGGTAATGCGTGAGCACCCCGAACACTCCCCGCCAGGGAGCTTCCCGCCCCGCAGCGGCAGCCGGGGCACGTCCGGCAGCGCCGCGGCAGGCACCGGCAAGTGCCGCCCGTCCCGCAGCCGCCGGCCAGCGTCCCGCCCAGGGCCAGCGTCCCGCGGCGGCCGGCGGGTCCCGCCCCGCCCCGCAGGGCCAGCAGCGTCCGGCCCCGCGCCCGGGCCAGCAGCAGCTGGTGCGCCCGGCACCCAAGGCCAAGGTCCGCAAGGCCCGCCTGCTGGTCAGCAAGGTGGACCCGTGGTCCGTGCTGAAGATGGCGTTCCTGCTGTCCGTGGCGCTGGGCATCGTCACGGTGGTCGCCTCCGTGGTGCTGTGGACCGTGCTGGATCTGACCGGCATCTTCGACCGCATCAACGAACTGCTGCGCGACGTCGCGGGCACGGAGAGCTCCTTCGACCTCAAGGACCTCATCTCGCTGGGCCAGGTGGCCTCCTTCGCGACCATCGTCGCCGTGGTCAACGTGGTGCTGCTGACGGCCCTGTCGATGCTTTCGGCGGTGCTCTACAACATTTCCTCCACCCTGGTCGGCGGCATCGGCGTCACGCTCACCGACGACTAGCCGTCCAGGCGGCTTCCACGCCTCGCTTCGCTCGGCGCGGGTCCCTCGCCGCCTGGACTTGCAGGCCCGCACGGACGGCCCCCGGCCGCGGAACGCTCCGCGGCCGGGGGCTGTTTCCTTGTTCCGTTTCCGGGCCGCGTGCCCCGAAAAACCGCAGGAAAACGCCCAAATGCGGCCGATTTGGTTTCTCTGCGGTTCTTCGGTAAAGTCTTATCTCGTCCTAAGGGACACTGAGGGCGTATAGCTCAGGCGGTTAGAGCGCTTCGCTGATAACGAAGAGGTCCCAGGTTCAAGTCCTGGTACGCCCACGGATCCCTCCACGGTTGAGTCAAGGAGGACCGCATGCGCAAGCTGGTGGTTCTGGCAGCCGCGATTGCGGGAATCTTCACTTACCGGAAGTGGAAGGAATCCGAAGCGGAGAAATCCGCTTGGAGCCGGTCGACCGACAAGGTAGACTAGCCCCCCCTTCCGGGGGCATGGCGCAATTGGTAGCGCACCTGCTTTGCAAGCAGGGGGTTAGGGGTTCGAGTCCCCTTGCCTCCACCGGATGAAATGTCCCGGACCCCCAGGGTCCGGGACATTTCCGTTTCCGCTCCGGCTTCCTCGCCGGGCCTGCGTCCGTGCAGCGCCGTGGACCTCGGTAGTGTTGTACGGTGATCTTCCTCCTCGCGGCGTTGGGCATCCTGGGCGTGTCCGCCTCCGGTCCCATCATTGCGGCAACCCCCGGCGTCCCCATCCTGGCCATGGCGTTCTGGCGCAATGCGCTCGGCTCCGCCACCATGGCGGCCCCGGTGGTGGTCCGCGACCCGGCGGCGTTCTCCCGGGCCGGCCGCCACGGCTGGGGCTGGAGCGCCGTGGCCGCGGTGGCACTGGCCCTGCACTTCATCTGCTTTATGTCCGCCGCCCGGATGACCACCGTCGCGGCGGCCACGGCGCTGGTGTGCCTGCAGTCGGCGTGGATCGCCCTCTACCAGCGGCTGCGCGGGGTCCGGCTCCCGTGGGCGGTGGCGGGCGGGATCGCGCTGTCCTTCGCCGGCGTCGTCGCCATCACCGGGTTCGACCTCGGCGGCGACCCGCGGGCCCTCCAGGGCGACGTGCTCGCCATCCTCGGCGGCCTGCTGGCCGGCGTCTATACCCTGGCCGGAGCCAAGGCCCGCGAAACCCTCGCCACGGGCCCCTACACCACCCTCTGCTACGGGATGACGGCGGCGATCATGCTGGGCCTGTGCCTGGCCCTCCAGGTCCCCCTGTGGGGGTTCGGGCCGGCCGGGTGGATCGGGATCCTGGCCCTGACGGTGTTTGCGCAGCTGATGGGCCATACAGTGTTCAACCACCTGGTCAAGCGCCTGGGTGCCCTGACGGTCTCCATGCTGATCCTGCTGGAGATTCCCGGGGCGGCCCTCATCGCCGCCCTCCTGGTGGGCGAGTCCCTCCCGGTGGGCACCTACGCGGGCATGGCGCTGATCATGGCCGGCCTGGCCGCCGTCGTCCGGGGACAGCGTGCCGCGGTGACGGCGCCCGCGCAGGAGAAGGAGGAAGCGCCGCTGGGCGCGGACTGATCCGGCGCCGCCGCTGCGCACCGGCGCGGCGGTGGATGAAGCGCAGGGTCCTGGCCGGGTAGTAGATGGACAGGAAGATCAGTTCCGGAATCCTCAGGACCTTCCGTTGGATCCGGTGCGCCTTGTAGGTGCGGTCGAAGCGCCCCACGTAGCGGCGGTAGTCCCGCGGGGAGTCCTCCAGCCGGCGCGCCGACATTCCGGCCACCATGGTCGGGACGTAGCGCACCGCCATGCGGTGTTCGGCCAGGTGCAGGGAGATGTCGATGTCCTCGTGCATGAGGTCCGCCTCGTCGCGGCACACCTCCGGGGCGATCGCTTCCCAGGCGGTGCGGCGCAGGGCCATGTTCGAGCCGAAGAGGAAGTGGTGCTGCCGGCAGGCCAGCTTCAGGACCAGCTGGCGCAGGCGGTCGTCCGCCTTCAGTCCCCACCGGCGCAGCGGCATGTCGTAGTAGTGCACCGGCCCGGTGGCGCCCATGACCTCGGGGTCCCGGAACGCGCTGGCGACCTGCGCCACCCAGTCCGGCTCCAGCACCGAATCGGCGTCGATGCGTCCCAGCACGTCTCCCGTGGCCAGGCCCAGCCCGACGTTCCGGGTGGGGACCAGCCCCTGTTCGGCGTCCTGCCTGGCCAGCCGGAGCGGGGCCTCGGGGTGCTCGCGCTGCATCCGGCGCACGATCGCGGCCGTGCGGTCCGTGGACCCGTTGTCCACCACGATGATTTCCCGCGCGGGCACGCTCTGGCGCAGGGCCGCGGCCACGCACTGCCGGATGACGCCTTCCTCGTTGTAGGCGGGAATGACCAGGGAAACGGTGGGCGGCCGGGGATGCACGCCCATAATGTACCAACCCCGCCCATCACAAAGGGTGCATGACAAAGGCGCAGGGCCCCGCGGTTGCGGGGCCCTGCGCCTTGGTGCCGGCGTGCGTGCGCTACTCGGCCGCGCCGTCCGAGGTCCGACGGCGGGTGCCGCCGCGCGGGCCCGGCTTCGGAACCTCCGTGGTGCCCTCCCCGGGAACCTCGGGTTCGGTGCCCGTGCCGGCTTCGCCAACGGAGGACTCCGCCACTTCCTCGGCCGGTGCGATTTCCTCCGTCTGGGCGGTTTCGGGCTCAGTGGCCGCGGTCGCGGAAACCGGGGCCGCCGGAGCCACGGGCCCGGAGGTCGCGGCGCCCGGTTCCCCGGCCTCCGGGACGGCCACGGCCGGGATCGGCGCCGGGTCCACCGGGGCGGGGGACTTCCAGGGGTCCTCGACCGGCTTGGAAGCCTTCCACGCGGCGATGCCCGCGGCGACCGCGGCGGCGAAGACCGCGAAGACCAGCAGGCCCTTCTTCCTGCCTCCCTTGCGGAAGTGTTCCTTCTGGACCTTCTTGGTGGCGGCGAGCCCGGCAGCGGCGGCCGCGCTGGCTGCCGCCTTCCGGGCCTTCTTCTGGGTTTTCTTGTCCGCCTTGGTCATCGCGGCCGCCTTCTGCACCACCGGCGCGGCGACCACGTCGAGCTTGCGGATGGTGTAGTCGGCCGCTTCGCCGAGCTTCACGCTGGCGGCCGGGAGGTATTCGCGGACCACCACGTCGCGGGCGTGCTGGAGCGCCGGAGCGGCCCTGTCCGCCGCGCCCTGGATCCTCGGGGCGGCCTCGTCGACCGCGGCCGAAATCTTCGGGGCGACCCTTTCAAGGCTTTCCTGGATTTTCGGGGTCACTTTGTAGACTCCTTCCGCGAGTTCTTGGGCGGCACGGGACAGGCCCTCCTGGATCTTCGGAGAGGCCGTTTCGATGCCTTTCTCGGCCCAGTAGACGGCCGCCTCCATCTTGGGTGCGGCCCAGTCCTTGGCGCTGTCGACGGAAACGCCGAGGTTTCGGGCACTGCGTTCGGTATTCTTCACACGTTCCTCCCGGATGCTAAGGGGCTTCGCCGCCCAGCCTACGCGTATGTCAAGCCCGCGGGCCATCGTCCCGGCGCCGTGTGTTGGGCGCGCCGTCCGATGTTCACTGTCCGCGTACCCGAGCCGGACAGGCGGCCGGGAACCCCATGGAAGAATGGGGGTCATGACTGCTATCCCCACGCACAAGGCGACCATCCACACCAATCTTGGCGACATCGTCGTGAACCTCTTCGGCAACCACGCGCCGAAGACCGTCAAGAACTTCGTTGGCCTCTCCACCGGCGAGCAGACCTGGGTTGACCCCCAGAGCGGCGAAGAGAAGACCGGTACCCCGCTGTACAACGGCACCATCTTCCACCGCATCATCTCCGACTTCATGATCCAGGGCGGCGATCCGCTGGGCCAGGGCATCGGCGGCCCGGGCTACCGCTTCGACGACGAGATCAACCCGGACCTGGACTTCACCCAGCCGTACAAGCTGGCCATGGCGAACGCCGGCATCCAGGGCGGCCGCGGCACCAACGGTTCCCAGTTCTTCATCACCTCGGTTCCGACCACGTGGCTGCAGGGCAAGCACACCATCTTCGGCGACGTGACCGACGAGTCCTCCCGCGCCGTCGTCGACTCGCTGAACGCCGTTGCCACCGACGGCCGCGACAAGCCGCTCCAGGACGTCGTGATCTCCAGCATCGACATCGAGGAGCTCTAGGCAGCTTCCCCGCGCCGCACCGGCGCCCTTGGTCCCGCCCGGTCCCCGCAGGGAATCCGCGGCGGGACCTTGCCTTTTAACAGCCCGCCGTTTAAGGGCCCGTACGGCCGTGGCGGCCCCTTAAACGGCAAGGTCCGCCGGGACCGCCCTTAGACGGCAAGGTCCGCCGGGACCGCCGCCCGCCCCCAAGCATCCACACCCAACACCCAGGAGCCCCCTCATGGCCTTCGGCCAACCCGCACACCAGCCCGAGATGGAAGTGCCGGTCTGCCCGCGCCACCCCGACCGCCCCTCATACGTGCGGTGCCAGCGCTGCGGCCGGCCGGCCTGCCCGGAGTGCCAGCGCTCCGCCCCCGTCGGCGTCCAATGCGTCGACTGCGTGGCTGAAACGAACCGTGCCCTGCCGGTGCACAGGACGTCGCTGGGCGGCAGGGTGCGCGACGGCAAGCCGGTGGTCACCTACACGCTGATCGGGTTGTGCGTGGCCGTGTACGTGCTGCAACTGGTATTCCCCGGGGTACAGGAAGCCCTGGCCTACAACGGGCTGTACACCGGGTCCGAACCGTGGCGGATGCTCACCTCCACCTTCCTGCACTCGCAGGGGTTCCTGATGCACATCGCGTTCAACATGTACGCGCTGTTCATCATCGGCCGGATCCTGGAGCCGATGCTGGGCCGGGCCCGGTTCCTGGCGCTGTACCTCCTGGCGGGCATTGGCGGGTCCGTCGCCGTGCTGCTGATCAACCCCTATTCCTGGGTCGTGGGAGCCTCCGGCGCGGTCTTTGGGCTGTTCGGGGCCCTGCTGGTGGTCACGCGGGCCCGCGGGGGCAACTACCGGCCGATCCTGCTGCTATTGGGCATCAACCTGGCGATCGGGTTCATCCCCGGCACGAACATCGCCTGGCAGGCCCACGTGGGAGGACTGGCCGCGGGGGCCGCCCTGGCCGCGGTGTTCGTCTACGCCCCGCGCGGCCCCCGCCGGGCGGCGTTCCAGTGGGCGGGCGTGGTGCTCGTGGCGGCGGTGCTGCTGGGACTGACCTGGATCGGATGGCAGAACGTGCTCCAGGACGTGGCCCAGCGGTACGCCTCCGTGTAGCGCCGGCCCCCTGCCCCGCCGTTTCCACAGTGGTTATCCACAGTGTTAATAACTGACAGTCATGTAATTCGGGACGCGAAGGGAATGGTTCACGCCAAAAATGGGGAATTGACCAGCGCCAAGGGGTTCCGGAGGCTGAATATGCACACGTCGATCCACATCTGTGGATAACGCTGTGCACAGACTGTGGGGTGTGGATAGCCTGACTTGGGACTATCCGGTTCCGCCGGCTTCACGGTGCCGGATGCCCCCATCTTCCGCGGTTTCACGCGGGATATCCAGAGGAAAGGGGCATTCTCCACAGCACTTCTCCACAGTGTTAATAACTTACGTTCCTGTAATTCAGCGGCCCGACCGGCCCGCATCGCCGCCATTTCGGGCCGTCGAACACAGTTACCAACACAATTGTCCCCATCTGTGGATAACGCTGTGCACAGACTGTGGTTTCCGGGCGCGGGGAAGCCGGCAGGGGCACTAGGATCGGAGGGGTGAAATCCCCAGAGTCCACCGGCCCCGCCGCGCCCTCGCAGACGGTTTCCCCGGACCGCGCACTTCCCCTCAGCCGCGGCAGGACCGCCCGGCGCGCCTGGACCGTTGCCGCGCTCACGCTGCTGGCCCTGGTCGCCGGGGCCGCCTTCCGTTCGACCACCGGCGCCCTCCTGGAGCCGCTGGAAGCCGAGTTCGGCTGGACGCGCTCCGCGACCAGCGGCGCGGTCACCGCCAACCTGGTGGTCTACGGCCTGACCGCGCCGTTCGCGGCCGCCGCCATGGAGCGGTTCGGGGTGAAGCGGGTGGTGACCGCCGGCCTGCTGCTCACCGCCGCCGGCAGCGCCCTGACCACCGTCATGACCGGCCTGTGGCAGCTGTGGGTCCTGTGGGGGGCCTTCATCGGCGTCGGCACCGGAGTCATGGCCCTGGTGTTCGGGTCCGTCGTCGCCAACCGCTGGTTCGCCACCCGGCGCGGGCTGGTGATGGGCCTGTTCTCCGGCGCCAACGCCTGCGGGCAACTGATCTTCCTGCCGCTGATCGTCCATCTGGCCCACTCCTCCGGTTGGAGGGCCGCCGCCCTCGCGGTGGCCCTCCTGGCGGCGCTGATCGTTCCGTTCTGGCTGCTGTGGTTCGCCGACCGGCCGCAGGACCTGGGCCTGCGCCCCTACGGGGAAAATCCCGACCATCCGCAGCCGGACCCCGCGCCGTCGGCCGTTCCGGCCTGGAAGCTGGCCGTCGTCGTGCTCCGGGAGGCGGCGCGCCGGCGGGCGTTCTGGATCCTGTCCTTCACCTTCTTCGTCTGCGGATGGTCCACCAACGGCCTGGTCCAGACCCATTTCATCCCCGCCGCGCACGACCACGGCATGCCCGCCACCACCGCCGCGGGGCTGCTCGCGATCATCGGGGTGTTCGACATGGTCGGCACCGTCCTTTCCGGCTGGCTGACCGACCGCTTCAATCCCGCCCTGCTGCTGGTGGCTTACTACGGCCTGCGCGGACTTTCGCTCGTGTTCATCAACACCATGCTGGCCCCCACCATCGAGCCGCCGCTGTGGATCTTCATCGTCTTCTACGGCCTGGACTGGGTGGCGACCGTGCCTCCGACGGTGGCCCTGTGCCGGGAACACTTCGGCATCCAGCGCGCCGGCATCGTGTTCGGCTGGGTGTTCGCCGCGCACATGGTCGGCGCCGGCATCGCCTCCACCGCGGCCGGATGGATCCGTGAGGCCACCGGCAGCTACGCGCTGGCGTGGATGTCCGCCGCCATCCTCTGCGGGGCGGCCGCCGTTTCGCTGTTCGTCATCCGCTCACGCAGGCAGGCGCCAGCCCTCCGGCCCGCCGCGTAGCGTCTCCCGTCCCGGCGGGATGCGTGACAGGCTCCGTGCCCGCCGCTAGCGTGGGAAAGTCCGCCGCGTCCGCGGACGACGCCGCAAAGACGTTCCGAAGGGAGACCCCATGCCGTTGGAACATCGGCCGCTGGAACACCGGCCGATCATGCCCGCCGACACCGGGGCGTGGAGCGCCCTGACCGACGCGCTCGCCGCGGCGGACGGCACTGACGAGCGCTACGCCCCCGAGGACCTGGCGGAGGAACTCGACGAACCCGGCTTCACCGCCGCCCTCGACAGCATCGGAGTCTGGGACGGGGACCGGATGGTCGGCTACGGCCAACTGCGCGTCAGGACCGCCCTGCTCGAGGGCCGGGCGATCGCCAACATCCACGGGGGCGTCGACCCCGCCTACCGGGGCCGCGGCGTGGGACGGGACATCATGGACCGCCTGGAGGCGCGGGCGGGCCAGCTCGCGGCCGAGCGCCACCCCGGGGCCCCGGTGCGGGTGGACGTGTGGGCGAACGCCCCGGGGTCGGGGACCACCCGGCTGGCGGCCGCCCGGGGCTACGAGCCGGTGCGCTACTTCCAGGACATGCGGCTGGACCTCCCCCGCTGGCAGGCCCCGGACACGGGACAGGGACCGGACCAAGGACAACCGTCCCCGCTGGCCCTCCCCTTCGAGCCGCGCCATGCCGAAGCGGTCCGGCTGGCCCATAACGAGGCCTTCGCCGACCACTGGGGCTCCACCCCGCGCACCCCGGAGGCCTGGGCGGACATGCTCGCCTCGCGCAGCGCGCGCCCGGCGCTCTCCCGCGTCGCGCTCTCCCGCCCGCGGACCGGGGCCTCCGCCGGTCCCGCCGCGTCGTCCGCTCCGGAAGGGACCGGCGCCCCGGCCGCTGACGCCGTCGACTCCTACGTGCTGTGCGCCGAATGGACTCCCGGAACGCTCCACGTCAACCTGGTCGGCACCCGGCGTCGGGCCCGGGGCCGCGGCCTGGCCGCCACGCTGCTGACGGACGTCGTCCGGGCGGCGCGGGAGGCCGGGTACCAATGCGTGGAACTGGGCGTGGACTCGGAGAGCCCCACCGGTGCCGTGGGCCTGTACGAGCGCGTCGGCTTCGCCACGATCCGCACCAACGTGGTCTATTCCCGGCTCCTCTAGGCCCCTACCGTTGTCGGCGCCTCCCCGACCTCGCTGCGCTCGGCCGGCGGCCCCTCGGCGCCTACACTGGGGCCCATGGGTGTGGAACGGTCCGGCAGCCCGAAGGGAGAACCGCCTCCCCGTCCCGCGGTCCTGCCCGGTTATGCGTTCCCGTCCCACGGCATCCTTCCGTCAAGCCGCACGGTCTTCTCCCGCCGCACGGTCCTCTCCCGCCGCGCCGTACTGGCCGCCGCGGTGGCCGGGCTCCTGGCCGGGTGCGGCACCGGCGGCCGCGGCGGGGCATCGTCCCCTCCCCAAGCCACCGCAAGCGCGACCGCCGCAAGCGCCGCCCCGGCGTCGTCCTCTGCCCCCGCGGACGGCGGGGACCCGGCCGTCACCGCAACCATTGCCGAGGGGCTGGACACCCCGTGGTCGCTGGCCTTCCTGCCTGACGGCACCGCCCTGGTCTCCGAGCGCGACACCGCCCTCATCCGGCGCATCGGTCCGGCCGTGGGCGGATCGGGCGGGAATGGATCGGACGGCGGCGGGCGGGGCCTGAACGAACCGGTCGCCGAGGTCCCCGGCACCGTCCACGGCGGCGAGGGCGGCCTGCTGGGCCTGGCGCTCTCTCCCGATTTTGCCCGCGACGGGCTGCTCTACGCCTACCGCACCGCGGTGGACGGCAACCGCGTGAGCTCCTTCCGCTACGGCGACGGTCCGGGCCCCGCAAACGCCTTGGGCCGCGAAACCGTCCTGTTCGCGGGCATCCCCAGCAGCCGCATCCACAACGGTGGCCGGATCGCCTTCGGCCCCGACGGCTTCCTGTATGTCGGGACCGGGGACGCCTCCCACGCGGACTCGGCGCAGGACACCGCCGCGCTCGCCGGCAAGATCCTGCGGCTGGCCCGGGACGGGACGCCCGCGCCCGGGAACCCCTTCGGCAATGCGGTCCACAGCTTCGGCCACCGCAACGTGCAGGGCCTGGCCTGGGACGGGCACGGGCGCCTGTGGGCGAGCGAATTCGGCCCGGACCGCGACGATGAACTGAACCTGGTCCGCGCCGGCGACAACCACGGCTGGCCACTGGTCACCGGCACGCACCCGGCCGCCGGGACCGTCCCGGCGGTGCACGTGTGGC
>Ga0182739_1002010_pt1 | contig 19765 bp, 15 predicted proteins | sample eDN5th30CBELigBY_FD_128873 | JGI IMG/M metagenome (GOLD analysis project Ga0182739, IMG submission 128873) | Enriched backyard soil microbial communities from Emeryville, California, USA - eDNA 5th pass 30_C BE-Lig BY (version 2) (version 2) | ecosystem: Environmental > Terrestrial > Soil >...
ACGGGGTTCTCGCTGTGCGGCACTGTCGCGACAACGGGTTAGGCTCGTGTGACCACCGCGGAAGGGAGTCGAGATGGCACGCATCGGTGAGAGCGCTGACCTGCTCAAGTGCTCGTTCTGCGGAAAATCGCAGAAGCAGGTCCAGCAGCTGATCGCCGGTCCGGGCGTCTACATCTGCGACGAATGCGTCGAGCTCTGCAACGAGATCATCGAAGAGCGTCTCGCCGAGGCGGGCGAAGAGGTGCAGAGCGAGTTCGATCTGCCCAAGCCGAAAGAGATCTTCGCGTTCCTGGAAGAGTACGTAATCGGGCAGGAGCCGGCGAAGAAGGCGCTGTCGGTCGCCGTGTACAACCACTACAAGCGCGTCCGGGCCCGCAACACCCTCTCGGCAGCCGATGCCGTCATCGACGATGTCGACATCCAGAAGAGCAACATCCTGCTGATCGGCCCCACCGGCTGCGGCAAGACCTACCTCGCCCAGACCCTCGCGAAGCGTCTCAATGTGCCGTTCGCGGTCGCCGACGCCACCGCCCTCACCGAGGCCGGGTATGTCGGCGAAGACGTCGAGAACATCCTGCTCAAGCTCATCCAGGCCGCCGACTACGACGTCAAGCGCGCCGAGACCGGCATCATCTACATCGACGAGGTCGACAAGATCGCCCGCAAGGCCGAGAACCCCTCGATCACCCGCGACGTCTCGGGCGAGGGCGTGCAGCAGGCGCTGCTGAAGATCCTCGAGGGAACGGTCGCCTCGGTCCCGCCGCAGGGGGGGCGCAAGCACCCGCATCAGGAGTTCATCCAGATCGACACGACGAACGTGCTGTTCATCGTGGCCGGGGCATTCGCCGGGCTCGAGGACATCATCTCGGCCCGCGTCGGCAAGCGCGGCATCGGGTTCGGGGCGCCGCTGCACTCCAAGCGCGACGAGGCGCAGCTGTTCAGCGAGGTGCTGCCGGAGGACCTGCACAAGTTCGGGCTGATCCCGGAGTTCATCGGCCGGCTGCCGGTCGTCACCACCGTCACGCCGCTCGACCAGGACGCGCTGATGCAGATCCTCACCGTACCGAAGAACGCCCTGGTGCGCCAGTACCAGCGCATGTTCGAACTCGACGGCGTCGAGCTGGAGTTCGAGAAGGACGCGCTGGAGGCCATCGCCGATCTGGCGAAACTGCGGCAGACCGGCGCCCGCGGTCTGCGGGCGATCCTGGAGGAGGTGCTCGGGCCGATCATGTTCGAGGTGCCCTCCTCCGACGAGGTCGCCCGGGTCGTCGTGACGCGCGAGGCGGTCCTCGACAACGCGGCCGCGACGATCGTCCCGCGCAGCACGCGCGCCCCCCGAGAGAAGTCCGCGTAGCTCGCCGGTCGAGTAGCGCGCAGCGCGTGTCGAGACCCTCGTGACCGCCGCCCTTCTCGCCGCCACCGGCGTCCTGGCCCTCCTCACCCTCCTCCCCGGACCGGACTTCGCCATCGTCGTCCGCTGGGCATCGATCTCGTTCCGCACCGGAGTGCTCGCGGCGCTCGGCGTCGTCACGGGGTGCACCCTGTGGGGCGTGCTCGCCGTCGCCGGCCTCGCGGCGCTGTTCACGGCATCCCCGCCGGCCTACGAGGTGGTGCGGCTCGCCGGGGCGGGCTATCTGGTCTGGATGGCGGCGCGCCTGATCGGCAGGGCAGGGCACTCGGCGGATGCGGGGGTCGCCGTGCCCGCGCGGCGCGCGTACCGCCAGGGGCTGGCCACCAATCTGCTGAACCCGAAGATCGCCGCGTTCTACGTCGGTGTGCTGCCCGCCCTCGTCCCGGCCGGGGCACCGCACGCGCTCACCATGGCGGGGCTGGTGATCGTGCACCAGGTGCTGGGCATCGTGTGGCTCACCGTCGTGTCGCGCGGGGTGTCACACGGGCGCGCGGTGCTGTCACGCCCCGTCGTGCGGGCGTGGCTCGATCGGGTCACCGGAGCCGCGCTGCTCGGGTTCGCCGGGAAGCTCGCCCTCGACGCCGCCTGAGCCCGCGCGGGTGCGCTGGGGCGGGATGATGCGCATCGGTCCGGTGTCCGGCTCGGCGTCCGAGGCGTGACGTCCGCGGCGTCGGCCGACCCGGCCATCGTGGATCTCGATGATGCGGTCGGCGTGCGCGGCCATCCGCGGGTCGTGGGTCGACACGATCGCGGCGACGCCGCGCTGATGAACGAGCGCGGCGATGAGCGACATCATCGCCTCGGCGTTCACCGAGTCCAGCTGCCCGGTGGGTTCGTCGGCGATGAGCAGCCGCGGGTCGTTGGCGAGGGCTCGCGCGATGCCGAGGCGCTGCTGTTGCCCGCCCGACAGTTCGGACGGCCGCTGGTTGGCGTGCGGGGCGAGACCGACGATGTCGAGCAGGCCGGCCACCCGGGTGTCGCGTTCCTCGGCCGGCACGTCGAGGATGCGCATCGGCAGCTCGACGTTCTCGGCAGCCGACAGGACCGGCAGCAGCGCGAACGTCTGGAAGATGTAGCCGAGGTCGCGTCGTCGCATGTCGATGAGGTCGGCCTCGGAGGCGCCGGTGACCTCGCGCTGGCCCAGCCAGACGCGTCCGGCTGTGGGCGTGTCGAGGCCGCCGAGCAGATTCAGCAGGGTCGTCTTGCCGGACCCGGACGGACCGCGCAGCACCAGAAGCTCGCCCGAGCGCACCTCGAGCTCGGCATCGACGAGTGCGTGCACCTCGTTCTCGCCCGACCCGTAGGTGCGGGTGAGGCCCTCGCAGCGCAGCACGACGTCGCCGATCACTGTTCCGGCTCCGTCGGGTGTACCTGCACGTGGTCGGTCTCGAGTTCGAGCCGGACCCTGTCCTTCATCGACAACCGGGTCAGGTACTCCTGCGGCAGCTGCAGCCGGCCCACGCGGTCGAGGACCGCGAACTCCTGGGCGTGCAGCGATTCGACACCGAACTCGTCGGTGCGGGTGCTGCGCAGCACCTCGGTCGAGGTGCGCCCGTCGCGGATCTGCACGGTTCTGCGCACCTGCGACGACACCTCCTGATCGTGGGTGACGATGAGTACCGTGACGCCGAGCTGCTCGTTCACCTGGCGCATCGCGTCGAACACGAGTTGCGAGTTGCCCTCGTCGAGCTCCCCGGTGGGCTCATCGGCGAACATCACCTCGGGCTCGTTGGCCAGCGCCACGGCGATGGCCACCCGCTGCTGCTGCCCACCGGACATCTCGGCGGGCAGCCGGTCGCGCATCGCGCCGATCCCGAGCAGTTCGAGCAGGCCGGCGACCCGCGCCGCCCGTCCGCGGCGCGGGGAGCGGGCGACCGACAGCGACATCGCGATGTTCTCCGCCGCCGTCAGATAGGGCAGCAGGTTGCGCGCCGTCTGCTGCCAGACGAACCCGACGGTGCGGCGGCGGTACATCGTGCGCTCGCGCGTGCTCATCGCCAGCAGATCGTGTCCGGCCACGCGTGCCGAGCCGGCCGTGGGAACGTCGAGTCCGGAGAGGATCGCCAGCAGCGTCGACTTGCCCGAGCCGGAGGCGCCGACGATCGCCGTGAGCTCACCGCGCTCGACGGCGAGGGTGAGGCCCTGCAGGGCCTGCACCTCGACACCTTCTGCACTGAAGATGCGCACCAGGTCGGCGCATGCGATGTGGGCGGTCATCCTTCTCCCATCTTCAGGGTTCCGGCGGGGGCGAAGCGACGCCCGAATGCCGCGGCGATCACCCCGGCGAGCACGACGACCAGGACGAACGCGCCGATGGCGCCGCCCACCCAGAGCGGGTCGATCGAGGGTCCCGGCGGGTAGCGGCCTCCGACGAACGGACGCAGGTCGAGCACACTCGTCACGATCAGCGGAAGCAGGAGGCCGAGTCCGGTGCCGACCAGCACCGCCGTGATCGCGACCGGACCGAGCTCCCAGGCCTGGATCGCGCGCAGCTGTCGCGGCGACATCCCGAGGATGCGCAGCACGCCGACCAGCCGGTTGCGCGCCGTCGCGGCGGCGATCGAGGCGAGGGCGACGGTGAGCATGGTGAGCAGCAGCGACACGCCCGCGGCGAGCAGCAGCGCCCCTTCCATCGCGGCCACGGTGGGTGAGGCACGGACCTCGTCGAGGATCTGCTGCGCCGTCGTCACCACGACGAGTCCGCGCAGCTGGGCGGGCTGCGCGGCGGTCACTGCGGATTCCACCGCGGCCGCCACGTCGTGCGCTGCCGCGCCGGGTTCGAGGCCGATGAGCATGCGGTCGGGTGCGGCGGCGTTGACCCCCACGTCCGCGGCGAAGGCGCGGTCGATGAGCACGTAGTGCCGGGTCGCGCCGGGGATCGCGTCGGTGGCGATCTCGCCGGCGTTGTCCGCGTCGCGGCCGGCGAGTTCGAGGGCGGCGTCGGTGATCCGGGTGCTCCAGTCGGAGGAGACCAGCAGGGGGATCGCGCCCTCGACCCGGTCGGTGAGCGCCGGGATGTCGGGCCGGATGTCGTGCAGCGCCGCGGTGTCGGCCACCACCACGAACACCTCGGTCTCCTTCCCGTCGGCGGTGAGCGCCACGCCGGCCCCCTGGGCGATGGCGACCGCGCCGCGGACCCCGTCGGTCGCGGCGATCCGGTCGACGAGTTCCGCGGGAAGGTGCGCTGCGCTCACCTGGATGTCGGAGCCCACGACGTCCTGGGCGCCCTGCACGAGGCCCGTGCGGATCGTGGTGGCCATGACCGTCGAGAACACGACGACCGAGATGCCGACCACCAGCGACAGCGCAGCGGCGAATCCCAGCGCGGGGTCGCGGATGGCACGAGCGGCCCCCAGCAGACCCGCTGCACCGCGGCGGGTGCGCAGCAGGCGCTGCACGGCGAGCAGCGGAACCGGGTACAGGCGCAGCACGCCGATGCAGACGGCCGTGGCGAGAAGCAGAGGGGTCGTCGAGAGCAGCGGGTCGATGCCGACGGCGGCGCTCGAGGCCACCAGGCCGCGTCGCGCCAGCAGGAACAGCGACAGGGCGGCCAGGGCGAGGATCGCGACCTCGGCGACCCATCGCATCCGGTGCCGCGAACGCACCTGCAGATCGCCGCGCAGCTCGCGCAGCCGGCGGGGCGAGGTCATCGCCCCGAACAGCACAGGCGGCGCGGCCGCGACGACCACAGCGGGGAGCACGTCGAGCAGGGCGACCGGTCCCGGGATGAGCACCGTCGCCAGCGCGATCGCGACGACGGCGCCCGGGATCGAGAGCAGGACGCCCTCGAGCACCATCGACGACCTCAGCTGCAGTGCGCCCGCCCCACGCGCGGCGGCGAGCGCGAGGGCGGGCCGGCGCCGCGCGATCACCGACTGCACCCCGAGTGCGAACACCGCCAGCAGAACGCCGAGCAACCCCGACACGCTGAGGGCGAGCAGGGCGGATGCCGCGGTGACGCGCTGGACGACACGCTCCACCGCATCCCCGAGGCCGGAGCGGAACAGCAGGCTGCCGAAGGACGGCAGCGAGAGCTGGGTCGCCGCCAGTTGCCGCACCTGGGTCTGCAGCTCGTCAGCGTCGGCGTAGTCGAGCCCGCTCGGGTCGACTTCGAGGAAGGCGCTCAGCTCTCCGGCGGCGAACTCGTCGGACAGCGCGGCGATGGTGAGCGGGTCGACGTAGGCGGCGACCCGGACGTCGTCCGGCTTGCCCTGTTCGCGCACGATCATCGGGCGCGCGAGCTCGGACTCGTGCACCCAGTACGCATCGTCCGGGTCGGTCGGCTCGTAGATGCCGGTGATGAGCACGGGGGCGAGGCCGTAGCCGACGACGTCGCCGACGACCAGCTGCACCTTGTCGGCGGCCGCGGACGAGATCGCCACCGGGATCGGGGGCTGCTGCTCGGCCCCCAGCGTGCCATCCCATGACACGGGCGCCGAGCCCGACACGAACCGGATGCGGTCCAGCCACCGCAGATCGGCCGACAGCGTGAGCGCGAAGGTCAGCGGCAACGGGTGGGGGAGGAATCCCTCGTGCCGCGTGGTGCTCACCACCCACTGGGTCGGGCCGACGTGCTCGGACAGCGGCGCCGGCAGGTCCTCCGGGATGCGCTGCAGCCGCTCCTCGCCGGCACCGACCAGCTCGTCGAGGCTCGCCGAGGCGGGGAGTCCGGTGACGATACCGAGCTGCCCGGCCCCGGTCAGGTCGAGCAGCGCGGGCGATTCCTGCGCGAGGCCGTGCCGCAGCTCGCGGGTGCCGAGCTGGCCGATCGCGCGGGGGGCGAGCGCGACGGCGAGCACGGCCGCCGCGATCAACACGGCGACGAGCAGCGAGCCCAGGGCGCCGGAACGGAGATGCCGCAGCAGCAGACCCGGCGTGCCGAGGCGGGACGAGCGGGTCATGTCACCTCCTCCGCGCCGATCGCGGTGCGCGCCTGCTGCACGACGCGGGCCGTGTACACCCCGACGATCACCAGCAGCGCGAGGGCGAGGGCGGCGGCTCCGGCGCCTAGGCCGGCGAGGTCGAAACCGAGCGGCGTCGGCACCGTCGAGTACGGCTCGATGACCGCCGCGCGTGCGAGCTGCGGCACGGTGAGCGTGCTCACCACGAGCCCCGCGAGCAGGCCGGCGACACCCCCGTACCCGAGCACGAGTCCCAGCTCGCGTCGCCGGATCGCCGCCTGATCGCGCGAGCCGAGCCCGATCGCGCGGAGCACCACGACATCCACGCGGCGGGAGCGCAGCTGGGCACGCACCACCGCGACGACCGCGATGATGGCGAGCACCAGACAGCCGAGGGCGCCGAGCCACAGCGCGTTCGCCGCCGACCCGAGCACGATGCGCCCCGCCGGGTCGCCCGACGTGGTCAGGCGCGTGTTGGCGGGCAGGTCGGGCCGCAGCGCCGCTGCGACGCTCTCGGGGTCGGCCGTGTCGATCCAGAAGTCGCGTGGCGACTCCGGCACGTCCTGCACGCGCACGCGGTTGTGCAGCACGAGGCCGAGGTCGACCATCGCCGCGGTCTCGAACTCGGCGCCGGGGATCGCCGGGACGATCATCGCGATCGTGGCGTTGGTGCGGTCGTAGGCGTCCTCGAGCGTGAAGGCGAGGGTGTCGCCGACACCGAGATCGAAGTCGTCGGCGAGTCGCTGCGACACCACCACCGGCGGATCTCCACGATCGGACATCTGGTCATCGAACGTGGGGGTCAGCCGGACCAGGCGCGCGTCGGCGTCGACGGTCATGCCGCGTCCGTTGAAGTTCGACAGCGGCGGCATCAGGTACTGGAACGACGGTGACTCCGGCAGCCAGTACGGGTCGAACTCGAGCGGGGTGACGCCCGAGGTCAGCCCGTGCAGCATGAAGTGCCCTGCGCCGTCGGGGGCGACGGATCCCGCGCTCACCGCGATATCGAGTGCCAGCACCTGCAAGGGCTGCGGCGCACCGCGCAGCCCCGGGGAGAACTCGGCCGAGTAGGACACCTCGTGGAAGCCCTGCTCGACGAAGCCGGGGTCGGTGGTCGGCCCGGCATCCGAGGCGGGACCGAGGTCCACCTGCCACAGCACGCCGTAGCCGTCGGAGATCTGCGCACCGACCGCGGGTGCGGCGGCGAAACCGGTCTGCAGGGTGGTGAGGGTGAGCGCCGAGGCGCCGTCGGGAAGGGTCGGGCCCGGGACATCCGTCTTCAGCGCAGCCGCGACCGCGGTGCGGTCGAAGGTGCCGGATGCGGGGGTCGCCACCCGCGCGATCGCCGCGGGCGTGGCCGCCACGATCGACCCGTAATCGCTGCCGACCTGCAGGTTCTGCAACTCGACCGGGGCGACGCCGTCGACCCCGGGACGCGATCGGAGGCCGGTGATCGCGTCGACGTCGAGGCCCTGGAACCCGGTGTACGCATGCAGCGGACCCCCGGTGCGCAGCTCGCTGGTGCGCTGAAACGAGTCCGACCAGGTCGCCGCGTAGGCCGAGGCCACGACCAGGGTCGAGGACGCCACCGCCACGACGACGATCGGGGCGGCCACGAGCTGCAGACGCCGAGCGACCGTGCGGGCAGCGAGGATCCGCGGCACGCGAGCGTGCCGCGTGGCGAGCTCGTCGAGAGACGCCACCCGCGGGAACAGTACGAGTGCCAGCAGCACAACGGCCACCAGGGTCAGCGCGGGCGCGAGGACGGCCACCGGGTCGACATCGGTGCCGCCGTCGGAGGTCGGCGTCAGCGGCGATCCGTAGAGCCGCAGCTGCCAGACCGACAACGCGGCGGCGGCAGCGGCCAGCACGACGACGCCCGGACCGGCCAGGCGGCGGGCGCGGCCCGCGCCATCGCCGGGATCGCGGACGGTCTGTCGCCGGGCGGACCGGACCGCGCTGCCGGCCACGACGAGCACGGCGGCGAGAGTCACCGCGGTGGGCACGATCCACACGGCGGGGCCGATGGTGCCGACGGCTTCCGGTGTCATCAGGCCCGCGAGAACGGCGAGCGCGACGCCGGTGCCGAGCGCCGCACCGGCGATCGCGGCGATTCCCGCTTCGACGGCGGTGGAGCGCCCGATGTCGAGGGCCGAGGCACCGCGCGACCACAGCAGCGCGATCTCGGTCGACCGGGTGGTGGTGAGCAGGCGTCCGAGCTCGGCAAGGGTGACGAGCGCGATCGCGGTGAGCAGCAGCAGCACGACGGGCTGGATCGCGCGCAGACCGTCGACGCGGGTCAGCAGCTCCAGCGCTGTGCGCTTGAACCGGCCCTGCTTCTCCAGCGAGATCAGCTCGTAGTTCACCTGACCCCGCCACTCGGTGCCGATCCGGTTCCACGATTCGGTGATCGCGGTCAGGTCCGCGGCGGTGAGCGTCGCGCTGTCGGGAATGATCGTCCACCGGCCCCGCGGGTCGGAGTCCAGCCGCGGCCAGACCGTCTCGTCGACGACGAAGGGCCCGTAGTCGACCTTGTCGGCTCCGCCGAGCAGCAGCTCGTCTCCCAGCCAGCGCGGGTCGAGATGGTTCGTCGCGCGCCAGGTCCCGGTGATGGTCAAGTCCGCGTCGCCGAGCCGCACCGTGTCGCCCGGGCCGACGCCGAGCCGGGCGGCGCCGTCGGCCTGCACGCTGATCTCCTCCGGCGTCTCCGGCCAGGCGCCGTCGACGAGCGTGGCGCGCTCGGGCAGGTCCGGGATGCTGAACACGCCGGCGCGGTGCTGGGGCTGCAGCACGCCGTCCACGGTCACACTGGATTTCACCCGGCCGCTCACGATGCGGTCCACGGTCACCGTCAGCCCGCCCATCGACGACGCGATCGCGGCCCGCACCTCGGCATCCTGCCCCGCGGCATCCACCGGGTCCAGCGAGATCGAGGCGCGGAGTGCCAGGTCGGCGCCGGCGCGCGACGCCAGTCCCGAGCGCACCCCGTCGTCGGCCGACTGGCCGAGGAACCCGATCAGCCCGACGCTGAGTCCGGAGACGAGCGCCACGACGCCGAGCAGTGCCGCGAACAGTGCCGCGTGCTCGCGCATGCGCTTGCCGGACAACACTGGTCGCTTCGCCTCTGGGTTTCGGGGTTCTGGCCGATTCGGTGAGTTTAGCCAGCACTACGCTGAACCCGTGCCCGACTCGAATCCGACCCGCGCGCCCCGGAGTGCCTCGGTCGTCCAGCCGATCGCAGCCGGGGTCGTCGGCTCGCTGACCGGGTTCGCCAGCTCGTTCGCCCTGCTGATCGCCGGGCTGCAGGCCGTCGGGGCCTCCGCTGCCGAAGCCGCATCCGGGCTGCTCATCCTCTGCGTGTTCCAGGGCGTCCTCGCCATCGTCTTCGGCCTGCGCTTCCGCATGCCGATCTCGTTCGCCTGGTCGACGCCGGGCGCGGCGCTCATGGTCGCGGCCAAGGGGCTCACCGAGGACTTCTCGGCCGCCGTCGGCGCGTTCCTGCTGTGCGGGGTGCTGCTGGTGGTGACCGGGCTCTGGCCGTGGCTGGCGCGGGCGATGACCCGCATCCCGAAACCGATCGCGAGTGGCATGCTGGCCGGCATCCTGTTCCCGATCTGCCTGGCACCGGTGCTCGCCTCGGTGGGCGAGACCTGGTGGCAGGGCCTGGTCATCGTGCTGGTGTGGCTGGTCCTCGCGCGCCTCGCCCCGCGCTGGGCGGTGCCCGCGGCGGTGGTGGCCACGGCGGTCGTCGTCGCGATCGCGGCAGGGGGCAACCCGCTGGTCGGGCAGTCCATCTCGCCGGTCGTGGTGTTCGTGATGCCGAGCTTCGACCCGTTCGTGCTGGTGTCGCTCGGGATCCCGCTCTATATCGTCACCATGGCCGGGCAGTTCGTGCCCGGATTCACCGTGCTGCACACGTTCGGGTACGACCAGCCTCCCGCACGGGCGATCTTCGTGGGCGCGGGCGCCGCCACGGTGGTCGGCAGCGTGTTCGGCGCCTACACCCTCAACCTGTCGGCGATCACCGCGGCGATGATGGCGGGCCCGGACGCGCACCCCGACCGCGGCCGGCGGTGGATCGCGACCTTCGCCTCGGGCGCGCTCTACCTGGTGATCGGGCTCGGGGCCGGAGCGGCCACCGCCCTGGTCTCGGCGAGTCCGCCGATCCTCATCACGGCGATCGCCGGGCTGGCCCTGTTCGGTGCGCTGGCCGGCGCGGTGACCACCGCCCTCGAGGATCCCGACCACCGTCTGGTGGCGATCGTCACGTTCCTCGTCGTCGCCTCCAGCGTCACCATCGCGGGCATCGGCTCGGCGTTCTGGGGGCTGATCGTCGGGGCGCTGGTGATGCTGTGGTTCCGCACCCGCCGTGTCGCGACGACGCCCTGACGTTCTCCTCGCACGGCGCGACGTTCGCGCGGGGAGCGGATCAGTCCAGCCCGCGCCGTTTCAGCAGCGGCGCGATCACCGCATCACGTCCGCGGAACTCGCGGTACGCGTCCAGCGGATCTTTCGACCCGCCCACTCCGAGCAGAAGCCGGCGGAAGCGGTCGCCGTTGGCGCGCGTGAGCCCGCCGTTCTCGGTGAACCATTCCACGGTGTCGGCGTCGAGCACCTCGCTCCAGATGTAGGAGTAGTACCCGGCGTCGTAGCCGCCCGAGAACACGTGTGCGAAGTAGGTGCTGGAGTACCGGGTCGGCACCGCCGGGTTGTCCAGGCCCACGGTGTCCAGGGCCTGCGCCTCGAACTCTGCGACGTCGCCGACGGCATCCGCCTGCGTCGTGTCGAGGGTGTGCCAGGCCTGATCGAGCAGTGCAGCGGCGAGATACTCGCTCGTCGCGAACCCCTCATTGAATGTCTCGCTGGCCCGGATGCGGTCGACGACCCCCTGATCGACCGGTTCGCCGGTCTCGTGGTGCCTGGCGTAGTTCGCCAGGACCTCGGGCCAGAGCATCCACATCTCGTTGACCTGGCTCGGGAACTCGACGAAGTCGCGGTAGACGTTGGTGCCCGCGAGCTTGGGGTAGGTCACCCGGGCGAACAGCCCGTGCAGCGCGTGGCCGAACTCGTGGAAGAACGTCGACACCTCATCGAACGTGAGCAGGGTGGGCTCGCCCGCGGCGGGCTTGGGCACATTCAGGTTGTTGACCACGACCACCGGATGCTGCAGCAGCGCGTTCTGGGAGATCAGCGGGTTCATCCACGCGCCCCCGCGCTTGGAGTCACGGGTGTAGAGGTCGAGTACGTAGAGGCCCACCCCGGTGCCGTCGGCATCGGTCACCTCGAACACCCGCGCGTCGGGGTGGTAGGCCACCAGATCCGGCCGCTCGGTGAACGCGATGCCGTAGAGCTGCGTAGCGGCGAAGAACACCCCGTCCTGCAGGACGCGTTCCGCCTCGAACCAGGGTCGCAATGCCGCGGTGTCGATGTCGTACTTCGCCTGGCGCACCTTCTCGGTGTAGAACGCCCAATCCGCGGCCTCGAGCACCTCCTCGGGGTTCATGGCGTCGAGCTCCGCCTGCTCCTCGCGCGCGTTCTTCGCGGCAGAGAGGGCGAGGGGGCGGAGCATGGCGGCCACCGCATCCGGATTCTGCGCAGTCTCATCGGCGGTGACGACCGAGGCGTGATCGGGGAAGCCGAGCAGCGCGGCGCGCCGGGCGCGCAGCCGCACGATCTCGAGCAGCACCGGCCGGTTGTCGTGCGCGTTGTCGCGCGACCCGCGTGCGCGCGAGGCGGCCATGATCGCCGACCGGGTCGGCCGGTGACTCATGGTCGCCAGATACGGGTGCCCGGTCGGCAGCACCAGCGTGATGAGCCAGCCCTCGAGCCCGCGGTCGGCGGCGGCCTGCGCCGCGGCCGAGAGCTCGCCGGCGTCGAGCCCCGCCAGCTCGGCGGAGTCGGTGATGTGCGCGGCGAGGTCGTTGGTGTCGGCGAGCAGGTTCCTCTCGAAGCGGGTGGTCAGGGTCGACAGCTCGGAGTTCAGGGCCGTCAGCTGCGCCTTGGCGGCGTCGTCGAGACCCGCGCCGGCGAGGGTCATCTCGGTGTACCAGCGCTCGACGAGGTAGCGCTGCTCCGCGGTGAGACGATCGTCCTGGGGGAGCTGCTCGTACACGGCCTTCACGCGTGCGTACAGCATGCTTTCGAGCATGATCGCGTCGGTGTGGGCGGCGAGCTTCGGGGCGAGCTTCTCCTCCAGCGCGTCGGTGAACGCGCTGGAGTCGGCCGAGGACCTGTTGAAGAACACGTTCTCGACCCGCGCCAGCAACTGACCGCTGCGCTCGAGAGGCTCGAACGTGTTCTCGAAGATCGGGGCGTCGCGCTTGCGCACGATCGCCTGGATCTCGGCGAGCTGCTCCCGCATCCCGGCCTCGAACGCCGGTTCGTAGTGCTCGTCGCGGATGTCGGCGAACGGCGGCAGCCCGTACGGCAGCGTGCTGGGCGAGGCGAACGGGTTGGCGGCGTCGAGCTCGGTCACCCGCCCAGCCTAGGACGGGGTTTCGCAAAGACCCGTTTGCAAAGAAACTCTTGCAAAGAAACTCTTGCAAAGGTACCTTTGCGATATGAGCGAGTCGCCGTACCCCAAACACGGTCCCACGCTGGACAACGACCAGTTGCGGGCCCTGGCGCATCCGCTGCGCATCCGGATCCTCGATGAGCTGTCGATGTTCGGGCCCCTGACCGCCAGCGGGCTGGGGGAGCGGCTCGGCGAGTCGAGCGGGGTGACCAGCTACCACCTCCGTCAACTGGAGAAGGTCGGGCTCGTGCAAGAGAAAGAGGGCCACGGCAATGCCCGGGAGCGCTGGTGGGAGCGCAAGGCCGGTGCGATCAGCCTGCCCGACCCGGCCGACTTCCCGCCCGGAAGCGCCGACCGGCTCGCCGCCCGGCTGCTGGGGGATGAATCGCTCCGCGGCCGCGACATGGTGTTTCACGAGTACGTCGCGGAAGGCGACGACGTGTTCGGCGAGGAATGGAACGTCGCCGTGATCGACACGGTCAACCTGCGCCTGCTGCCCGAGCAACTGAAGGCGCTCGTGAGCGACATCGACGATGTGCTCTGGAAGTACATCGACGCCTACAAGAAGACCCCGTCACCGGGTGCGATCCCGGTGCAGATCCAGCTGAACGCGTTCCCCATCGTGCGGGGCGCGAAGGCCGACGGAAATGTCGGTGGTCGAAAGAAGAATGCCTGATGAGCGAGAGAGTAGAGACGATGGCGATGACATATGAGATCAGCGGCGTGCCGTGGCTCGCGGTGCGGGTCGGGCGGGCGCTCGAGCGCTGGGGATCGCGCTCGGCGCGGCTCGTCGAACACGACGAGATGGTGCAGCGCTACGCGCAGCAACTGGCCCACGACGCGGCCGTCGAGGGGCGCCGCGACGCCCTGACCGGCATGTACCACCTGCTGCGATAACAGCAGGGCTGGCGCGGCCGGTGACACAGACGCGGCCCGTGACCTAGTCGGCTTCTGTGCGGCCGACCGTATCGGTGAGCGGGTCGTAACGGAGGGTCGTCCCATCGTCGAGTTCGACGACGGGGCGGCCCTCCAACCACGTGAGGGTCCAGCGCCAGGCCGCGGTGTCGACGTCCGCCAGCTCGGTCTCGACCTCGGCGATCGCCGCGACCACCGTGGCCGGCAGACGATCCGGCGGCGTCTGCCCGACGGGCCACCTCGTGCCGAGCTGCATCAGCCGAGCTCCTTCTCGTACATGACCCAGCCGGCCCGCGTGGCGATGCGGTCGTAGAGCAGCTGCGCGGTCTCGTTGTCGGCCGCGGTGATCCAGCGGAACGTGCCGCCCCCGGCTGCCGTCGCATCCGCGTAACCGCGCTCGATGAGCGCCCGGGCCACCCCGCGCCCGCGCGCCTCCGGCAGCACATAGAGGTCGTCGAGGAACCAGCTCGGCCCGGCTGTGAACGTGTCCGCGACGCGGCGGATGTGGGCGAAACCGACCAGCGCGCCCTCGTCGTCCGCGACCAGGGCCGACACCTCGTGCTGTGGGTCCATCAGCCATCCCCAGACGCCGTCGAACACCGCGTCGTCGAACTGGGCCTCGTAGAACACGCCGTAGTCCCGGAAGAGCTCACGCCAGGCATCGTGGTCACCGGGCGCGACCGGACGGATCTGCAGGGTCATACCTTCATCTTCTCGCGCGCGACCAGCACCCGGTGCAGTTCGAGGCCGGAGTAGGTCGCGACCGCCTCGGCCGTCGGGAAGCCGCACGGATCCTGCGGCGCGTAGACCGGGGTGATGCGCTCGTCGCCGTGATGCAGCCAGACCACCAGCGGGTCGTGCAGCGACAACTCGCACGGCTCGTCGGTGCGCGGGGCGTCCGCTGCCGCATAGGTCTCGAGCAGCCCGGGCAGGTCGGCGTCGGCGACCCGGTCGACGAACTCCTCGATCTGCGGGGTGCCGTCGGGGGCGTCGGCGTACGGGCGCGTGGTGCAGACGTAGGCGCCGGCCACGCTCTCGGGGTCGATCGCCGCCGGGTCGTAGTGCACGGCCGGGATCAGCGGGCACGACAGCTGCACGTGGGCGTGGGTGGCCGGGACGAGCGGGTAGATGCCGGGACCGGGCGCCGTCCCCGGGCCGTCGGCGCCGAGCGCTGCGGTCAGGTACGGGCTCGGCGGCTCGGACGGGCCGGGCGTGCAGCCTGCCGGCACGACGAGCATGGCGAGCGCGGCGAGAATGCGGACCATGCCCCCATTCTGCGCCCGCACGGTCACGCCTCGGGCTGCTCCGCGAGCACGACGTCGGTCACGGCGACCTCGTCCGCCTCGATCAGGGCGAGTTCGGCGATGCGTCCGACGGCCGTGAGATCGTCGACGGCCTCGGCGAGCAGCGCGGGCCCGGCCAGGGTGGCCGAGAGCATCTCGGTCTTCTGCGACGCCTTCGCGTCGGTCTTCGCGCGGCGGATGCCGATGAGCGCCGCACTCACGGCCGGCAGCAGTCCGCGGGGAGCCTCCGCGTCGAGGACGGGCCACTCGGCGTGGTGGATCGAGCTGTCATGCGTCCAGCGCCAGACCTCCTCGGTGGCGAACGGGATCACGGGTGCCAGCAGGCGCAGCATCACATCGACCGCGGTCCGCAGCGCCGTCACCGCGCTGGCGTCACCGGTGTAGGCGCGCTCCTTCACGAGCTCGAGGTAGTCGTCGCAGAAGGTCCAGAAGAACTGCTCGGTGACCTCGAGGGCCCGTGCGTGGTCGTACGCTTCGAATGCCGCGGTGGCCTCGCGCACCACGACCGCCAGCTCGGCGAGCATGTCGGCATCGAGGGGGGCGAAGGTCTCGACGCTGCTCTCTGCCATTCCGAACGAGTACACGAACTTCGCGGCGTTCAGCACCTTGATCGCCAGGCGCCGTCCGATCTTCATCTGCTTCGGGTTCTGCGGGTCGAAGGCCGCATCGGTCCCGAGGCGCGATGACGCAGCCCAGTAGCGCACCGCATCCGACCCGTGCTCCTCGAGCATGCCGGCCGGGGTGACCACGTTGCCCTTCGACTTCGACATCTTCTTGCGGTCCGGGTCGACGATGAATCCGGATATCCCGGCGTGCCTCCACGGGATCGACCCGTGCTCGAGGCGGGCGCGCAGCACCGTGGAGAACAGCCAGGTGCGGATGATGTCCTGACCCTGCGAGCGCAGATCGTAGGGGAACACCAGGCCGAACAGTTCGTCGTCGACCGCCCAGCCGCCGGCGATCTGCGGGGTGAGGGACGACGTCGCCCAGGTGTCCATGATGTCGAGTTCGCCGACGAAGCCGCCGGCCTGCCCGCGCTGCGATTCCTCGTAGCCCGGGGCGGCATCCGAGGACGGGTCGACCGGGAGCGCGTCCTCGGACGGGACGATCGGGTGGGCGCGGTCGGGCTGACCATCGGCATCGAGGGGGTACCAGACCGGGATCGGCACACCGAAGAAGCGCTGCCGCGAGATCAGCCAGTCGCCGGTGAGGCCGCCGACCCAGTTCTCGTACCGGACGCGCATGTGCTCCGGATGGAACGCGATCTCGTTCCCCGCCTCGATCAGTGACGACCGCAGGGCCTCGTCGCGTGCGCCGTTGGTGATGTACCACTGCCTTGTCGAGATGATCTCGAGCGGCTTGTCGCCCTTTTCGAAGAACTTCACCGGGTGGGTGATGGGCTTCGGGTCGCCGATCAGATCCCCCGACTCGCGCAGCAGCTCGACGACGCGCGCCTTCGCGCTGAACACGGTCTTGCCGGCCAGTTCGCCGTAGGCGGCACGCCCGGCGTCGCTGAACAGGCCGGCCGCCGGGGCTTCCGCGAGCAGCCGGCCGTCGGGGCCGATCACCGCGCGGATCGGCAGGTCGAGCTCGCGCTGCCACACCACGTCGGTGACGTCGCCGAAGGTGCAGATCATGGCGATGCCCGAACCCTTGTCCTGCTGGGCCAGGTGGTGCGCGACCACCGGCACCTCGACGCCGAACAGCGGCGTGGTCACCGTCGTTCCGAAGAGCGGCCGGTAGCGCTCATCGTCCGGATGCGCCACGAGCGCCACGCAGGCCGGGAGCAGTTCCGGCCGCGTGGTCTCGATCTCGATGGTGGAGCCGTCCGGCCGGTGGAAGGACACCCGGTGATAGGCCGCCGGCTGTTCCTTGTCTTCGAGCTCGGCCTGCGCCACGGCGGTGCGGAACGTGACATCCCACAGTGTGGGGGCGTCGGCCTGGTAGGCCTCACCGCGGGCGAGATTGCGCAGGAAGGCCCGCTGGGCGGCGCGCTGGGAGTGCGCGTCGATCGTGCGGTAGCTGAGTGACCAGTCCACGCTCAGGCCGAGGTCGCGCCAGAGCGCCTCGAACTGCTTCTCGTCTTCGACCGTGAGTCGCTCGCACAGTTCGATGAAGTTGCGCCGTGAGATCGGAAGCTGGTCGGCCGCCTTGCTCGAGGCGTTGTCGCCGCCTTCGAACGGCGGCGTGAACGCCGGGTCGTACGGCAAGGTGGGGTCGCAGCGCACGCCGTAGTAGTTCTGCACGCGGCGCTCGGTGGGCAGGCCGTTGTCGTCCCAGCCCATCGGGTAGAACAGATGCTTACCGCGCATGCGCTGGAAGCGCGCGGCCAGATCCATGTGGGTGTAACTGAACACGTGCCCGATGTGCAGGCTGCCCGACGCGGTCGGGGGCGGGGTGTCGATGCTGTACACGGCGTCGGAGCCGGCGGCGAGGGCGGCGTCGCGATCGAACCGGTGGGTGCCCTCGCGCTCCCAGGCCTCGCTCCACTTCGCCTCCAGCCCTTCGAGGGCGGGCTTGTCGGGAATGGCGTGCGCGTCGGTCATCTGCTGCTTTCGGTTCGCTATGTGCGGCACCGTGTCGATGCTGAGGTGCCTGAGTGTCCTTCCAGGATACTGGGGTCCATGGAACAGCGGCGACGACTGCCGCCCTGGTCGGTGCGTTCGCGCATCCTCGCCACGGTGCTGCTCGTCACCGCGGCATCGATGGTGATGGCCGGGGCGGTGACGTTCCTCGTCGAGCGTGCTCGCATCCTGCAGGAGATCGACGCGCGGCTGAGCGAACGCGTCGCCGCGGTACGCCTCATCGTCGAGGGCGGTACCGGCGCGCAGGGCGTCGACGGGCCGGGTACGGCGGACGACGGCGGTTTCGCCACGACGGCGGATGCGATGGCCGCTGTCGTCGGCCGCGTCCCCGTCGGCACGCACGAGTCCTCGATCGGGATCCTCGACGGGGTCCCCTCCTTCGTCCCTGCGGGACGGGCGGGGTTCCGCCTCGACGACGACCTGGTCGCACTCGAGCGCATGATCGGCGATGCCGCGGCGGGGTCGGTCAAGATCGGCACGGTCACCTCGGCGGCCGGCCACCTGCGTTACCTGGTGCTGCCTCTGACCGTCGGCGACGGGGTGTCGGGTGTCTACATCGCCGCCATCGACATCGACGCCGAGCTGGGCGAACTCGGCAGCGCGGTGCTGACCTATTCCGGCGTCGCGGCGGCGGCCCTGCTGCTCATCGGACTCGTCGGCTGGCTGGTCGCCGGTCGCCTGCTCGCCCCGGTGCGGCGGCTCCGCGAGGCGGCCGAGAGCATCACGGGGGAGAACCGGTCCGAACGTATTCCGGTGGAGGGCAGCGACGACATCTCCGACCTCACCCGCACCGTCAACGAGATGCTCGACCGGCTCGATGCGGCCCTGACCTCGCAGCAGCACCTGCTCGACGACGTGCGGCACGAGTTGAAGACGCCGGTCACGATCGTGCGCGGCCACCTCGAGCTGCTGGACCCGTCCGACCCGGGCGATGTGGCATCCACACGCGATCTGGCCATCGACGAACTCGACCGCATGAGCGGGCTCATCGACGGCATCGCCGCGCTCGCCGAGAGCCGCTCGGCGGAGTTGACGCGCCGCGAGGTACCGGCGGATGCCCTGACCAGCGAGATCTTCCACAAGGCGCGGGTGATCCGCGGTCATCGGTGGGTGCTGGGCCCGGCGGCGACCGCAGCGGTCTCGGTCGATGTGGCGAAGATCACCCAGGCCTGGCTGCAGCTGGTCGACAACGCTGCCAAGTACGCGCCGGAGGGGTCGCCGATCACGATCGGGTCGTCCGAGACGGCGGATGCGGTGGAGTTCTGGGTGGCCGATACCGGTCCCGGAATCCCGCCGGAGGCGCGGGATCGTATCTTCGAGCGGTTCGGGCGGGCTGACACGCATCGCGGGATCGTCGGCTCGGGGCTCGGGCTGTCGATCGTCCGCGGCATCATGACCGCGCACGGCGGGCGAGTGATGGTGCGTTCGGGGGACGCGGGCAGCAGGATCGGCCTGGAACTACCGCGGACGACGGTGCGGAGGCGCTGATGCCGACCATCCTGATCGCAGAAGACGAGGAGCGCATCGCGAGCTTCGTCAGCAAGGGCCTGCGGGCCGCGGGGTTCTCGTGCGTGGTCGTCGGCAACGGTCGCGACGCTCTCGCCCACGCCGTCACGCAGGAGGTCGACCTGGTGCTGCTCGATGTCGGGCTGCCCGGCATAGACGGATTCGAGGTGCTGAAGCGGCTGCGCGTCGTCGACGCCGACCTGCCGGTGATCATGCTCACCGCGCGGACCTCGCCGGCCGACACGCTGGCCGGGCTCGAGGGCGGAGCCGACGACTACATACCCAAGCCCTTCCGTTTCGACGAACTGCTCGCACGGGTGAAGCTGCGGATGCGTGGCCGGCCGGGCGGGGAGGTCGTCCAGGTGCTCACCCACGGGGATGCCAGCCTCGATCTGCGCAGCAGGCGGCTCAGCAGTGGTGGCCAGGTCTCGGACCTGTCGGCGCGCGAGTTCGCTCTGGCGGAGGAGTTCTTCCGTCATCCCGACCAGGTGCTCACCCGCGAGCAACTGCTCAGCCGGGTGTGGGGGTACGACTTCGACCCCGGGTCGAACGTCGTCGACGTGTACGTGAGGTACCTGCGCGCGAAGCTCGGGCCGGATCGCATCGAGACCGTGCGCGGTGCCGGGTAC
>Ga0182739_1002012_pt1 | contig 19741 bp, 17 predicted proteins | sample eDN5th30CBELigBY_FD_128873 | JGI IMG/M metagenome (GOLD analysis project Ga0182739, IMG submission 128873) | Enriched backyard soil microbial communities from Emeryville, California, USA - eDNA 5th pass 30_C BE-Lig BY (version 2) (version 2) | ecosystem: Environmental > Terrestrial > Soil >...
GCTGGTGCTGGGGATGATCCCGCTTTTCGTGGGGCTGATCGTCGTGCTGCCGGTCCTTGGCCACGCGACATGGCATCTTTACCGCCGGGCCGTGGCCTAGCGGTATCGGTCGCGGGCGAGGGACCGCATGAATTCGACCGGCGGCAGATCTGCGCATGGCCGCGCCAAACACCCCGCATCAACTGATCCTATCGGCTCTCCCTGCTGACAGCATGCTGGCGAGGTCGGGCGAGGAAGACCGATCTGCGTCGCCACCATGTCTTCTGATCTTGTCCCGGCGGTTAGCCTTTTATTGACCCTGCAGAAAAACCCAATCAACATCAGCTCATATGAGCTGGGGAGATTTCGGATGATCAGGAAACTTTCTCTCGTCGTGTTGGTCGCCTCGGCTGCGGCAGGAGCCGCGCTTGCAGATAGTAGGCCCTTGACCGCCGGCCATATTCAGGAGGCCGCGATCATGGGTCTTAATCCGCAGGTCTTCAGCCGCGTGGAAATCGCCCAGATCGAAGCTGAACCCACATGGCGCGACCGTCGCCAGCGTATCCGCTATATCCTCCAGAAGAAGGCGCAGGCGGGGCAGGATATCTCCAATCCATTTACCTCGAGCAGATGGCATGGGGTTGACGCTGGGATCGCGCAATGAGGCTTCTGAAATCCTGACTCTGGCGCTTTCGTCAGGAAAACCATGCGCATAGCGCCCGGCCCCGTGGAAGTCAGGGTTAGGGTTCAAAACCAGACATGACCGCTTCGGTCGGGGATTTGCCGCCGTTTAATCTGGATTGGCCCGGTTGCAGCCATACGCCGGGATTTCATCGCGGTTCCGCAGCGTCACCGCAAACCGGAACGACTCTGTCAGAGTCATTCGTAGCAATAAGATCGGGAGAACCTATCCTTCAGATCAAGGATAAATGGTGGGCGACCCTGGAATCGAACCAGGCATGGGTCTCCCCGGCGGAGTTACAGTCCGCTGCCGCACCTTGCAGCACGTCGCCCGCCGAACGCCTCGGCGTGGGGGGGTGATTACCGATAGGCGACGGGGGCGTCAAGCGGTGAAAAGGGAAAAAACGCGGCATCGACAAGAACGCCTGTGCGCCGCCCCGGAACTTGCAATTTCCGCCGTTTTCTGCGCAACCCAACCCGAGAAGCGAGGACGCTACGCCATGGCCGAGAAACCGCAGAAAACCAAGAAGCCCACCTGGGTGATCGACAAGGAGCGCGCCCGGCGGGCGGCGGCGGCCGAGACCGTATGGCTCTTCGGGCTGCATGCCGTGCGCGACGCCCTCGCCAACCCCGCGCGCGAGAAGCTGCGCCTCGTCGTCACGCAGAACGCGCTGGACCGGCTCGGCCCCCTGCCCGAAGGCATCTCGCCCGAGATCACCGATGCGCGCAGCTTTGACCGTGTCGTGCCCCTGCCGCCTGAGAGCGTCCATCAGGGCGCCGCGCTGGAGGTCAAGGCGCTGAAATGGGGCAGCCTCGCCGATCTGGCCCTGTCCGGCCCCGGCAAGCCGCTGCTCGTCGCGCTGGACCGGGTGACGGATCCGCATAATGTCGGCGCGATCCTGCGCTCGGCCGAGGTCTTTGGCGCAAGGGCCGTTATCGCGCCCTCGCGCCATAGCGCCCCCGAAACCGGCGCGCTGGCCAAGACCGCATCCGGCGCGCTGGAGCGCCAGCCCTATCTGCGGGTGGGCAACCTCGCCGATGCACTGATCGAGCTGAAGGAGATGGGCTATATCGTCCTCGGCCTCGACGGCACGGGCGAGGAAGAGCTTCCCGATGCCCTCGCCGCCCTGCCCGGCCGCGCAATCTGCCTCGTCCTCGGCGCCGAGGGTCCGGGCCTGCGCGAACGCACGCGCGAGACCTGCGACAAGATCCTGCGCATTCCGTTTGCCGCCGATTTCGGCTCGCTCAACGTCTCGAACGCGGCTGCGGTGGCGCTTTATGCCGCCTCACGCATCGGGGCGCCGGAATCACAACGCGGATAGCTTTGCCCCTGCCCGGTTGAGAATCGCGGGCCGATTTGCCAGATGCAGGAAGCACCCTCCTCTGCCCTGGTCCTGTCGTGATTCGTCTTGCCGCCCTGCTCGTCTCCCTCTCGATGCCCGCTTCGGGGGCGATGGCGCAGGACTGGGCGCTGGACGGAATGGACCCGGTTTCATATGGGCGGGACAATGCCGCGGTGCCGGGGCGGTCCGATATCGTAACCCTGTGGCGCGGCAAGTCCTGGCATTTCGCGAATGAGGACAACCGCACCCTGTTCGAGGCGAACCCCCGCGCCTTTGCCCCCGGCCTGAACGGGCTTTGCGTGGTCGCGCTGTCCGAAGGCCGGTCCGAGCCGGGCAATCCGCGCCATTTCGTGATCATCGGCCATCGGACCTATCTGCTGCGCTCGGAGGCCGCGCGTCGGCGGTTGCTTGCCGATCCGCAGCATGTCCTCATGCAGGCCAAAGCCGTCTGGGCGCGGCTCAATCCCTGAATTCTCACTTTTTCGCGAGAGGAGTGGAACTTCTCGGCCACAGTGCGCATTTATTTGGGGAACATGGGCACGGAACGCTCATGTTCAGATCACTGTCCCTCGTTCCGCGACTTGCGCCCGGCCAGTACCACTGGACCGGGCGCTTTTTCCATGCCACTTTAGTCTCAGATCTGGGGGAGGATCACATGCAGTTTGCCATACTCCGCGATGTCGGCGTTTCGCCGATGGACGATGACATTGCACGAATCGCCCGCGAAACACGTTGTATCGCAATGGTCGGTCTGTCGACAAACGAGCTTCGCCCTGCCTGGGGCGTGGCCCGCTTTCTCAAGTCGCAGCGTTACCGAGTGATTCCCGTCAATCCGCATTATGCCGGCACCGAAATCCTGGACGAGCCTGTTTACGCCAGCCTTGGCGACATCCCGTCCGAGATCCGGGTCGACATGGTCGATATCTTCCGTCGTGCCGAAGCGGTCCCGTCGATCGTGGACGAGGCCATGGGACAATTGCCCCATCTGCGCACGATCTGGATGCAATTGGGCATTGTCCATGACAGTGCCGCGTCGAAGGCACGCTCCCGCGGCCTGACCGTGATCGAGGATCGCTGCCCGAAGATCGAGTTTCCGCGATTCCTGTGAAAATACCCCGGCCGCGCGAGCAGCCGGGGCATTTCGGGGCGTGGATGGGCCACGCCTCGCAACCGCTTCTCAGAAGCCGGTATAAAGTCCTTCATAGATCGGCCCGAGGCTGTCGAGCTCGAAAAGCGAGCTGACGGAAGTGCCGTTCCAGATGTTCAGGATCGCCTGAGCGAACATCGGCGCCATCGGCACGATGCGGATATTGCTCGCCGATTTGACGTGATCGGTCGGCTCGATCGAATCGGTGATGACCAAGGATTTCATCACCGATTTCTGCACCCGCTCGACCGCCGGGCCAGAAAGGACACCGTGGGTGATATAGGCATGGACCTCGACCGCGCCATGCTCGGTCAGGACTTGCGCCGCCTTGCAGAGCGTGCCGGCCGTGTCGCAGATGTCGTCGACGATGATGCAGGTCTTGCCGGCGACCTCGCCGATGACCGTCATCTCGGCCACTTCGCCCGCCTTCTCGCGGCGCTTGTCGACAATGGCCAGCGGTGCCCCGATGCGCTGCGCCAGTTCGCGCGCGCGCGCCACGCCCCCCACATCGGGAGAGATGACCATCAGGTCGGACATCCGGTCCTTGAAATTATGCATGATGTCCAGCGCAAAGACCGGCGCTGCATAGAGGTTGTCGACCGGAATGTCGAAAAAGCCCTGGATCTGCGCGGCATGCAGGTCCAGCGTCAGCACCCGGTCGATGCCCGCCTCGGTCAGGAGGTTCGCGACCAGCTTGGCGCTGATCGGCGTGCGGGCCTTGGCGCGGCGGTCCTGCCGGGCATAGCCGAAATAGGGAATGACGGCGGTGATGCGCGATGCCGACGAACGCTTCAGCGCGTCCGTCATGATCAGCAGTTCCATCAGGTTGTCATTGGCAGGGTTCGAGGTCGACTGGATGATGAACATGTCCTCGCCGCGGACGTTCTCGTAGACCTCGACGAAGATCTCCTGATCGTTGAAGCGCTCGACTCGCGCCTCGATCGGGGCAACGTTCATCCCGCGATGCATCGACATGCGTCGGGCAATGGCATTGGCCAGCGGCCGGTTGGCATTGCCTGCAATCAGCTTGGGTTCGGTCATGGCCGGCATGGCAGGCTCCGTCTATGAATTGGCTGTATTGTTGCTGGATTCGTGCGATTGCACCCCGCTTATCACCGGGTTAGCCTGCCCGCAAACCCCGGAGGTCCGCTTATGGCGCATATCGACTATTACTTTGGGACACCAAGCCCCTGGACCTATCTGGCCGGATCGCGGCTGGAGGAGATCGCGGCGCGCCACCGCGCGGACATCACCTACAAGCCGGTCGATCTGCCGCAACTTTTCGACCGCACCGGCGGCACGCGCCCGGCGAACCGCCACCCCTCCCGGCAGGCCTATCGCGATCAGGAATTGCGGCGCTGGTCCGAGCATCTGGGCGTGGCCCTGAACCTGCGCCCGGCCTTCTGGCCGGTCAATCCCGCCCCCTCCTCCTACGCGGTGATCGCGGCGCAGGCGGCCGGCGGCGGTGACCTGCCGGGGCTGGTGCAGGGCTTTCTGCGCGGGGTCTGGGCAGAGCAACTCGACATCGCCGATGAGGAGGTGATCCGCGCGAAGCTCTCTGCGGCCGGGTTCGACCCGGATCTGGCCAATAGCGGCCTTTTCATCGGCGCCCAGCAATATGAGCGCAATCTGGAGGAGGCGGTCGAGGCCAGGGCCTTCGGTGCGCCCTTCTATGTCGTGCGCGAATCCGGCGAGTGCTTCTGGGGACAGGACCGGCTGGACTTCCTGGACCGCCACCTCGCCAGCCTGTGAGTGACATGCATCTGAGAACCTGGCCGGGGCAGGAAGAACGCCCGGCGCTGGCGCTGCATTGCATGATGGGCAATGGCAGCTATTGGCGGCCGATCGCGGCCGAGGTCGCGGATCTGGTCGCGATCACCGCACCCGACATGCCCGGCCACGGCCCCAGCCCGGAATGGCAGGGCGAACCGCCCGATTTCCACACCGCCGTCACCCGGCAAGTGGCGGCGCTGATCACCCGGCCGGTCGATCTGATCGGGCACAGCATCGGCGCGACCATCGCGCTGCGGATCGCAGTCGCCGCACCCGAGGCCGTGCGCAGCCTGACGCTGGTTGAGCCGGTGCTGTTCGCCGCCGCACCTGACGCGGCCAACGCCGCCGAGATGGAGGAGATCCGCGACGCGGTGCTGGCCGGAGACCCGACAGAAGCCGCGCGGCGTTTCCTCGACACATGGGGCGGCCTCGAATGGGAGCAGCAGACACCGACGGCGCGGCAGCGGCTGGCCCGGCAGATGTCGATGGTGGTGGCGGGCAATGACGCCCTGATGCATGACAGCGCGAATATCCTGCGCGACGGCGGGATCGAGGCGATCGACGCCCCGGTCCTGCTGGTCATGGGAGAGGATTCGCCGCCGGTCATTCCGGCCATCGCCGATGCGCTGGCCGCCCGGCTTCAGGATGTCGGGCGGGCCGTGGTGCCGGGCGCGGGGCATATGCTGCCGATCACCCATCCGGCGCAGATGGCGGATTTGCTGCGACTGAACCTCGAGCGGAACTGAGCTTCAGTCCTCCTCGAAATCATCCTGATGGCGAACCGGGCCGATCGCCATCCAGCCTGCCCTGATCCGCGCGACGCGGGTATCGCCCCAGGTCCGAAACTCGATCATGAAGCCCTCGCGGGTAACATCGGTCGCCTTCAGATCGGCGCGCTGGTTTGCGTTGACCCCGATATCCCACATCATCACCGAAAGATGGACGACGGGAGGCTCGACGAAAGGCTCGCTGAAACGGACTGCGCGGCGTTCCAGCCGCGGCCCCTCGCCCGTCCACATCGGGCTGCCATCCTCGAAGGCCGAGAACATGTCGACCGCACCATTGGCCACGCCAACGGCGAAGTGATCGAATCGCCGCAACTCAGATACCTCCTACCGTTAATTGAAACCCGTCCGCAAAAAGCAGTAAAGCCCCGGAAGTTCCGGGGCTTACCAAGACCCTGAGAGAGCGCTCTCAGTGCGGGAAGTTGGACCGGTCGGGATCGAGCCCGATATGCGTGCCCAGGGCCTGCATATCCGCGAGCAGCTTGACGGCTGCCGCGACGACCTCTTCACCGGCGCTCGGATGCTCCTGAGCGATCCGCACTTCGCGATGTGCCTCCGCCATCATCTCGTCGAAGATGGCTTGGGTCATTTCGACCCGCGGATGGCCCCGCTCGGCCAAAAGGGTGACGGATTCGTTGTTGATCTCGGCAAAGCCGCCGGTCACCGCGTATTCCGTCTCCGACCCGTCGGCCTTGACCACGGTCACCAGACCGGGGCGAAGGTTGACGATGGCCGGCGCATGGCCGGGCATCGCCGTCAGGTCGCCTTCGGCGCCGGGCAGGCGCACCTCGCGCACGGGAACGGAAACGAGGTTCCGCTCCGGCGAGACGAGGTCGAACTGCATCGTGTCGGCCATGTCGCCCCCTTACGCCGCGTCAGCGGCGAGGCGCTGAGCCTTGGCTTTCACGTCCTCGATGCCGCCGACCATGTAGAAGGCCGCTTCCGGCAGGTGGTCGTAGTCACCGTTGACGACAGCCTGGAACGACTTGATCGTGTCTTCCAGCGGAACCTGAACGCCGTCCGAGCCGGTGAAGACCTTGGCAACGTCGAAGGGCTGCGACAGGAAGCGCTGGATCTTCCGGGCGCGGGTCACGGTCAGCTTGTCCTCTTCCGACAGTTCGTCCATGCCGAGAATGGCGATGATGTCCTGCAGCGACTTGTATTTCTGCAGGATACCCTGAACCGCACGGGCGACAGCGTAATGCTCCTCGCCGACGACGGCCGGATCGAGGATACGGCTGTTCGAGTCGAGCGGGTCAACGGCCGGGTAGATCCCCAGTTCCGAGATGGCGCGCGACAGAACGGTCGTGGCGTCGAGGTGGGCGAAGGTCGTCGCCGGAGCCGGGTCGGTAAGGTCGTCGGCCGGAACGTAGACGGCCTGGATCGAGGTGATCGAGCCGTTCTTGGTCGAGGTGATGCGTTCCTGCATCGCGCCCATGTCGGTGGCCAGCGTCGGCTGGTAGCCCACGGCGGACGGGATGCGGCCCAGCAGAGCCGACACTTCCGAACCGGCCTGCGTGAAGCGGAAGATGTTGTCGACGAAGAACAGAACGTCGGTGCCGGTGGCATCGCGGAACTGTTCGGCCACGGTCAGGCCGGTCAGCGCGACGCGCATCCGCGCCCCCGGAGGCTCGTTCATCTGGCCATAGACCAGAGCAACCTGCGATTCCGCCAGGTTGTCCGGCTTGATGACGCCCGATTCCACCATCTCGTGATAGAGGTCGTTGCCCTCACGCGTCCGCTCGCCAACGCCGGCGAACACCGAGTAGCCCGAGTGCACTTTGGCGATGTTGTTGATCAGTTCCATGATCAGAACGGTCTTGCCGACGCCCGCGCCGCCGAAGAGGCCGATCTTGCCGCCCTTGGAATAAGGCGCCAGCAGGTCGATGACCTTGATGCCGGTCACGAGGATTTCCGAAGCGGTCGCCTGTTGGGCGAAGTCCGGCGCCGGCTGGTGGATCGCACGGCGTTCGCTGGTGGCCAGCGGCGCGCCTTCGTCCACCGGCTCGCCGACGACGTTCAGGATGCGGCCCAGCGTCACGTTGCCGACCGGAACGGTGATCGGCTCGCCGGTATCCGTCACCGGAAGGCCGCGGACCAGACCTTCGGTCGCGTCCATGGCGATGGTGCGGACGGTGTTTTCGCCAAGGTGCTGGGCGACTTCCAGAACCAGACGCTTGCCGTTGTTCTCGGTTTCAAGAGCGTTCAGAATCGCGGGAAGTTGGCCGTCGAACTGTACGTCCACGACGGCGCCGATCACCTGCGTGATTTTTCCTTTGGCCTCTGCCATGTTATACCCCTACGTGTCAGAGCGCCTCGGCGCCCGAGATGATTTCAATCAGTTCCTTGGTGATCGCAGCCTGACGCGAGCGGTTATACTCGGTCGTCAGTCGGTCGATCATGTCGCCCGCGTTGCGCGTGGCGTTGTCCATGGCGCTCATCCGCGCGCCCTGCTCCGACGCCGCATTCTCAAGCAGCGCGGCAAAGACCTGCGTGGCCACCGAACGGGGCAGCAGGTCGCTCAGGATCGCGTGTTCGTCCGGCTCGTAATCATAGAGCGCCGAGGCACTTGCCTCGGCCGTCTCCTCGATGACGGCGGGGATGATCTGCCGGGCGGTCGGAACCTGGCTGATGACGGATTCGAACCGGCTGTAGAACAGCGTGGCCACGTCGAAGCTGCCAGCCTCGAAGCGCTCGAGGATCTCGTTCGCGATGCCGCGCGCATTCTCGTAGCCGATGCGCTTGACCTCGCTGAGATCGACGTGATGCACGATCAGGTCGCCATATTCCCGCTTGAGTTGCTCGCGACCCTTCTTGCCGACGGTCACAAGCGTCACCTCTTTGCCATTGGCATGGAGTTCGGCCATGCGCTGGCGGGCGAGCTTGACGATGGACGAGTTGAACCCGCCCGCAAGCCCGCGCTCGGAGGTCAGCACCACCAGCAGGTGCCGGCGATCTTCGCCGGTTCCCGCCAGCAGGCGCGGCGCCGTGTCCGAGCCGGCCGCCGCAGCGGTCAACCCGGCCATGACAGCGGCCATCCGGTCGGCATAGGGACGCGCGGCTTCCGCCGCTTCCTGCGCACGGCGCAGTTTCGCGGCGGCGACCATCTGCATCGCCTTGGTGATCTTGCGCGTGTTCTTGACGCTGCCGATCCGGTTCTTCAGATCCTTGAGGCTGGGCATCTATCCCTCCCCTCAGGCGTAGGTCTTGGCGTAACCGTCCAGCGCTGCCTTGATCGCAGTTTCCAGCTCGCCCGCGATCTTGCGGTCGTTCCGGGTCATGTCGTCAAGCAGATCGGCTTTCTGGTTGCGCAGGTACTGGATCAGGCCCTGCTCCCATTTGGTCACTTCCTTGACCGGGACCGTGTCGATGTAGCCCTTGGTGCCGGCATAGATCACGATGACGATCTCGGCGTTCGTCAGCGGCGAGTATTGCGGCTGTTTCATCAGTTCGGTCAGGCGCGCACCACGGTTCAGCAGTTTCTGCGTCGCCGCGTCGAGGTCCGAGCCGAACTGCGCAAAGGCAGCCATCTCGCGATACTGGGCCAGTTCCAGCTTGACCGGACCGGCGACCGATTTCATCGCCTTGGTCTGAGCGGCCGAGCCGACGCGCGACACGGACAGACCGGTGTTCACGGCCGGGCGGATGCCCTGGAAGAACAGGTCGGTTTCAAGGAAGATCTGGCCGTCGGTGATCGAGATCACGTTGGTCGGGATATAGGCCGAAACGTCGCCCGCCTGGGTTTCGATGATCGGCAGCGCGGTCAGCGAACCGGCGCCGTGATCCTCGTTCAGCTTCGCCGAACGCTCGAGCAGGCGCGAGTGAAGGTAGAAAACGTCGCCCGGATAGGCTTCACGCCCCGGCGGACGGCGCAGCAGCAGCGACATCTGGCGGTAGGCGACGGCTTGCTTGGACAGGTCATCATAGATGATCAGCGCGTCCATGCCGTTGTCGCGGAAATACTCGCCCATGGCGGTCGCCGAATAGGGCGCGAGGTACTGCATCGGCGCCGGGTCCGACGCGGTCGCGGCCACAACGGTCGTGTAGGCCATCGCGCCGGTTTCTTCCAGCTTCTTCACCAGCTGGGCAACGGTCGAGCGCTTCTGACCCACGGCGACGTAGATGCAGTGCAGCGTCTTCATGCCATCGGCTTCGCGGCCGTTGTAGTTCGCCTGGTTCAGGATGGTATCGAGCGCGATCGCGGTCTTGCCGGTCTGACGGTCGCCGATGATCAGCTCGCGCTGGCCACGGCCGACGGGGATCATGGCGTCGACGGATTTCAGGCCGGTCGCCATCGGCTCATGCACCGATTTGCGCGGCATGATGCCGGGGGCCTTGACGTCGGCGATGCGGCGCTCGGTCACGTCGAGCGGGCCCTTGCCGTCGATCGGGTTGCCAAGCGCGTCGACGACGCGGCCCAGCAGGCCCTTGCCGACCGGAACTTCCACGATGGCGCCGGTCCGCTTGACGGTGTCGCCTTCCTTGATCGAGCGGTCGTCACCGAAAATAACGACGCCGACGTTGTCGGTTTCGAGGTTCAGCACCATACCGCGGATGCCGCCCGGGAACTCGACCATCTCGCCAGCCTGAACCTTGTCCAGGCCATAGACGCGGGCGATACCGTCGCCGACGGACAGAACCTGCCCGACCTCGGCCACCTCGGCGTCCTGACCGAAATTCTTGATCTGATCCTTGAGGATGGCCGAGATTTCGGCTGCCTGGATTCCCATTATCCGACCTCTTTCATAGCATTCTGGAGGGAGGCGAGCTTCGAGCGGATCGAGCTGTCGATCATCTGCGAGCCCAGTTTGACGATCATGCCGCCGATGAGGCTTTCATCAACGCGCGCGTTCAGTTTGACGGTCTTGCCCGATTTGCTGGCGAGCGTCTCGGCCAGCCGGGATTTCTGCGCTTCGGTCAGTTCCTGGGCGCTGACGACATCGGCGGTCATTTCGCCGCGTTCGTCCGCGATCAGGCCGCGCAGCTTGACGATGAACTGGGGCAGCGTGAACAGCCGCCGGTTCTTGGCCAGAAGGCGCAGGGTGTTCGCAAGCTCGGGCGCGAGGCCCATCCGCTGCGCCAGCGCGGCGATCGCCGCCTCCTGCTGGCTACGATCATAGAGCGGCGAGACTGTCAGGTCACGCAGATCCGCACTCTCGTCAAGCGCGCCAGCCAGCTCGTCGACCTGCCCGGACAGGGTGTCGAGACCCCCCGAATCCTTCACGAGATCGAAAAGGGCTTGTGCATAACGCCCGGCGATATCAGCGGAAATCGAAGCGGAATTGGCCACGGTCATCCTTCCGGTTTGCGCAAGCTCCGCCGGCGGGCCGGTTTCATAACCGGTCTGTCGCGGAGCGCAGGGTCAAGAGGAACCCCCAGGCCGTGCCGACCGAACGTTCCCGAAAATCTGCCGCGTCCTTAGCAGGTGAAATCTCTTGCCGCAACCGCATTGCACACGGAAAAGCGAGCGTTTCATACCTTAATTCGATGACGTGGCGATGTTTCGCGGGCCGGTGGCGCTAACTGCCCGCCAAGGGGGATTTCGCCGCCGGCCATGACCCCGGGCGACGCTCTTCCGCAAGGGGTCTGTCAACTCTAGCGGGAAATATGGCCCGTACCTTCGCGCGCCGTGTTCCCGCGCCCCGCCGGCTTCGGCCGCGCGATCCCCTCCAGCACGTCGAGAGGGCTCGGCACGCTCACCCGCTTCGACTTGCCGACCGGGGCCTGGACCTGCTTGCTGAACTCGCTCAGCACCACCCCCGCGACCAGAACCTGGCTGATGCGAAGCCCGGTGCGCTCCCACATCTGGGCGCTGCGCAGCCAGAAGCGCCGGTCCGAAGGCGGGATGTAAAGCGCGGCGCCGGTACTCTCGGCCACGAAACCCGCGCTCCGCGCCAATGCCTCGAGCTGGCCAGCGGTATAGCTGCGCCCGAACCCGAAGGGCGTCGCGTCCGACCGCGCCCAGAGCCCGGCGCGGTTCGTCGCCATGACCAGCATCCGCCCCCCCGGCCCCAGCACCCGCGAGGCTTCGGCCAGAAGCGCCTGCGAATGATCCGCGGTCTCGACGGCGTGCAGCAGCACCAGCCGGTCGACGCTTCCGGTGTCGAGGGGCCAGGCGGTCTCCTCGCACAGGACCGAGCAATTGGGCAGCCCGGCAGGCCATGCCATCACGCCTTGCGGCCCCGGCATCAGGCTCGCGACGCGGCGCGCCCGGCCCAGATAGGGACGCTGGAGGGGCGCGGCGAAGCCATATCCCACCACGGTCATGCCCGCGCATTGCTCGGGCGGCCAAAGCTGCGTCAGCCGGTCGCGCAGCACCCGCTGAACCACCCGGCCGAGGGCCCGGTTGTAGTAGAACTTTCGCAGCTCGATCACATCCTGATGCATTGCGCCTCTCGTCCCGTCGCGCCAGACTGCGGCAAAGAGAAGGAATTGCCAATGCCGCTGGAACTGGTTCCCGTCCGCTGCCTGACCGACAATTACGCTTGGCTCGTGCATGGCAATGGCGCGACCGCCCTCTTCGACGCGCCCGAGGCAACCCCGATCCTCGCCGAACTCGAGGCGCGGGGCTGGACGCTCGACCTGATCGCGCTGACCCATCACCATGCCGACCATATTCAGGCCGTGCCCGAGCTTGTCGCCGCCACCGGCGCGAAGGTCATGGGCAATGCCGATGATGCCGCCCGCCTGCCCCCGCTCGACATCGCAGTCCGGCCCGGCACGACCGCCACGATCTGCGGCGAGCCGGCCGAGGTCATCGACGTCTCGGGCCATACCATCGGCCATGTCGCCTTCCATCTGCCGCAATCGGGCATGGCCTTCACCGCCGACAGCCTGATGGCTCTGGGTTGCGGGCGGCTCTTCGAGGGCAACCCTGCGATGATGTGGGACAGTGTCTCGCGCCTTGCCCGCCTGCCCGGCCACACGCTGATCTGCTCTGGTCACGATTATTGCCGTGGGAACGGTGCATTTGCGCTTTCCGTCGATTCCGGCAATGGTGCATTGCAGCAACGCCTCGACGACACCGCCGCGGGCCGCCGGCCCTGCGCCCCCGCCACGCTGGATGACGAACGCGCGACCAACCCGTTCCTGCGCGTAGCCGAGCTGCGCGAATCCCTCGGGATGGCAGGCGCAAGCGATGTGGATGTTTTTGCTAGACTTCGCGCGATGAAGGACCAGTTCTGAGGATCATTCCGCAATGCAGCAAGGATATTCGCGCCCCGATCACGGCAAATCCCGACCCCGTCAACCGGCCCCCTCCATGCTTGAAAATGCGGCAGACCGATATCACATCAAATTCAACCACCGGAGTTTCGGCACCAGAGGACGTAAATAGCGCTTGAAATGCGCGAAATTCCACCAGATTCTTAAACGTATCGTGACAGTCTGGTCAGGTGGACCGCTACCTTCGGCGGCCCAAACCGCCAGCCGACTGACAGGAGCTTAACCGTGCCGTCCTTTTCGAACACGCTGGAACAGGCCATTCATTCTGCACTGGCATTGGCCAATGAACACCGGCATGAACTGGCCACCCTCGAACATCTTCTGCTGGCCCTGACGGATGAACCCGATGCCGTCAAGGTCATGCGCGCCTGCAATGTCGATCTGGACGAACTGCGCCGCATGCTCGTGGAATTCATCGAGGATGACCTCTCGACCCTGATCACCGATGTCGAGGGGTCCGAGGCCGTGCCGACCGCCGCCTTCCAGCGGGTGATCCAGCGCGCCGCCATCCATGTGCAATCCTCCGGCAGGACCGAGGTGACGGGCGCGAATGTCCTCGTCGCGATCTTTGCCGAGCGTGAATCAAACGCCGCCTTCTTCCTGCAGGAACTGGACATGACCCGTTACGACGCGGTCAACTTCATCGCGCATGGCGTGGCGAAGAACCCGTCCTTCTCGGAGAACCGCACCGTTCAGGGTGCTGACCAGCCGGGCGAGCAGGCGCAGGCCGAGCAGCCCGCGGCCAAGGACGAATCCGCGCTGGCCAAATATTGCGTGAACCTCAACAAGAAGGCCTCGAAGGGCGATGTCGACCCGCTGATCGGCCGCGCCGAAGAGGTCGAGCGCTGCATTCAGGTTCTCTGCCGCCGCCGCAAGAACAACCCGCTGCTGGTCGGCGACCCCGGCGTCGGCAAGACCGCCATCGCCGAGGGGCTGGCGCTGAAGATCACGCGGGGCGAGACGCCGGACGTTCTGGCCGGCTCGACCATCTTCTCGCTCGACATGGGCGCGCTTCTGGCCGGCACCCGCTATCGCGGCGATTTCGAGGAGCGGCTGAAGGCCGTCGTGAAGGAGCTGGAGGATCATCCCGACGCCATCCTCTTCATCGACGAGATCCATACCGTGATCGGCGCCGGCGCGACCTCGGGCGGGGCGATGGATGCCTCGAACCTGCTGAAACCGGCGCTGTCCGGCGGCAAGCTGCGCTGCATGGGCTCGACCACCTACAAGGAGTTCCGGCAGCATTTCGAAAAGGACCGCGCGCTCTCCCGCCGCTTCCAGAAGATCGACGTGAACGAGCCGAACGTGCCCGACACGATCAAGATCCTGATGGGCCTGAAGCCCAGCTTCGAAAAGCACCACGACCTGCGCTACACCAATGACGCGATCCGCATCGCCGTCGAACTTTCGGCGCGCTACATCCACGACCGCAAGCTGCCCGACAAGGCGATCGACGTGATCGACGAGGCGGGCGCGGCACAACATCTGGTCGCGGAAAGCAAGCGCCGCAAGATGATCGGCCCGAAGGAAATCGAGGCGGTGGTGGCCAAGATCGCCCGCATCCCCCCGAAAAGCGTCTCCAAGGACGATGCGGCGGTGCTGAAGGATATGGAAGCCACGCTGAAACGGCTGGTCTTCGGCCAGGACGCCGCGATCGAGGCGCTGGCCTCCTCGATCAAGCTCGCCCGCGCCGGCCTGCGCGAGCCAGAAAAACCGATCGGCAACTACCTCTTCGCCGGCCCCACCGGCGTCGGCAAGACCGAAGTGGCGAAACAGCTCGCCTCGACGCTCGGCGTGGAGCTGCTGCGCTTCGACATGTCGGAATACATGGAGAAACACGCCGTCAGCCGCCTGATCGGCGCGCCTCCGGGCTATGTCGGCTTCGACCAGGGCGGGCTTCTGACCGATGGCGTCGACCAGCATCCGCATTGCGTGCTGCTGCTCGACGAGATCGAGAAGGCGCACCCGGATGTGTTCAACATCCTCCTGCAGGTCATGGACCACGGGAAACTGACCGACCATAACGGCCGGCAGGTGGACTTCCGCAACGTGATCCTGATCATGACCTCGAATGCCGGCGCCGCCGATCAGGCCCGGGCCGCCTTCGGCTTCGGCCGCGAGCGTCGCGAGGGCGAGGACACCGCCGCGATCGAGCGCACCTTCACGCCCGAATTCCGCAACCGTCTCGACGCGGTCATCAGCTTCGCGCCGCTCTCGCGCGACATCATCGTCCAGGTGGTCGAAAAGTTCGTGCTGCAACTGGAAGCCCAGCTCATCGACCGCGGCGTCCATATCGAACTGACCGACGAGGCCGCGCATTGGCTGGCCGAGAAGGGGTACGACGACAAGATGGGCGCCCGCCCGCTAGGCCGGGTGATCCAGGAGACGATCAAGAAACCTCTGGCCGAGGAACTGCTCTTCGGCCGCCTGACCAAAGGCGGCGTGGTCCGCGTCCGCATCGAGGACGACAAGCCCGTCTTCGACATCACCGGGCCCGAGACGCCCCGGATCAGCAAATCGAGGCCGCCCCTCCTGACGGCCGACTAAGGCAAGCGGAAAAACCCGAAGGGCGGCGCAGAAAGCGCCGCCCTTTTCGCATCCCGGCCCAGCAATCCGCGCCGGCCTCTCATCTCTTCATCGTTTCGAAAAATACCCCGGGGGTCCGGGGGCAGCGCCCCCGGCTCGGCCCATCAGCCCTTCGCCTTCCCGGCCTTGATCTTCGCGGCAAGATCCTTGGCGATGGCGAAGGCGCCCTTGATCCGGTCGGCATCGCCCGGCCAGTCGCGCAGCACGACGATCTTGTTGTCGGTGACTTTTGCCTGCCCGCGCTGGTCATGGATGAACTCGACCAGCCCCGCCGGATTGGGGAATTGGTCGCCGTGGAACTGGATCGTCACGCCCTTCGGCCCCGCATCCAGCTTCGAGATATTGGCCCGCTTCGCCATCGCCTTGATGCGGATGACCAGCAGCAGCGTGTTCACCTCGCGCGGCAGGGGGCCGAAACGGTCGATCAATTCGGCGGCAAAGCCCTCCAGCTCGACCTTGGTGGTCAGCTCGGCCAACCGGCGGTAAAGGCCCAGCCGCACGTCGAGATCGGGGATGTAGCTCTCGGGGATCGTGACCGGCACGCCGAGGTTCAGCTGCGGCGCCCATTCATCCTCGGGCGTGCCCTCGATCTCGCCCGATTTCAGCTTGGCGATCGTCTCCTCCAGCATCTGCTGGTAAAGCTCGAAGCCGACTTCCTTGATATGACCGGACTGCTCCTCGCCCAGAAGGTTCCCCGCCCCCCTCAGGTCCAGATCCTGCGAGGCCAGGTTGAAGCCCGCGCCAAGGCTGTCGATCGCACCGAGGAATTTCAGCCGCCGCATCGCCTGCGGGGTCAGTGGCACGCGGGGCTTGGTGGTCAGATAACAATAGGCGCGGGTCTTCGACCGCCCCACCCTGCCCCGGATCTGGTAAAGCTGCGCGAGGCCGAACATGTCGGCGCGCCAGACGATCATGGTATTCGCCGTCGGAATGTCGAGGCCGGATTCCACGATCGAGGTCGCGACCAGCACATCCGCGCCCCGGTCGTAGAAGGCGTTCATCCGGCTGTCCAGATCGCCCGCCGCAAGCTGACCATGCGCGACGATGAAGCTGACCTCGGGCACATGTTCCTTCAGCCAGTCCTCGACCTCGGGCAGGTCGGAAAGGCGCGGCACCACGAAGAAGCTCTGCCCGCCGCGATATTTCTCGCGGAGCAGGGCCTCGCGGATGGTGACGCTGTCGAACTCGCTGACATAGGTGCGGATCGCGAGGCGATCGACCGGCGGCGTCCCGATGATCGAGAGATCCCGTACCCCGGTCAGCGACAATTGCAACGTCCTCGGGATCGGGGTGGCGGTCAGAGTGAGGACGTGGATGTCGCTGCGCAGCTCCTTCAGCCGCTCCTTATGGGCGACGCCGAAATGCTGCTCCTCGTCGATGATCAGCAGGCCGAGATTCTTGAACCGGACCTGCTTGGCCAGAACCGCATGGGTGCCGACGACGATATCGACGGTGCCCTCGGCCAGCCCCTTGCGGGTCTCGGTCGCGTCCTTGGCCGAAACGAAGCGCGAGAGCGGCCGGACATTGATCGCGGTGCCGCGAAAACGCTCGGCAAAGGTGCGGAAATGCTGGCGGGCCAGCAGGGTCGTCGGCGCGACCACCGCGACCTGCCGGCCTTGGCTGGCGGCAATGAAGGCCGCGCGCATAGCAACCTCGGTCTTGCCGAAGCCGACATCGCCGACGATCAGCCGGTCCATCGGGCGGCCCGCCGCCAGATCCTCGGCCACATCGGCAATGGCCGATGCCTGATCCTCGGTCTCGGCATAGGGGAAACGGGCGGCGAAGCCCTCGATCTCGTGATGCTCTGGCTCCAGAACCGGGGCGGGACGCAGCAGGCGCTCGGCCGCGACGCGCATCAGCCGGTCGGCGATCAGCTTGATGCGTTCCTTCAGCCGCGCCTTGCGGGCCTGCCAGGCGCCACCGCCCAGCTTGTCGAGGAGCCCCTCCTCATGCCCGTAGCGGCTCAGCAGCTCGATATTCTCGACCGGCAGATAAAGGCGGTCGCCTCCGGCATATTCCAGCGCCACGCAATCATGGGGAATGCCAAGCGCCATCACGGTCTCAAGCCCGGTATAGCGCCCGATGCCATGTTCGACATGGACGACCAGATCGCCGGGGCTGAGGGTCTGGGTGTCGCGCAGAAAATTCTCGGCCCGCCGGCGCTTTTTCGCACCCCGGATCAGCCGGTCGCCCAGAACATCCTGTTCCGAAATGACGGCAAGCGGCCCGGTCGCCTGCCCGTCCGAGACGAAGCCCTCGTCCAGCGGCCAGACCGCGAGACCCAGCGCACCGACCTCGGCCGGCAGGTCGCGCATGTCGGCGATGGGCTTGGCGCCGGTCACGCCCTCATCGGCGATCAGCCCGGCCAGACGCTCACGCGCACCTTCCGAGAAGCTGGCAACAACCACCCTGCGCGTCGCCTGAAGCGCGCGAATATGATCGGCCAGAGCCTTGAAGAGGTTCCCTTTTTCGGCCTGCCGTTCCGGCGCGAAATTGCGCCCGACGCGCCCCCCTGCATCCAGCACTCCCGGACCCGGCGGCTGCGGCAGGACCGACAGCTTCAGCAGGCGATGCGCCGCCAGCCAACCCGTCCATTCCTTTTCGTCGGGGAACATTTCCACCGGCGGGACCGGGCGATAGACCGAATCCGTCCCGCCCTTGCGCTTCAGCGCCTCGCATCGGGCGTCGAATTGCTCGCCAATGGTGTGCCAGCGCGCGTCGCGCACCTGATCCAGATGGTCGTCGGTAACGATCGAGGCGCCGGGCAGATAGGCGAACAGGCTTTCCAGCCGCTCATGGAACCAGGGCAGCCAATGCTCCATACCGGCCATCTTGCGACCGGCGCTGATCCCCTCATACAGCGGATCATTCGCCCCTCCGCCATATTCGGCGCGATAGTTCTGGCGGAAGCGGGTGATCGCGGCCTCGTCCAGCATCACCTCGGACATGGGCGCAAGCTCGACCCGGTCCAGCTTCTCGACCGAGCGCTGGGTCTCGGCGTCAAAGCGGCGGGCGCTGTCCAGCACGTCCCCGAACATGTCGAGGCGGATCGGGCCGGCATCGCCCGGCGGATAGATGTCGATGATCCCGCCCCGGACGGCGAAATCCCCCGGCTCGGTCACCGTCGGCGATTGCGAGAAACCCATCCGCGCCAGGAACGCCCGCAGCGCGCTTTCGTCCATGCGGTCGCCCACTGCGGCCGAGAAGCTGGCCTCGCGCAGCGATTCGCGCGGCGGCACCCGCTGCATGGCGGCGTTGAGCGTGGTCAGCAGGACGAATGGCCCCTTGAAGGCGCCATGCGCCAGCGCGCTCAGCACCGCCATGCGCGCGGCCATCACCCCCGGCGCGGGCGAGACGCGGTCATAGGGCGTCGTGTCCCAGGCGGGAAATTCCAGCACCACGGTCTGCGGCGCATAGAAGGCCAGCGCGGCGCGCATCGCGGCCATGCGCCGGTCGTCGCGGGCAATATGGATCACGGGCTGCCCGCGCGACAGCTCGCGCAGGACAAGGGCGGCGTCCAGCCCCTCGGGGGCCCCGGACAGGATCAGATGTTCGGCCATGGCTGTTGAGGTAAAGCGGCTGCGGGTGAAGTCAAGGCACGCTCCTAGAAGCCAAAGGGATGCTGGATCACCCAGATCGCGCCGCGATAGGCGGTAAGCGCCACCGCGACGATCGAAAGGACCGAAATGATGCGGCGATGGCCACGCATCAGCCCTGCCGCCTGCCGCGCCGCCTCGTTCACCGGCAGTGCCCCGGCCTCGGCAGCGCCGAGGATGCGGGCCACGCGCCGCGCCAGCCGAAGCTCGACCGGGAACAGCAGCACGAAGGGCAGGACAAGCAGGACGATCGCCTGCGCCATCTCCAGCCCGTAGACGAAGCCGAGGAGGAAAAGCGCGCTCATCGCGAAGCAGGCGACGCCGATCAGGACGGCGCCCTCACCCGCGGCGAGGCGCCAGCGCGGCAGGGTCAGGGAAAGCCAGTCGAGAAGGCTTACAGCCGCCGGATCGTCGCCGGCGCCCGCGTCGCTTTTCCGCGCGGCGTTGATCACCTCGAAAGGCACGCCCAGCACGCGGCGTCCGGCCAGCGTCCAGACAAGGGTGAGGAGCAGCCAGAACCAGATCGACCCGAATGAGCGGCTGTCGAGGATGGCCAGGATAGTCTGGGTCAACGGATGGTCATCTCCCGCGGGTAGGCTGAAGCGGACCCTAACCTTGGAGCGCGCA
>Ga0182739_1002014_pt1 | contig 19735 bp, 18 predicted proteins | sample eDN5th30CBELigBY_FD_128873 | JGI IMG/M metagenome (GOLD analysis project Ga0182739, IMG submission 128873) | Enriched backyard soil microbial communities from Emeryville, California, USA - eDNA 5th pass 30_C BE-Lig BY (version 2) (version 2) | ecosystem: Environmental > Terrestrial > Soil >...
GTGCATGTCCAGGCAGAAGCCGCAGCCGTTGATCTGCGACGCGCGGATGTCGACCAGGGTCAGGATCGACTTTTCGATGGCGCCCGACTTGGCCAGCATGGTGAATTCGACCAGCTTCTTGAACAGGTCGGGCGATTGGGCAAAGGCGTTGATGCGTTGGGTCATGATGGCTCCTCGGGGGGTGGGCGCTACCCGGCGGATCGGCCGGACTGCGCAGGCTTGAACGACGCCCAAATCGTAGGTCTGCTCGAACGGCGGCAGTAGACCCTGGCGAGGGAGCACGATGTTGCCGCAATGGCAACAATCGCCCGGGACGAACGCGACGACAATGAACGGGCACTGACGGCTCGCGCCCGGAACACACCATGAACAGAAACGATATCTCGATGCAGGACCTCCACTACTTCGTCGAAGTCGCCAAGCGCGGGAAGCTGTCCGCCACCGCCGCCGGCCTCGGCATCCCGGTGGCCACCCTGTCCCGCCGCCTCACGCAGCTGGAACAGACGCTCGGGTACAAACTGCTGAACCGCACCACGCGCAGTGTCAGCCTGACGGCGATCGGCCAGCGATACTTCGACGAATGCGCCGCGCACGTCCAAGGCGCCCTGTCCGCGCACGAGGTCATCAACGCCAGCCTGAATCACCTGGCCGGGACGCTGCGCGTGTCGGTCATGCCCGGGCTCACGACGATCCTGCCGGCCGTGCTGAAGGAGCTGCGCGCCACCTATCCGCAGATCTCGTTCGAGGTCGAGCTGGGCACGTCCGACATCGCGCGCAATGGCCAGCAGTTCGACCTTATGCTGCGCACGGGCGACCTCGAGGATTCCGCGCTGATCCAGAAGCACGTGGCCCAGGTCTACTGGGTGCTCGTCGCGGCCAGCAGCTACCTGGACCGCTTCGGGCGCCCGACCTGCCCCGAAGACCTGGGCCTGCACGAGCGCATCATTACGGGCGACCTGCCTGACTGGACGCTGGGCGAAGGCGAGGGCCTGCTCAACGTCCGGGGCCCCGCCCACATCGGCACCAACAGTTCGGCCCTGGGCGTGCAACTGGCCACGGCCGGGCTCGGCATTGCCTGGATGCCCAGCCATCTGGCGTTGTCGCAGACCCTGCGGGAGCTGGCCCTGGAGCAGATCCTGCCGGACTGGAAACTGCCGCCGGCCACCATCTACGCGCTATCCGACAACCGCGTCACGCCAGCGCGGGCAAAGGTGTTCATCGATACGCTGCAGCGCCATCTGCAGGTGAACTGACCCCTGCTGCGCGCCCGCCGGCGTCCTATCCCAGCAGGTTGTCCCGGACGTGCAGCAGGTGCCGGCGCACGGCCGCCATGGCGCGGTCGGCGTCGCGGTCGTGCAGCGCCTCGACGATCTCGCGATGTTCTGCCTGATACGCCGCGCGCCGCTCGGGCGTGAGGCTCTTGCGCTTGAGCGCGCCCCACGTGGCCTGCGAGCGCGCCGCGGTCATCAGCGCAAAGACCTTTTCAATGAACAGATTGTGGGTGGCCGTGGCCATCAGCGCGTGCAGCTTGGCATCCCACACTTCGAACGCCTCGAAGCTGGTCGCGGCCTCGGCTTGCTCGCACGCGTGCTGCATCGCGGCGAAGTCGGCGGGCGTGCCGTGCTGCACCACCAGCGCGGCGATGGCCGGCTCCAGCACCAGGCGCGCGGCCATCAGTTCGGCCGGGCTGGTGGACAGCACCTCGCCGCGCAACAGGGCCTCGGTCTGCGCCAGCGTGGAAGGCGGATTGGCATAGGTGCCGCTGCCCACGCGCTGCGAAATGAGGCCTTCTTCCTTCAATTGCGAGAGCGTGCGGCGCACGGTGGACCGGCTCAGGCCGAACTGCTCGCTCAGCGCGCGCTCGGTCGGCAGGCGATGGCCGGCCGGCCACGCGCCGGATTGAAGGTTTTCGATGATGACCGCGCGCATGGCGGAGGCTTTGTCCATGGGGACTCCGGGGTGGGATCACCGCGCGATGATACCAAATCAGTCCAATATAGGCGCGCCAGCCTGGAAACAACCCATTCGCCAAGGGCAGTTTTTGGTTTATCCTGCCCAATAACCCGCAATTGGGCCGATCATTAGGTCAAATTGGTATCTTTTGGTACACCATCAAGGGCGGCCGCGGCCGCCGTAGGAGCAAGCATGAAAATCGCGGTATTTCGAGTCAACGGCGAGCGGCGCGTGGGCGTGGTCACGGACGACGGCAGCGCGGTGACCGCGCTGGACTTTCCCCCGGCGCTGGCGGCCGCCGGCGCGCTGACGGCCGTGCAATGGCTGGCCGAGGGCCGCGCCCTGCCCGCGCAGACCGGTCCGTCCTATCGCTGGGACCAGGTCGAACACGAAGCCCCGCTGCCGGCGCAGCCGCGCAACCTGTTCTGCGTGGGCCGCAATTACCACGCGCATGCCAAGGAACTGCGCGATTCCGTATTCAAGGACAACGACGCCAACCCGGAATCCTGGCCCATCGTCTTCACCAAAGTGCCGCAAACCGTGGTGGGCCCGTGGGCCGATGTGACGCTGCCCACCGGCATCTCCGACAAGATCGACTACGAAGCCGAACTGGCGGTGGTCATCGGCAAGGGCGGGCGCAACATCTCGCGCGCCGAGGCAATGAGCCATGTGGTCGCATACACCGTCGTCAACGACGTCACGGCGCGCGACGTGCAGATGCGCCATCAGCAATGGGACCTGGGCAAGTCCTTCGACACGTTCTGCCCGATGGGCCCGTGGCTGGTCACGGCCGACGAGCTGGACGGCCAGAAGACACGCGTGCGCTGCTGGGTGAACGGCGAGTTGCGCCAGGACGGCAACACGGAAGACCTGATCTTCGACATCCCGACGCTGATCGAAACCTGCTCGCGCGGCATCACCCTGTATCCGGGCGACGTCATCGCCACCGGCACGCCGGCTGGCGTGGGCCAGGGCCTGAACCCGCCGCAGTTTCTGAAGAGCGGCGACACGGTTCGGATCGAGATCGACGGCATCGGCAGGATCGAAAACCGGTTCGTCTGAAGCGGGGTAGAAAGAGCGCCGGTCACAAGAAACCGGCGCCGCGCAGCACACCGCATATCAACAGGAGTGAGACATGAATCTGCGCTGCAAACTGGTCGCCGCGGCCGCCCTGCTATGCCTCGGGACGGCGACCGCATCGGCTGCCGGCTATCCCGAGCGTCCCGTGACCCTGGTGGTGCCCTTCCCGCCCGGCGGCGTCGCCGACACCATCGCCCGTCCGCTCGCCCAGGCCCTGGGCGACAAACTGGGCCAGCCCATCGTGATCGAGAACAAGGGCGGCGCCGGTGGAGCCATCGGCATCGGCCAGGCGGGCCGCGCCAAGCCCGACGGCTACACGCTGCTGATGAGCCTCTCGTCGATTTCCATCCTGCCGGCCGCCGACCGCCTGCTGGAACGCAAGCCGGCCTATCAACTGGACCAGTTCGTGCCCATCGCCCGCATCACGGCCGATCCCACCGTGCTGGTGGTGCGCGCGGATGCGCCCTACAAGACCTTGGACGAATTCATCGAGGCGGCGAGGAAACAGGGCGGCAAGCTGAGCTATGGGAGTTCGGGCATCTACGGCACGATGCACGTGCCGATGGAGATGCTGCAGAACGCGGCCGGCATCAAGATGATGCACGTGCCGTTCACGGGCGCGGGGCCGGCGGTGCAGGCGCTGGTGGGCGGCCAGGTCGATGCGCTGGCCACCGGGCCGTCCAGCGTCATGCCGCTCATCCAGGCCGGGCGTGTCAGGCCGCTGGCGCACTGGGGCGAGGGCAAGCTGGACAGCCTGCCGCAGGTGCCCTCCCTGAAATCGCGCGGGTATGACGCGAGCTTCGTGCAGTGGTCCGGCGTCTTCGCGCTGGCGGGCACGCCGCCCGCCGTGATCGACACGCTGCGCCGGGCCGTCAAGCAGATCGCGGATGACCCCACGCTGCAGGCCCGCATCGCCGGCACCGGCAGTCCCGTGCAATACCTGGACGCGCCGGACTTCGACGCGTACTGGAAAAAGGACTCTGCATCGCTGGAGGTGGCAGTTCAGCGGATCGGCAAGGTCGAGTAAGACGCCCGGCCCCGCGCGCACCCGCCGGGCCGGGCATCCCCCCGCGTCACACCGTTTCCCGCGCCGCCGCCTGCCGCGCCAGCGCCTTGCGGTCCACCTTGCCCACCGCGTTCTCGGGCAGGCGGTCCACAAAGAACACCTCGCGCGGCACGTAGATGCGGCCCAGCCGCGCCAGCACCTCGGCCTGGATGCCCGCCGCGTCGGGCGCGGCATCCCCCTTGCGCTGCACGAAGATCACGGGGGTCTCGCCCAGGTCCTCGTCGGGCGCGCCCACCACGCAGCACGCGGCCACGCCCGCCAGGCCCGTCACGACGCCCTCGATCAGGGCGGGCGAAATGTTCTCGCCGCCCCGGATGATCACGTCCTTGATGCGGCCGGTGATGGCCAGGTATCCCTGCGCGTCGAATCGTCCCAGGTCGCCGGTGCGCAGCAACGTCGGCGTGCCCGCGTCGGCGCTGTCCACGCCCAGGTAGCCCAGCATCAGGCTATCCCCCGCGATGCAGATCTCGCCCTCCGCGCCTGGCGGGGCAAGGCTGCCGTCGGGCAGGCGCAGGCTGACGTCCTGCCCCTGCAGCACCGTGCCCACCGAGCCGACGCGCCGCGCCGCGGGCGGATTCATGGTGGACGTGCAGGTGGCCTCGGACAACCCGTAGGACACGACCAGCGGGCAGCCCAGGAAGGCTTCGATGCGCCGGTGCAGGGCCTCGGTGATGGGCGCCGAACCGCAGCGCGCAAAACGCAGCCCGGCGAGGCTGTCCGGATCGAAGGCGAGGTCCAGCATGCGCGCATACATGGTCGGCACGCCGGTGATGATGGTGGGCCGGAAGGCGGTCAGCAGTCCGGGCATGTCTTCGGCGCGGAATCGGCCGGCCAGCGCCACGCTGGCGCCCGCCAGCAGCGGCGCGAAGATCTGGTTGTTCAGCGCGTTGGTGTGGTGCAGCGGCATGACGTGCAGCAGGCGGTCGGCGGGCGTCAGTTCCGTGTGCGCCAGCACGCCGCGCGCATTGTTTGCCAGGCCCCGATGGCTGAGCAGCACGCCCTTCGGGTTGCCGGTGCTGCCCGACGTGAACAGCAGCAGGCCCGGCACATCGGCGGCCACGCCGGCCCCGGTCCAGTCACACGCGCCCTGCGCGGTCTGGGCCGCGTCCAGCAGGCGCGCGGCAGGTAGCCCGCAGGCCTGGACGACGGCGGTATTGGATTCGTCGGCCAGCATCCAGGTCAGGCCCACGGCGGCCACCCGCCGGGCGGTTTCGTCGGCCGACAGGCGGGGTTCCAACGGACACGGGCACGCCCCCGCGGCCATCGCGCCCAGGATGGCAAGGACTTGCGCCAGCGACCGCTCCATCGCCACGCCGACGTAATCGCCCGGGGCAACGCCGGCGTCGCGCAGGCCGCCCGCCACCTGTCCCACGCGGCGATGCAAGTCCGCATAGGTCAACGTTTCCTCGGCGGTCACGATGGCGGGCAGCGCCGCCCGGTCCGGCTGCATCCACAGGCGTGCAAACGCCGCCACGACCGTGGCATCGGCTTTCGTCATGAAGTTTCCCCTTAGGTCTGGAAGCAGCGTCAGCGCAGCGCGACGGCGGCGTCGCGCTCGAACTGCCCGTCGGCGTCCAGCTCGCGCAAGGCGCGGGCTTCGCTTTCCGTGGGCGGCTCGGTCGGACCGGCGCCCGTGGCGTCGAACTCGAAACCCGTGCGCTCGCGCACCTCGGACAGGCTGGATTCCGGATGCCAGGACTGCAGCGCCAGCCGGCCCTCGCGCTTGACGAACACCGCGATCGGGGTCACCACGCCATGAAACCCGCCCCAGGAAGTCATGAAGTCCAGCTTGGGCACGAAGGTGCGGCGCGAATGCTCGGTGCGCCAGGTGCAGGCGCGCCGGGCCGTGGGCAGCATCACCGCCCCGCCCCCGCCGCCCGGCAGGCGCACCTTGGGTTCATGCCAGTCGCCGATGCAGGAATTGTTGGCGCAGCCCGCGCCGTCGATCTGCGCGGCCCCAAGAAACGTCAGGTCCATGCGCCCGCGCGTGCACAGGTCGTAGAAGTCTTCGTTCGAGAAGATCGAGGCCGTGTGCTCGGCCAGCACCGGATCCGAACTGGAAAGCGGAATATGCGAGGGCCGCGGGTTCACGCCCCCGGCCACGTTGATGTAGACGAAGTCCCAGTCGTAGGCGCGCTTGGCCAGCAGGCAGGCCAGCATGGGCATGGTGGAATTCACGCCGCTGAAGGTGATCTCGTCCGGGCGGATGAAGCGCGCCAGATTGGTGACGATGTATGAAAAGCCCGACCATTGTTCAGCCATGATTCCCCTCCCGCGCTTCAGGCGCCGCGGCCATGTGCGCCCGCAGATCGCTGTTCTTGTCCATGTAGGTTTCCACCGCCGGATAGTCGATGGCGTAGGCGGGCCAGCACGACCCCGGCCAGGCGCCGCCCGGCACCACCGCGTAGGCCTGCACCATGAAATACGGCACCAGCGTGGATTCGGGCTGGGCCTCGAACACCGCGCTGTCCACGACCTTCTCGGCCACCACCAGCACGCTGCCCGCGGCGCGCGACATGATGCGATCCCAGTGCGCCGTGCCCGCCACGCGCACGTTGCCCTGCGCGTCGACTTCGGAGGCCTGGATCACGGCGAAATCCGGCCGTATGGCCGGGACCACCCAGGTCTTCTCGCCGCTGCCATACGGATCGTCCAGGCATTTCCAGCCATTGAGTTCCGGCAGGCCGCTGCCGTGCAGGCCACCGCAGGGCTGGAACGGCACGCCGAAGGCGGCCGCTCGCAATCCCGCCGTGAGGCTGGCGCAGGCGTGTTCTTCCAGTTCGATCTCATGGCGTTCCACGGCGCGCCGATACCAGGGCGCGAGGCCGAAGTTGCCTTCCATCGCGACGATGCCCGCGCGCACGCGGCGCAGCACGCCCGCGCGACACAGGATGTCCACGTCATAGCCGGGCGATTGTTTGATGAGTTCGAGGTTGCGCTTTTCCTGGCGGATGAGCTCGCGCACGAAGGCGAACGGTCCGCGATGCAGGAAGCTGCCGCCCAGCGCGATCGATGCGCCGTCGGGCACCAGCGCAGCCAGTTCCTGCAGCGAGCATTGCTTGTTCTTTTGGTTGAATCCTGAAGCCATTGTCTTCCCTCCTGCTCCATGAGGCGCGTCTAGCGTGCCTGCAGATATGCCGCCACGCGGTCTTTCAAACCGGGCGCCGATGCCGAGCGCACCAGCCGCGCCAGGTCGGTATCCGGCGCTTCCTGCGACAGGGCCGCATAAAGCTGCGCGCGGCTCTCGTCCGTCAGGGCGGCGGCCGTCTCCAGCGCCTGCTCGCCGATCTGCGCCCATTCCTGGGGCGGCGCAAGCCGGCTGGCGAATCCGTCGCGCAAGGCGTCTTCGGCGTTGAACGTCGCGGCCTGTTCAAGAATCGTGCGCGCACGCTCCGCGCCGACCAGCGCCGCAAAGCGACGCGTGCCCAGCACCAGCCCGAATTTCAGGCCCGGCATGCGGAACGTCGCGTCCGGCGCGCCGATGCGCCACTTGCAGGCGCCGAACACGTCGACGCCCGCGCCGAAATTGCGGCCGTGCGCGAGCGCCACCGTGAGGCACGGCGATGCCGCCAGCCGCTGCAGCAGGGTTTCGATGCGCACGAAGCGCAGCAGCAGGTCGCCTTCGCTCTGTGACTGCCAGTCGCCGAAGTCAAAGCCCGCGCTGAAGTTCTTGCCTTCGCCCTGCAGCACGATGACCTTGGCGCGCTGCGCCTCGGCCTCGTCCAGCGCTGCGATCAGGGCCTCGACCAGGTCCGCCGACAGCGCGTTCATTTTCTCGGGCCGCGCCAGCGTCAACACATGCCGCGGCCCCTGGCGGTCGATACGCAGGACGCCGCTCATGCCGCCGCTCCCTTGGCGGCGGCGCGCAGCGGTCCCAGCACATCGTCGTTGTGCTCGCCCAGCGCGGGGGGACGGCGCCGCAACGCCGTGGTTTCGCCATCGAATCGCACCGGCAGCCCGAAAGTGCGGGTCTGCACGCCATTGGGCAATTCCAGCGGCTGCACCCAGCCCATGTGCTCGACCTGCGGATCGGCCAGCACTTCCGAATAGGTATTGATCGGCGCGCACGGCACGCCGGCCGCGCGAAAGCGCGCCAGCCACGCTTGCGCATCGTCTTCGGCGAAGATGGCCTCCAGGATGTCACGCAGCGCGGTCTGATTGCGCGCGCGCGCGCTGGTGTCCGTGAAGCGCGGATCCGCCAGCAGGTCATTGCGTCCCACCGTCGCGCATACGGCCTTCCATAGCGCCTGGTTGCCTGCGGCCATGCCGAAGTAGCCGTTCTTGCAGCGAAACGCCTGGTACGGCGCGTTGCGCGGATGCGCCGAACCCAGCTTGACCGGGTCCTTGCCGCTGCCAAAGAACTCGGACGTCTGCAAGGCCGCGATGCCCAGCGTGGCGCCCAGCATCGGCACGTCGATGTGCGTGCCCTGGCCGCTGGCCTGGGCCGCGCGCAGCGCCGACGCGATGGCGAAGGCGCCGTACAGTCCCGCCGAAAAGTCCGCCAGCGGCACGCCGCATTTGACGGGCTCTCCGCCGGGCTCGCCAGTCACGCTCATGATGCCGCTCATGGCCTGGATGGTGAGGTCGAAGCCGCCTTCCTGCGCGCGCGGACCCGACTGGCCGTAGGCCGAGATCGAGCAGTACACCAGCCTGGGATTGGCCTCGCGCAACTGGACATAGCCCAGGCCCAGGCGGTCCATCACGCCCGGGCGGTTGTTCTCGATGAGCACGTCGGCGCGCAGCGCCAGTTCACGCGCGAGGGCGAGATCGCCGGGGTCTTTCAGGTTCAACGTCACGGACCGCTTGTTGCGGTTGAGCGAGGCGAAGTTTTCGCTGTAGCCGTCGGAAATGGGCGGCCAACTGCGCAGCGTGTCGCCGCCCTCCGGGTTTTCCACCTTGATCACGTCCGCGCCCATGTCCGCCAACAACATGCCGCAAAAGGGTCCCGCTGCAACGTTGCAAATCTCCAGCACCGTGATGCCGGCCAGCGCCGAACTGGGTGTCATGTCTGACCTCTCGTTATGAAAATTCAATATTTGGGATGCGAAAAACAATCTAAGTATCGACGATGAAGGATGGCATGATCCAGCCCCGTGAGGGCGAGAACCGGTATTTCCTGGCGTGTTCCTAGTGCAATCCCTTAGTCCATCGGTTAATTGTTGACCAGCATAGCACCGTGTGGAATTCTAGGTAAACCATTTATTGGAATCACAATCCTATATTTTAGGATTTATAAAAAGGACCGCAGCACGGCCTCCCCGTCCCAGGGAAAGGCCCAGGCATGCCGGCCCGCCCCACCGAGGAGACTTGCATGAAACTGTTTTGGCGTATTGCCCTGGCCAGCACGGTGCTGGCGCTGGGAGCCCAACCGGCGGCCGCCGACACCTGGCCCACGAAACCGGTGCGCATGGTGGTCCCGTTTCCGCCGGGCGGCGCGACCGACGCCGCGGCGCGCATCTACGCGCAGCACCTGGGTGACTATCTGGGCCAGAGCGTCGTGGTGGAAAACAAGGCGGGCGCGGGCGGCGAAATCGGCGCGGAGTTCGTCGCCAAGTCGGCCGGCGACGGCTACACGCTGCTGATGGGCGCGGTGGGCAGCCATGCCATCCACGCGGCCATGCCCGACAAGCCAGGCTACGATTTCGGCACCGCCTTTGTCGGCGTGTCGATGGCCACCAGCATGCCGATGGCCGTGGCGGTGAACAGCAGCAAAATCCCGGCCAAGAACGTGCAGGAGCTGATCGCGCTCGCCAAGAGCAAGCCCGGGTCGATCACGTTCGGATCGGCCGGCCCCGGCACCTCGCAGCACATGGCGGGGGAACTCTTCCAGGCGGTGACCGGCACGCGGCTCATGCACGTGCCGTATCGCGGCAGCGGGCCGGCCATCACGGACCTTTTGGGCGGCCAGATCGATATGGTCATCGAAACGCTGCCCGCGCTGCTGCCGCAGGTGGCCAGCGGCAAGATCCGCCTGCTGGGCGTCACGACCGCCAAGCGCGCCACGGCCCTGCCCGACCTGCCCACGCTGATGGAACAGGGCGTGAAGGATTACTCGGTTGCCACCACCTACGCCCTGCTCGCGCCGGCGGGCACGCCGCCCGCGGTCGTCGACAAGTTGTCGGACGGCATGCGCAAGGCCGCCGCGATGGATTCCGTGCAGCAGGCCGCGTTGAAGCTGGGTGCGGACGCCATCGCCACCTCGCCCGCCGACACCAGCCGCATGCTCAAGCAGGAGGTCGCACGATGGGCGGACGTGGTGCGCCTGTCGGCGGCGAAATGATGCCGGCCCCCTCGGCGGGCCGGCAGGCCGCAACCGACCTGGCCATCGTGGGCGGCGGCTCGGTCGGCGTCAGCTTCCTGTATCAGTTCCTGCTGGCGCTCCAGGCGGCGCCGGGCGCGGGCGCGTTGACGATCCACCTTTTCGAGCCCGAGCCCGAGCCCGGCCCGGGCGCCGCCTACCAGGACGACCTGCGCAGCAACCTGCTCAACATCCCCGCGGGCAACATGTCGGCGCGCGCAGACCGCAGGCTGGACTTCGTCGACTGGCTGCGTGAACAGGATCCGGGCTGGCTCGCGGGGTACGGCGTCGGGTCCATCGACCCCGCGGACTTCCTGCCCCGGCCGCTGTTCGGCGCCTACATGCGCGCGGTTTACACGCGCTGCCGCCAGCTTGCGCCGGCGCTGGGCGCGACCCTGTCGCACTTGCCCAGCCGTGTCGGCCGCGTGGCGCCCCTGGCCGACGGACGCGTGCGCGTCGAACCCGAAGCTGGCACGCCGCTGCTGGCGCGCCGCGTCGTGCTGTGCAACGGCAATCTGCCGTCGCAGGCATTCCCCTCGCTGGAAGACGCGCCCGGCTATTTCAACAGCCCGTATCCGGTTTGCACCCTGACGGCCGGCATCGCGCCCGATGCGTCGGTGTGCGTCGTCGGCACCAGCCTGAGCGCGGTGGACGCCGTGGCGGCCCTGCAGCAGGCCGGCCACCGCGGCCCCATTCTGTGCGCCTCGCGCAATGGGCGCCTGCCTTCGGTGCGCAGCCCGCACAACCGCGCGCCCGACGTCCTGCAGCGCCTGAGCCGCGACGGCGCGGTGGCGCTGGCCGCCCGCCACGGCGGCGCGCTGACCCTGGACGTCGTCTGGCAGGCGCTGCGGGACGAGGTGCTGGCGCTGAACGGATCGCTGGAAGACGATGACCTGCTCGGACCGGACCGCGATGCGCGGACCGCGCTCGAAGAGGAAATTCAGCGCTCGGCCGCAGCGCCGCGGCCGTGGCAGGCGGTGGCGGCGGCCACCAATGCAGCGGTGGACCAGATCTGGCATCTGATCCCGGATGGCGAACGGCGCCGCTTCCAGTCGCAGTGGCGATCGCTCTGGATGGCGCGCCGTGCGACCTTCCCGATGCGCAACGCGCTGAAGCTGCAGGCCCTGTTCGGCACGGGCCAGCTCGCTATTGCCGCGGGCTATTGCGACAGCGTCCACGACGCCCCCAGCGGCCTTTTCGTTACGCGCCTGCGCACGCCGCTTGGCCAGGTCGAACATCGCAGCCGATATCTCATCAACGCGACCAGTTTCTCGGTGGATGCGCAGCGTACGCAAGATCCGCTCGTGTCCGGCCTGCTACGCGAGGGGCATGCCCAGGCCGATCCCCACGGCGGGCTGGCGCTCGACTACGGCACCGGCTGCGTCAAAAATGCCAGCGGCCGGGTCCAGGCGGGCCTTTCCGTATTGGGCAGCCTGGCCGGCGGCACCTACTTCTGGACCACGTCCATGGACGTGAATGCCCGCCTGGCGCGCGACCAGGCCGTGCGTATCGCGGCCGACCTGCGCGCCGCGCCCGCTACTGATCCAGAAAGCCCCGGCGATATCCCATCCCCTGCGAAATGGACTGCGCACAGGCCGCCACATCCGGCGCAAGCTGCTTCATCCTAGCGGCGCTCAGGCGGTCCAGCGGGCCCGAGATGCCGACCGCCGCCACGGGCTGGTCCAGACTGTTGAACACGGTCACGGCCAGCCCGCCCACCCCTTCGCGCCATTCGCCGCGATTGACCGCGTAGCCCGCGCGGGCAATCTTGCGCAGTTCGTCCTTCAACAAGGCCATGGACACGATGGTGGACGGCGTGTGGCGGACCATCTGGTCCTCATAGCGTTCGACGTAGCCTTCGACCTGATAGGCCAGCAGCGCCTTGCCAGTCGCCACCGCGTAAGCGGGCGCGCGCCCGCCCACCATGGAATACGCGCGGATGGGCTGGGGGCTGTCGATCTTGTCCACGTAGACCACATCAAAGCCGTCCAGCACCGACAGGTGCACGGTTTCGCCGGTCTGGTCCGCCAGCGTGCGCATGTGCGGCGCGGCCAGCTTGCGCACGTCCAGTTGCGCCAGTTGCCGCGCCGCCAGTTCGAACAGGCGCACGGCGCCGCGATAGCCGCCGCCGTCATCGTCCTTGATGACATAGCCCGCGTGGATCAGCGTCTGCAAGGTGCGGTGCGTATTGCTGCGCGTCAGCCCCACCCGCGCGGCCAGCGCATCGATGGTGCGCGGCGGATTGTCCACATCGGTCACCGCTTCCAACACCATCAGGCCTTTGAGCAGCGTCTTGTCCATTCGTGATTTTTCCTAATATTTAGGACGCGAACATAGCATGAGACGCGGCGCGGGAACAGCGCTTTCATGGCGTCGGCGACGCTACCCCAGCGCGGCGCGGACCGCGGCGGACCTGTCCCACAAATTGGGCAGCGTGGCCGACGAGTAGCCGGAGACAAAGGGCTTGGCCTGTCCGGTTTCCACATCGAAGACGTGGCGCGACACGGCCCCGATATTGCCGCCATACAGATGCACGCTGATGGAGACCCGGTCGGGATAGGCATTGGAAACGCGATGAATGTCGCCCTCGGCCGGAGACAGGCGCTCGACGTCGCCGGGCCGCAAGGTCGTGGGCTCTCCTGCGGGGGCCAGCCGGCCGTCGGCGGCGCGCACGTAACGCTGATTGATCTCGGCCCCGCGCAGCATGCCCACGTAGCCCCAGACTTCGTGATCGTGCACCGGCGTGAACTGGCCCGCCCCCCAGACGAAGCTCACCAGCGAAAAACGCTCCAGCGGATCGCAATGCAGCAGGTATTGCTGGTAGTACTGCGGGTGCGGCACGGTACAGGCCTCGGGCAGCCAGTCATCGTGGCCCACCAGGTCGGCGAAGGCGGCGGCGAGCTCAGGAGTCTGAGCCAGCGCCTGCGGCGAGGCCAGCCGCGTCGCGATGGCGATAAAGCTGCGCAGCCGTTCCAGGCCGGTGATCGATTCGGGCATTGCACATCTCCATGGCGAATTGAAATCCCAGATTGAAATCCCAGATTGAAAAAGCAGTATCTACCATTCAGGACGCAGGCGCACGCGCCGCCCCACTCATGACCCGGGAAATGGCCACACGCCGCCCTTGACAGGTCCTTGGCGGGACGGGCAGCGTAGTGGACTGTCTGCAAGGTTGGAAATGAAAAACACGCATCACGATATTGCTCCCGCGTTGGCGCAGGCGCTGCGCGCCGCGCGGCGCGTCGTCGTCTTCACGGGCGCGGGGGTGTCCGCCGAAAGCGGCATCGCCACCTTCCGCGACGCCCTGACGGGCCTGTGGTCGCGCTTCGACGCCCAGGCGCTGGCCACGCCCGAGGCCTTCCGCGAGCATCCCGACATCGTGTGGGGCTGGTACGAATGGCGCCGCGCGCAGGTCCTGCGCGCCGCGCCCAACGCCGCCCACCATGCCATCGCGGCCCTCGCGCACCACGTGCCGGAACTGGCCGTCATCACCCAGAACGTGGACGACCTGCACGAACGCGCCGGCAGCCAGGACGTCACGCATCTGCATGGCAGCCTGCATGCGCCCCGCTGTTCGCGCTGCGCCGCGCCCCAGGCCTTCGCCTCGCCCACGCCCGACGAGCCCGACGCCGGCCGGCGCATCGCCCCACCCCTGTGCGCCGCATGCGGCGCGCCCGTGCGGCCGGGCGTCGTGTGGTTCGGAGAAAGCCTGCCTGCCCAGGCATGGCGCGACGCCACGCTTGCCGCGCAGCAGTGCGACCTGCTGTTCAGCATAGGCACCTCGTCCCTGGTGTACCCCGCCGCCGAACTGCCCCGCCTGGCGCTGGCCGGCGGCGCCAAGATCGTGCAGGTCAACCCCGCCGCCACGCCGCTGGACGCGCTGGCGCATCACAACCTGCGCGGCGCCGCCGCCGACGTGATGCCCCGGGTGCTCGCGGCCGCGTTCTCCGCGGGGATGGCGCCGCCGGCGTCCGGCCAAGGCGAGGATTCGTGAGGATCCGGCCAGGCACTGGCACCGTGTGATGACACGGCGCGACAGTCGAGGGGAAACCCCAAATCTCACCATCGCACCAGGGCGATACAGTGGTGTAATGGGTTTCGATTGTGGAGATGATCATTCCGTTTTCCTGGAGACTTCCTGACGTCTTCGTACGTTCGCCGGACGGGGTGCTGCACCGTGTTGTGCGCCATGCCACGACGACGGAAACCATCGCCCAGCTTGAAGGCATGCCCAGCAATACTCACCTGGATTGCGAATGCAAGCTCGACAACGGCGAAACCCTTTGCTGGATAGGCAATGACAGATACCGCCAACTGAACGGCGGCGCGATTTTCATTGCCGTTTCGGCAAACACGACACCCCGGGGCGACGCGCGCAAGCGCGGCGACGCCTTGGGCCAAGAAAAGCCGGCGAGCGCACCGCCCCCCTTGCGCAAGCAGCTTGCCGGGGCGCAAGCGCATCTGCCGCCTGCTGTAGTCAATCTGAAAACCGGCAACGATTGGAGCCTGATACGAGCCTGGCGTGAGCATCTGAACATCAGCACCGCGGACATGGCGGCGCGGCTGGGCGTGGATCACTCCATCTATATCGAATTGGAACGGCCGCGCCCGCGGCCCCGGCAGGTCATCCTTGACCGCGTGTCGGAGGCACTGGGCGTATCGCCAGACCAGCTAGATGATTCATTGTTTGGAGGACACTTTCATTAGCGCAGCGCGCAGCGCATGCCATCGCGCCTGTGCCATGAATTGTTCAAACGACTTTGGCGCCGACACCTGACGGCCCGCGCATGGAGGTATTGAATATGCTCGGCACCGCAAGACGATTGACCGACGTGCTCGCCACATCGCCGGATGGCACGTTGTATCGCATTGAACGCTTCGTTTCCGACCCATGCGCGTATTCCGCCCTGGGAACGCCACGCTTCGACCCAAAAACGCATTGCATCTGCCGCACCAGTTCCGGCGAAAAAGTCACGTGGCTGGGCGGACAGACCTACCAGCTCCTCAAATCCGGCACTTCCCTGACGGCGGTGGACCGACGACGCATTTGATGGTTGCCGGACAATGGCTACCGGACAATTGCTGCCGCACAAATGATTGCGCCGGACAAAAGAAAAGCGGCTTGATGAAATTCATCAAGCCGCTATTCATGTACGCATGACTGCGATTTTTTGACACCACGCGGTATTGGCGTGATCTCGAATAAGTTGGCGCGCCCGGCAGGATTCGAACCTACGACCCCCTGGTTCGTAGCCAGGTACTCTATCCAGCTGAGCTACGGGCGCCCCGAAAGAGGCGTGTTTATAACACGAAAAAACCAAGCCATGCAAATCGCCCCGCCTGAATTGGCCCTTGCGGCGCATCACGACCCCGCGCTTGCGCCAGGTCAATGAAACGCATGGACGCCGCGCAGTACCCTGAACGCAAGAAGAACACGTCAGGCAGACAGCATGGCCAAGAAGTTTCCCCTGCACCCCAAGCACCCCGAACGCATCTGCTGGGGCTGCGACCGATACTGCTCAACCGATTCCATGGCCTGCGGCAACGGCTCCGGGCGCACGATGCATCCGGCGGAGTCGCTGGGGGAAGATTGGTATTTGTTTGGAGACTGGGGATTCGACGACGAGAAAGACGAGGCGCGGGTTCTCGGAGAACAAGCCCCCACGTAAATACCTGCGCCTCGCCTCTGGACTTTTTTTCAGGGGCGCATCGACATTGGCAGGCTTCGCGTTTAATTCGTGAAGACGAAGTGGTAGCAGACTGCCCGACCTCAGACCTCCTCAATTTTGGGTATGCGGACGCAGGGGATAGTGGAATATAAATCGCTGCACCTGGGCAGCTAAATGATCCCGCTCTCCCGATCTTGTACCGACAGCCGGTGCCTGAGGTGGCGCGACGTTCTAGTGCGACCTGGTTCCATTCGATTGGCTATCAACCGGAGGCATCGCCATGCCCACAAAAATCCGGACAGGCTCCGCCACAACGTCGAAAGCACCCAGCGGCGATACCGACTGGGCCAAATTGGAAGATGCGCTACTAAACCTCAGTACACGCGACAAGCGGGGCCCCGAGACTTCGAAGGTGCTGGAGGGCTTTGATGAAGCCGAGCTCCAGGTGCTGCGCCGCCTCGCCATGCGGTCGCAGGTTGAGCGGTCACGCGCTTCTCCGCGCGGCAATGTCGTATTCCTGCATGGCATCACGGGATCAGATCTGGCAGTCACGGAAAACGGCGACCAAGATAATATCTGGATCAACTTCGCGCGCCTGATCTTCGGACGCATTCGCGATCTGAAGCTGCACGCCGATGGCGACCGTGAAGAAAACCCACGCCTGAAGGTCGCCGCCACACGTATCAACAAGCGTTATTACGCTCGAATCATGGTGGCGCTACGCGCTCGCTGGAACGCAGAATCCTTTGCGTATGACTGGCGCAAGGACATTGACACCTCGGCCGATGAACTCGCCGGTCTAATCCGAGCGCGATTTTCTGGCCAGCCGGTGCACCTGGTTGCCCATTCCATGGGAGGGCTCGTGTCGCGCAACATGATCCGACGCCATTCCAAGCTGTGGGACGAAATGCGCGGCGCGGACCTCTCGGCGGGCGGAAGGCTGATCATGCTGGGCACGCCCAACTACGGTTCCTTTGCAATCGTGCAAGCCATGACAGGCGAAGATCGGATGATGGGGCTGCTGGAGAAGGTGGACCAGAAGCACGACATGTCGCAGCTTCTCACCATCACCAATTCCTTTCTTGGCAGCTACCAGTTACTGCCCGCGCCGTCGAAACTGCCGCCAGCCCTCAACGATCTATATCTGGCGGGTTCGTGGTCCGAAGACGCTCATATCTCGCAATCACATTTAGACCGCGCCCACCGGTTCTACGAAGACTTGGAAGCGAGCCCAACCATCGATCCCGCCCGAATGATCTATGTCGCTGGCTGCCGTCAGCCAACCATAGAATCGATGACCATCGACGGTCGCGGCGACTTCGAGTACACACTATCGCGGGACGGCGACGGTCGCGTACCGCATTCGCTGGGGTTGCTGGAGGATGTACCCACCTACTACGTCGACGAGGTGCACGGCGATCTGGCGCGCAACGAAAAAATACTGACGTCACTCGACGACTTGCTGGAGACGGGTTCTACACGGAGCCTGGATACGAAACCGCTGCCCGCTCTTGAGCGCAACGTGCCCAGCATGCGCGAATATCGCAGCGCAAGCGACCAAGTGCTGATGGACAATTTGTCCCAAATCGCGGTCGCTGCGCAGCAGCGAGGCGAATCTGCGAAGCTGCCCCGCGAAGACTTGGAGCTATGTGAGGACGCATTGATCCGTGCCGCCTTGGGCAGCGGCCGGAGCTCGACCCCGGTCAAATTGTCGGGCGAAGTCCAGCAGGCTGCTGTCCGAGACAGAATGGCACTGCAGGTCAGGATCCACCGGGGCGACATCTGCGAGATCAAGACGCCGTTGATATGTGTTGGCCACTACCGCGGATTGACGCCGGTGCACGGTTTAGGCGCCATCGATGCTCGGCTTGAAGGCTGGATTTCGCGAGCGGTTCGACAGGGCATGATAGGCGGCTCGCTCGGCGAAACTTTCTACGTCCCCGGTGCCGGACGCATCGGCGCTGGCGGATTGGTCATTGCAGGGATGGGGGAATTCGGTACGTTCAATGAAGATCGTCTGCGCATTCTTATGACGAATGTCGCCATGGGAGCCAGCGCTTTAGGCATCGAGAACTTTGCCACACTCCTGGTCGGCTCCGGCGAGGGCAACCTGGGACTGGATAAAGTACTGCGCGGGCTGCTGAACGGTATCGGCGTTGGTCTCTCAAACCTGCACGACCAGACAGGCAAACTTCCTAGCCTCAAGAGCGTGACTATTGTGGAACACGACGCCGCGCGCTACGTGGAACTTACGAAAGACCTTGAGAAGCTCAGTGACGAAAATGCACTTCCGAACGTGCTCCTTCAACTGCACAAGCCAACCGCGAATGAAATGGCCAGCGCTCGGAAAGCGGCGACCACGCAACGGAACAGTAATGGCTCCAGGATGAACGGCGCAAAGGCGGCACAGCCGACGTTTGACGAGCTTCGGATTACCGTCGAATCCCCCAACGAGGGCCGAGATACTTATCGCTTTTCAGCCATCGCACAGAATTCGGTCGTTCCCGTGCGTGAAGTGGAAGTCAACGCCGATGTCGTGCGACGAACAGCCGATGCGCTGCGCACGTCTCACTCTCCGATCGAACAACAGAAGTACGGTCGACTGCTGTACGACTATCTGCTGCCAGAAGACTTTCACGACCTGATTCAGATCGATTCGCAGATGCGCCTGATCGTCGACCGCGCTACCGCCTCGGTCCCCTGGGAGATGGCCTGCTTCGAAACACGTTCCGGTGGTGGCGTACGGTGGCTCGGATTGGATCATAAGCTCTCTCGTCAGTTTCGCAGCCTCCTCACCCAGCCGCCGGGCACGACGCCTCCGCTGAACCAACACCTGAAGGTACTTGTGATAGCCGACCCAGCAGAAGAACGGGAGTTGCAATTGCCGTTCGCCCGCATGGAAGGCCGCCGTGTCGTGGACCTCCTGCGGCGCATGAATCGGGCTGACTTGCGTATCGACGTCGAGAGCCGCATCGGCTTCAGAGACTGCGACATGGTCGAGATCCTCGCCCTGGTCCTCGTTGGGGGATTCGATGTCGTGCACTTCGCCGGGCATGGCGACTATGACGCAGCTAACCCGATGAAGTCGGGCTGGATCTTTGGCCGGGACCAAGTGCTGACAGCGCGGGATATATTCCGCGCGCGACGGGTACCACGGCTGATTTTCGCGAATGCGTGCTTTTCCGGCGTGATCCGCGATGGCTACGCCCATGCTTCGGACGAACGGGACAAGGGGCTTGCATCCATCGCGCAAGCATTCTTCGAACGCGGCGTGCCCAACTTCATCGGATCCGGCTGGCCTATCAGCGATCAGCAGGCAGCAGACTTTGCGGAGACGTTCTATAAGAATGCGCTGGGCGAAGCCCCTCGCCTTTTGGATGCACTAACAGCGGCGCGCCAGCAAATTTTTAACCAGGGTAGAGGCGCGACGTGGGGCGCGTACCAACACTACGGCAACCCCGATGACCGACTGTTCAGGGAACCGACATAGGGCGCGCCAAAAAAGCAAAACAAAAAGGCCTTCGATGCAAGATCAAAGGCCTTTTCATTTTCTTTGCGGTTAGTGGCGCGCCCGGCAGGATTCGAACCTACGACCCCCTGGTTCGTAGCCAGGTACTCTATCCAGCTGAGCTACGGGCGCTCCGGCAAAGAGGCAAAATTATATCAGAA
>Ga0182739_1002018_pt1 | contig 19701 bp, 20 predicted proteins | sample eDN5th30CBELigBY_FD_128873 | JGI IMG/M metagenome (GOLD analysis project Ga0182739, IMG submission 128873) | Enriched backyard soil microbial communities from Emeryville, California, USA - eDNA 5th pass 30_C BE-Lig BY (version 2) (version 2) | ecosystem: Environmental > Terrestrial > Soil >...
CCACGCGGGCAATCTCGCGCAGCGGCGCCTCTCCGCCGAGATGCGATTGCGAGAGCATGGCCGATGGACGCCCCGGTTTCGACGTATTAGGAATGATACAAAACATCTGCACGCAGGAATCAACCTAAGCGTGTAGACAGCGGGCAGAGACGGGCGTGCAGATACAGGATTCCAAACACTTGGCGGGCCAGAAGCTCGCGACGGTCAAGCCGGTGCAGATTCGCGGGCGCTTCTTTACCGCCATCGCGCTGCATCTGACCGGCCCGGCAGACCGCGATTTTCTGGCGGCGCTGGACGACAGGCTGCGCCAGACGCCGCTGTTCTTCGAGAATGCCCCCCTCGTCCTCGACCTCGAAAAGGCGCAGGGGCTGGAGAGCGAGCGCGACCTTGCCCTGCTGGCCAAGGAGATGCGGGCGCGCCGGCTGTCGATCTTCGGGATCCAGAACGGAACCGCCGGACAGGCCGCCGCTGCCGCTGCGGCCGGGCTGATCTCGCTGCCGGGGGGACGCAATGTCCCCCTCGACCGGGTGAACCGTCCCGAACGCGCCGCCCCGGCGCAGGCCGCGCCCGAGGTCGAGAAGGAAGCGCCCCCGCCCGCGACCCGGCTGATCGACCAGCCCGTCCGCTCGGGCCAGACCGTCTTTGCCGATCGCGGCGACCTGATCATCATGGGCCCGGTCAGCTCCGGGGCCGAGATCATCGCGGCGGGCAATATCCATGTCTACGGGCGTCTGCGCGGGCGCGCGCTGGCGGGGGTCAATGGCGACACCTCGGCGCGCATCTTCTGCCACAGCCTCGACGCCGAATTGCTGGCCATCGCCGGCCTCTACCGGACCAGCGAGAATCTGGGCCCGGATATCCCACGGGAACATGTGCAGGTCTGCCTTGAAGGCGAGAAACTGCGCGTCCTGCCTCTGAAGTAACACTGATCGAAAGGAAGCCTGACGTGAGCAAGGTCATCGTAGTCACCTCGGGGAAAGGCGGCGTCGGCAAGACCACCTCCTCGGCCGCCATCAGCGCAGGGCTTGCCATGCGCGGACACAAGACGGTCGTGATCGATTTCGACGTGGGCCTGCGCAACCTCGACATGATCATGGGCTGCGAACGCCGGGTGGTCTTCGACTTCATCAACGTCATCCAGGGCGACGCCAAGCTGAAGCAGGCGCTGATCAAGGATCGCCGGCTCGAGAACCTGTTCGTGCTGCCGACCTCGCAGACCCGCGACAAGGACGCGCTGACCAAGGAGGGCGTCAAGGCGGTTCTGGACGAGCTGCGCGAGGAGTTCGACTACATCATCTGCGACAGCCCCGCCGGGATCGAGCGCGGCGCGCATCTGGCGATGTATTACGCCGATGAGGCCGTGGTCGTGACCAACCCCGAGGTGTCCTCGGTCCGCGACAGCGACCGGGTGCTGGGCCTTCTGAACAGCAAGACCTTCCACGCCGAAAAGGGCGAGGGCGCGGTCAAGTCGCAGCTTCTGCTGACCCGCTTCGATCCGCAGCGCTCGGCCTCGGGCGAGATGATGAGCGTCGAGGACGTGCTGGAGATCCTGGCCATCCCGCTTCTCGGCATCATCCCGGAAAGCACCACGGTGCTGAAAGCCTCGAACGAGGGCACGCCGGTTTCGCTCGACGAGAAATCGCCGGCCGGCAAGGCCTATATCGACGCGGTCGGCAGGCTTGTCGGCGAACAGATCGAAATGCGCGTGAACCCGGCCGAACGGCGCGGCTTCCTGCAGCGGCTCCTCGGGCGGACGGCCTGATCATGTTCGGTTTTTCCTTCCGCCCGCGAAAGAACGGCAGTGCGCAGACCGCCAAGGAGCGTCTGCAGATCCTGCTCGCCCATGAACGTGCAGGGGGCACCAGCCCGGACTTCCTGCCGACGCTGCAGCGCGAGATCCTCGAGGTGGTCCGCCGGCATATGGAGATCGACGGCGATGCCGTCGATGTCAAGCTTGAGCGCGGGGCAGAGCTTTCCAGCCTCGAGATCAATATCGAGCTTCCATCCGGCTCGAAGCCCGCTGCACAGAAAAGCAATTGAGGGAAAACGAAAGGGCCCGGACATGAAAGTCCGGGCCCTTTTGGATCTGGCTTGCGGTTCGGGTCAGACCTCGTCGCGGCCCGATGCCAGGATGCAAATCAGCGTGATCACCGACGCGGCCAGCATGTAATAGCCGACATATTCAAGGCCGTAGGTCTTTTGCAGCCAGGTCGCGGCATAGGGCGCAAGCGAGGCGCCAAAGATGCCCGCGAAGTTGAAGGTGATCGACGAGCCGGTATAGCGCACCCGCGTCGGGAAGGGTGCGGCCAGCGCCGCGCCGATCACGCCATAGGTCAGGCCCATCAGGAACAGGCCCAGCGTCACGAAGACATAAAGCTTGCCCTCGCCCCCGCTCATCAGCGGCGCGAGCGCGAAGGAGAACGCACCGATCAGGATGGTGACGACGATCAGGAACGGACGGCGGCCATAGCGGTCGGCCAGCTTGCCCGCGATCGGGATGGCGATGCCGAAGATGACCGAGCCGAAAAGCTGGATCTTCAGCGCGTCGAGGAACGGGATCTCGAGCACCTTGACGTTGTAGGACAGAAGCCAGGCCGAGCAGATATAGAACAGCACGAACGTCACCAGCGCGACGAAGGTGCCCAGGAACAGGCTGCGCTTGAAGTTCCTGAAGACTTCGACGACAGGAACCGCGACGCGCTTGTCCTTCTTCACCGCCTCGGCGAACTCCGGCGTCTCGGTGATCGAGAGGCGCACCCAGAGGCCCAGCACGATCAGCACGATCGAGGCGAGGAAGGGCAGACGCCAGCCCCAGGCCAGCAGGTCCTCCTGCGACATGAAGTGCAGGATCACCCAGAAGAAGCCCGAGGAGAGGAACAGCCCGACCGGCGCGCCAAGCTGCGGGAACATCCCGTACCAGCTGCGCTTGCCCTCGGGGGCGTTCTCGGTCGCCAGCAGCACCGCGCCGCCCCATTCGCCGCCAAGCCCGAAGCCTTGGCCAAAGCGGCAGAGCGCCAGCAGCGCCGGGGCCGCCACGCCGATCTGGGCGTAGGTCGGCAGAAGGCCGATCACGACGGTCGAGACGCCCATGGTCAGCAGCGCCGCAACCAGCGTGGCCTTGCGCCCGATCCGGTCGCCGAAATGGCCAAAGACGATCGCGCCGAAGGGTCGGGCAAAGAAGGCGATAGAGAAGGTCGCGAACGAGGCCAGAAGCGCCGTGGTCGCGTCCGAGCCGGGGAAGAACAGCGCCGGGAACACGAGAACCGCAGCCGTCGCATAAACGTAGAAGTCGAAGAATTCGATGGTCGTGCCGATCAGGCTGGCAAGCAGGACGCGTGCTGGCGAGTTGATGGCGGTCTTGGCGCGCGTCCCTGAGGTCGCGCCGATTGTCTGGTCTGTCATTATTCTTGTCCGCAAATTCGCGAGGAAACGGGCATCGCGCCGATGCGCCATCGCGCGCCATATCCCAGACCCGTGGCGAGGGAAACACCCGCAGGTCAGAAAATTGCGTTTGCATAGCCGGTTTGCGAAAGGGAATTAGCCCCACCCCGGATAGGTCAGCAATTATTACATATATTCCGCCCTGTCCAGCCCGATCCGCAGCCGATCCTTGCGCGGGGCGGGGAAAGCCGTTATCAGCCTCGGCTTTCCCGGCACCAGGGGCGCGACCATGCAGGACGATATTCTCGCCATCGACTTTGGCACCTCGAACAGTGCCGCCGCCATTCTGGACGGGGGCCGCATCCGGCGCATCCCGATCGAGGACGGGGCCGAGACGCTGCCCACCGCCGTATTCTTTCCGCTGCGCGGCGGCGGCATGAAGATCGGCTCCGCCGCCGCCCGCGCGCTGATCGACGGCGACGAGGGCCGCTATATGCGCGCGCTGAAAAGCGTGCTCGGGACTTCGCTCGTCCATGAAAAGCGGCTGATCGGCGGCAAGCGCCGCTCGGTCGCCGAGATCATCGCGGAGTTTCTGGCCGAGGTGAAATCCCGCGCCGAGGCCGCGACCGGGCGGCGCTTCCTGCGCGCGCTGTCGGGGCGTCCGGTCCATTTCCATTCGCGCGATCCCGAACGCGACGCCCGGGCCGAGGACGACTTGCGCGCCTGCTATCTCGCCGCAGGCTTCGAGGAGGTCGCCTTTCTCGTCGAGCCGGAGGCGGCGGCGCTCGCCTCGCACGGGCTGGGGCGCAGCGGCGGGCTGGGGCTGATCGTCGATATCGGCGGTGGCACCTCGGATTTCTCGGTCTTTCGCAGCAAGGGCGGCGAGGTCGAGATCCTTGCCAATCACGGCATCCGGCTGGGCGGCACCGATTTCGACCATGCCGTCTCGATGAGCCATGCCATGCCCGCCCTTGGCCATGGCGGCGAGCTGCGCCGCGAGATGGGCGAAGGGCTGCTGCCGGTCCCGAACGCGATCTATGCCGAGCTTGCGACCTGGGCGCGGATCCCCTTCCTCTATACGCCCGAGACGCGGCGTATGGCGCAGGACATGGCGAAGCTGGCCGTGGACCGCCCCGCCATGAACCGCCTCGTCACCGTCCTTGACGAGGAACTGGGCCACGAACTCGCCTTCTCGGTCGAGCATGGCAAGATCGCGGCGAATAGCGGCGCGGATGACGCGCGAATCGCCATGGGCTTCATCGAGCCCGGCCTTTCGCGGCCCGTCACCCCGCAATCGCTGGGAAATGCCCTTGCAGGCTATCGCGACGATCTGCTGACCGCCGCGGCCGAGACCCTCGGCATGGCGGGCCTCGCGCCCGACCGGATCGAAAGCGTGATCCTCGTCGGCGGGTCGAGCCTGATGGGGTTGGTGACGGATATGGCCGCCGACCTTTGCCCGATGGCCGATCAGACGCGTTCCGAGGCGTTCACCGCCGTGGTGGACGGGCTTGCGCTTGCGACGACGCGGATCGGGCAGCCGGGCGCCATGGTGGTCTGAGGCCACGGCGCGGGATCACGGTCCCTTCACCATCCCGTCATCTTGCCGGGCCATTCTGGGCCCGCGCCGCTGCCGGGGCAATCCGCACTTGCAGCCCATGGCGATCTGTTATGATGTGAGGCGGCATATCCCGGACGAGATCAATGAGCACAGCCGAGGCAGCCGACCGCACTTCCAGCAGGACCAGCACCCCCGCTTCGGGGATACGGGCAACCGGGCTGCGGCCGCATCGCCAGCCGCTTCTGACCAATCTCTCGGCCGCGCGCTGGCTGCTGCTCGCGATCGTGCTGGCCTCGATCTATTTCTTCCATGGCTTCCTTGTCCCGGTCCTCGCCGCCGCAGTCATCGCGCTGGCAAGCTGGCCCTTGCGCGACAGGGGCGTCCACCAGATGGGCGCGGGCCGGACGCTGACCGCGGCGGTCATGGTGCTGATTCTGGTCTGCTTCCTCGTCATCCCGATCGCCATGGCGCTGGTCTATGCCTTCCGCGAGTTGCGAGCCTGGATAAGCTGGGGGATCCTCGTGAATGCCGCAGGCGCGCCGACCCCGCATTGGATGGTCGAGCTGCCCCAGATCGGCCCCTGGCTGGACGAGAACTGGCGTAACTATATCGGCCATCCCGGCGGCATCAGCGAGATCGTGCAAGCCATCTCCGGCTCGAATATCGGGACCATCTATCGCGGAGCCGTCACCGCGGGCTCGCTCGCCTTCAACCTGGCGCTGACGCTGCTTTTCATGCTGATCACGCTTTTCGTGCTTTACCGCGACGGCGACCGGCTGGTGGCGCAGCTTGACCGGGTCGGCAGCCGCATCCTGCCCGAACGCTGGGACCGGATGTCGCGCGTCGTCCCGGCCACGATCAGCTCGACCGTCACCGGGATGACCCTGATCGCCATTGGCGAGGGCGTGATCCTCGGCGTCGCCTACTGGATCGCGGGCGTCCCCTCGCCCGTGACCTTCGGGGTGATCACCGGCTTCATGGCGCTGATCCCCGGCGGCGCGCCGCTTTGCTTCACGCTGGTCTCGATCTATCTCGCGGCCAGCGGGACGCCCGTGGCGGGGCTTGCGCTGTTCCTCTGGGGGACATGCGAGCTTTTCGTCGTCGACAAGACCATCCGCCCGATGCTGGTCGGCGGGCCGGTCAAGCTGCCGTTCCTGCCGACCTTCTTCGGGCTGATCGGCGGGGTGAAGACCATGGGCATCGTCGGCCTGTTCGTCGGCCCCGTCCTGATGGCGCTGCTGGTTTCGATGTGGCGCGAATGGCAGCGCGAGATATCCGAGGACGAGGCCCGCGCCGCCGTCCCGCCCCCCGAGCCGCCCGGCACGCCCTGACGGCGGCTGCCGGAGGGATTGCACTCCACAGCGATCCCGCAGAAGCAGCACCGCAAGTCCCTTCCCGCGATCCGCGCGCTGATCTCATGGCAGGTCAGCAGAGAGCGTAGCCGCTCCCTACCCGCAGAAAAGACGCCGCCCCTCACCCGTTGAAGCACAGCAAAAAGGGCGGAGCCTTCGCCCCGCCCTTCTGTCTGTCGATCGGATCGCCCGGATCAGTTCGCCGGCGGCACCGCCGGGACCACGGTTTCCGATTGCGGCGGTGTGGCAAGCGATTCCGGCATCGGGGTCAGCGTCACACCGGCGGCCTCGCCCAAGGGCTGGCCCTCGCGGTTGGTTTCGCCGCCCACGACCGGCTCCTCGGTCTCGGGCTCGATCACGGCGGTGCCGGTCACGACCGAAAGCGCGGCGTTGCTGGCAGCGGGAACCGGGTTCGCGCGATCCGCGCCATCGGTGCGCAGATAGTCGAAGAACTGCCCCTCGGGCTGGATCACCAGCGAGCTGTTCTCGCCCTTCAGCGCGCGCTCATAAGAGGTCATCGAGCGGGTGAAGGCAAAGAACTCGGGGTCGCGGCCGAAAGCCTCGGCATAGATCGAGTTCCGGCGGGCATCGGCCTCACCGCGCACGATCTCGGCCTTCTTGCGCGCTTCCGAGGTCAGCTCGACCACGGTGCGGTCCGCTGCGGCGCGGACGCGCTGCGCCGCCTCGCCACCACGGGCGATTTCATCCGCGGCCTCACGCTCGCGCTCGGCCCGCATCCTCGCATAGGTCGCGGTCAGGTTCTGCTCGGGCAGGTCGGTGCGGGTCAGGCGCACGTCGATGATGCGCACGCCAAGATCGCGCGCATTCTCACGCGCGAGGTCGCGGATCTGGTTCATCAGCGGCGTGCGGTCATCCGAGAGCACGGTCGTCGAGGGAACCGAACCCAAGACCTGACGGATCGCGTTGGTCACGATATCGGCCAGACGCTGCTGGGCGAACTGGATGCCGCCCGCGGCGGTGGCGCGGCGGAACTGCACCACGTCGGTGATCTGCCAGCGCGCGAAGGCATCGACGACAAGGCGGCGGTCGTCAAGCGGCGTCACCTCCATCGGGGGCGTCGGGATGCCGAGGATCCGCGCGTCATAGCGCATGACATTGTCGATGAAGGGAACCTTCAGCCCCATGCCCGGATTCTCGCGCACGTCGACGACTTCGCCGAAGCGCAGGACCAGCGCCTTCTCGCGCACGTCGACGATATAGACCGAGGCCAGAACCAAGAGCGCCACGACCGCGATGAAGGGCAGGATCAGAATGGAAATCGCGCGACTCATTACTGGTTCCCCCCGTTCGCGGTGCCGGTGCTGCCGGTCGTTGTCGTTGTCGTCGCCGGCCGGGCGCGAAGCTGGTCGAGCGGCAGATAAGGCACGACGCCCTGCCCGCCCTCGCCGTCGAGGATGATCTTGTTCGCCTGACCCAGCACCTTCTCCATGGTTTCCATATACATGCGGCGGCGGGTCACTTCGGGGGCCTTGATATATTCGTCATAGACCGAGTTGAAGCGCGCGGCCTCACCCTGGGCGGTGTTGACGGCCTCGGCGCGATAGCCCTCGGCGCGTTCGATCACGGCGGCGGCCTCACCGCGCGCGCTTGCCAGCACGCGGTTCGCATAGGCGTCGGCCTCCTTCTCGAGGCGGTCACGCTCCTGCTGGGCGGCCTGCACCTCGCGGAAGCTGTCGATGACCTCGCGCGGGGGGTCGGCGCGGTCGAGGTTGACCCGGACCACGTTGATCCCGGCCTCATAGGCGTCGAGCGTGTTCTGCACCGAAAGCTTCAGATCCTCGCCGATCGTGCCACGGTCGCGGTTCAGGATCGGGGCGAGTTCCGAGCGCGCGACGATGTCGCGCATCGCCGATTCCGCGACGGCGCGGATCGTGTCCTCGGGGTCGGCAAGGTTGAACAGGTACTTCTCGGGGTCCGAGATGTTCCAGACCACCTGATAAGCCATGTCGACGATGTTCTGGTCGCGGGTCAGCATCAGGCCGCTGTCCTGCGGGCCGGCGCGGCCGGTGCCGATCTCGGTCGTGCGTTCGCCCGAGACCGAGACGACCTCGGCGCGGACCACCGGCCAGGGGGCAAAGTTCAGACCCTCCTCGCCCGTGGCGAAGGGACGGCCGAACAGCAGCTCGACCGAGCGTTCCTCGGGGTTGACGGTATAGAAGGACATGAAGGCCCAGACCGCGACCGCGCCAAGCGCGACGAGGCCCCAGCTTCCGCGACCCATGGACATTTGCGGGCCGGGCCGGCGCGGACCGCCGCCACGGGGGCCGCCCGGACCCTTGCCGCCCATCAGCACGCGAAGGCGGTCCTGGCCCTTGCGGACGAGATCCTCGATCTCGGGCATCTGGTCGCCCCGGCGCGGACCGCGCGGATCCTCGTTCCGATTTCCGCCGGCATTGCCCCAGGGGCGCTGGCCCCCTTGGGGCGGCTCCTTGCCGCCCTTGCCGTCATCTCCTCCGCTGCCCCAAGGGCCTTGTCCCGCCATGCGTCTCGTGCCTCGTCTGATACTCGTGCGTCTATTTCAGGTTTTAACTGGTGCCGGAGCGATAAAAATCAAGCCGAACCAACGGTTTTGTCAGGATGCGCGCCGCCAATGTAGCGGACGGGCTTGCGCATCGTCACCAATTCTTCGGCCAGCGTCGGATGGACGGCGACCGCAGCGTCGAAATCGGCCTTGGTCGCGCCCATTCCCATCGGGATGGCGACAAGCTGGATCATCTCTCCGGCATCCGGGGCAAAGATGTGGCAGCCCACGACCTTGCGGCTTTCGGCCTCGACCAGCAGCTTCATCATCGAGCGCGCGTCCGATCCCGCAAACAATGTCCGCATGGCCCGGAAACTCGCAAGGAAAACCTCATGCGGGCCACGGGCGGCGGCCTCCTCCTCGGTCAGGCCGATGGTCGCGACCTCATGCGGGCGCAGATAGACGGCCGAGGCGACAAGGCTGTGATCCATCTTACGGGGGTTTGCGCCAAAGAGCGTGTCGACAAAGCTGTGGCCCTCGCGGATCGCAACCGGGGTCAGGTTGACACGGTCGGTCACGTCGCCCACGGCAAAGATCGAGGGGACCGAGCTTTGCGACCATTCGTCGACGAGGATCTCGCCCTTGGCGCCCAGCTTGACGCCCACTTCCTCAAGCCCGAGGCCCTTGCTGTTCGGCACCCGCCCCGTCGCGAACATGACCGCGTCGAAGGTGTCGGAGCCGCCGTCGGGCCAGAGGACGCGCACACCCGTCCCGTCACGCTCGAGCGCCTTGGGGGTCACGCCTAGCTTGAGCTCGACCCCCGCGACGCGCAGCTGTTCGGTCGCGTGGCGGCGCAATTCCTCGTCAAAGCCGCGCAGGACGGCATCGCCGCGATAGGCCAGCGTGGTTTCCGAGCCGAGGCCGTTCAGGATCGTCGCAAATTCGCAGGCGATGAAGCCGCCACCGACGACCAGCACCCGGCCCGGCAGTTCCTCCATCAGGAAAAGGTCGTCCGAGATCAGCCCCAGTTCCTCTCCGGGGATGCCAGGCCACTGCGGCTGGCCCCCGGTCGCGATCAGGATATGCTTTGCGGTCACGCGTTCGCCATCCGCCAGCTCGACCGTATGCGGGTCGAGGACGCGGGCGCGCTGCTTGTGGATTTCGACATCCGCCGCGACGAGGCCGCCGGTATAGGCACCCTCGAGCCGGGTCAGTTCGGCGTCGAGCTTGTGGTGGAACATCGCCCAGTCGAAAGGTCCGGCGCTGGCGGTGGTCCAGCCATAACCCCGCGCCTCGGCGGCCAGCGCCTCGGCCTGCGAGGCGAAGATCATCAGCTTTTTCGGCACGCAGCCCCGGATGACGCAGGTGCCGCCCATGCGGCTTTCCTCGGCCAGCCCGACACGCGTGCCGTGCTCGCTGGCCGCGATCCGGGCGGCGCGCACGCCCCCCGACCCGCCGCCGATGACGAAGAGGTCATAGTCGAATGTCATTCCAGATCCTCGCGACGCAGCTCCGATACCGAGCCATCGGGACAGCCGATGATTGCCAGATTGCAGATATTCAGGAAAAGCCCGTGTTCAACCACACCCGCAATCCCCGAGAGCGCGCGCGCCAGCGCCGGGGCGTCCTGGATCCGCTCGAGCGCCAAATCGAGGACCAGATTGCTTTCGTCGGTCATCACCGGCTTGCCGTCGCGTTCGCGCAGGATGATGGGCCGCCCCTCCATCTCCAGCTCGGCCAGCGCGCGTTCGATATGGGTGCGGGTCGATTGCCAGCCGAAGGGGATGACCTCGACCGGCAGCTTGAACCGGCCAAGGCAATCGACGACCTTGCCCTGATCGGCGACGACGACCATCCGGTCCGAGGCGGTGGCGACGATCTTTTCGCGCAGATGCGCCGCGCCGCCGCCCTTGATCAGGTTCAGGTCGGGATCGACCTCGTCCGCGCCGTCGATGGTCAGGTCGAGCCAGCCGAGATCGTCCAGCTCCTGCACCACCAGCCCCAGCTTGCGGGCCTGATCCGCCGTCGCCTTCGAGGTCGAGGCACAGCGCAGGTCCATCCCCTCGGCATGGACGCGCTCGGCCAGGCGGTCGACGAAGACCTTCGCGGTCGAGCCGGTGCCAAGCCCCAGTTTCATGCCGTTTTCGACCAGCGCCACGGCGGCGCGGGCGGCCGCGTCCTTGGAAAGGTCGATGGTGACGGGGTCGGTCATGGCGGCAGCCTCCGGGCGAGAGTTCTTGTTGCGGGAGCGGCCCTTGCGGGCGGTCCCGATCCTTATACGCAGAAGCCTCGGCATGGGCCACCTGCCGCGGCACGAAAACTGATCCCCCTCAGGGGCAAGGTGTCGCAGCACGCGCGATTGCCTCGGCGCGCGGCCTCGCCTAATCATGCGGCCATGAAAATACCTGATACATATGCCGTGGTCATCACCGCCGCGGGTCGCGGGACGCGGGCGGGCGGCGACGTCGCCAAGCAATGGCGCGTGCTGGACGGCCGCAGCGTCGTCCAGCGCAGCATCGAGGCATTCGCGGACTTTTCCCGCATCATCGTCACCCTGCCGCCCGAGGACATGGCCCGCGGGGTCGAGGAACTGGCCGGCCCGGTTGTCCTTGTCGCCGGTGGCCCGACCCGCAGCGCGAGCATCCGCGCCGCGCTCGAGACGCTCGAGGGCAGCGGCGTCACCCATGTGCTGATCCATGACGGCGCGCGCCCGCTGGTTTCCGGGGCGGTGATCCAGGGCGTCGTCGCCGCGCTGGAGGCCGGGGCCGAGGCCGCCGCGCCCGCCCTGCCGGTCACCGATGCGCTGTGGCGGGCCGAGGACGGGCGCGTCACCGGAACCGCCAGCCGCGACGGGCTTCTGCGCGCGCAGACCCCGCAGGGCTTCCGGCTGGACGCGATCCTTGCCGCGCATCGCAGCTTTCCCGAAGGTGGGGCCGATGATGTCGAGCTTGCCTTGCGCACGGGCCTTTCCGTCCTTGCCACCCCCGGTGACGAGGACAATCTGAAACTGACCTGGCCGCCCGATTTCCGGCGCGCCGAGCGTATATTGGGGGCCCCGATGGACATTCGCCTTGGCAATGGTTTCGACGTCCACGCCTTTACCGAAGGCGATCATGTCTGGCTTTGCGGGGTGAAGGTGCCGCATGACCGGGGGCTGCTTGGCCATTCGGATGCCGATGTGGGCATGCACGCGCTGAATGACGCAATCTATGGCGCGCTGGCGCAAGGCGATATCGGGCGGCATTTCCCGCCCTCGGACCCGCAATGGAAGGCGGCGCCCAGCCATATCTTCCTGCGCCATGCCGCCGAGATGATCCGCAGCATGGGGTTCGTGCTGTCGAATGCCGATGTCACGCTGATCTGCGAGCGGCCCAAGATCGGCCCCCATGCCGGCGCGATGCAGTTGCGCCTGTCCGAGATCCTCGGCGTCGATCCCGACCGGATCAGCGTCAAGGCCACCACCTCGGAACGGCTGGGCTTCACTGGGCGCGAGGAAGGCATCGCCGCCATCGCCACCGCAACGCTGGTCAGGGGATAAGCATGGAACGCCAGATCGCGACATTCTTCGGCGTGGGACTGATGCGGCCGGCGCCCGGCACATGGGGCTCGGCGGCGGCGGTGGCGCTGGCGGTTCTGGCCTGCGAGCTTGGCGGCGCCTGGCTGGTGCCGCTGGGCTTCGTTCTGGCGACGCTGCTGGGCTTCTGGGCCGTGCCGCGTGTCATCGCGGGCAGCGCCGACAAGGATCCGTCCGAAATCGTCATCGACGAGGTCGCGGGACAATGGCTGGCCATGTGCTTCACGGTGATCCCGCTCTGGCGGCACGGGGTCTCGATCCTCGACGCATGGCCCGCCTTCGTCGCGCCTTTCCTGCTGTTCCGGCTCTTCGACATCTGGAAGCCCTGGCTGGTCGGGCGGGCCGACCGGCGCGGGGATGCGCGGGGCGTGATGCTCGACGACCTTTGGGCCGGGCTTTTCGCCGGCATCGTCTCGGTGATCCTCGCCGGGCTTTACCATGCGGTGCTGGAGCCGATGCTGTGACCGACGCGGCCGAAGTCCTGAACCTTGCCCGCGCGCGGGGCGTGATGATCGCCACGGCGGAAAGCTGCACCGGCGGGCTGATCGCTGTGCGGCTGACGGATGTGCCGGGTTCCTCGGATGTGGTCGACCGGGGCTTCGTCACCTATTCCAACGCCGCCAAGGTCGAGATGCTGGGCATCCTGCCTGCCACGCTCGACACCCACGGCGCGGTCAGCGAGGAAATCGCAGCTGAGATGGCCTTGGGGGCGCTGACACGCTCAAAGGCCGGGATCGCGGTTTCCGTCACCGGCATCGCCGGTCCGGGCGGGTCGGAGATGAAGCCCGAGGGCCGGGTCTGCTTTGGCATCGCGGATGCCGCGGGCGTGCGGACCGAGACCGTCGAATTCGGCGCGATCGGCCGGGCCGAGGTGCGCGAGGCGACGGTTGATCACGCGCTGGCCCTGCTGGCCGCCGCGCTGCGCTAGGCGGCGCCCCGCAGCAATTCGAGGAACCGCCCGACATCATCCTCGCGCGTGGCCCAGCTTGTCACCAGACGCACGGTGACGGGCTCGCCCTCTGCCGGCGGCTGGTCCTGCCAGATGTGATAGGCGGCGCCATGCGCGCGGGCGTGCGCGTGGGCCTCGGCCGGCAGGCGGACAAAGACCTCATTCGCCTGAACCGGCGCGACCAGCTCTCCTCCGGCCTGGACCGCGCCCTGTCCCAGCCGCGCGGCCATGGCATTGGCGTGGCGCGCCAGTTCCAGCCACAGCCCATCCTCGGCCAGTGCCAGCATCTGTGCGGCAAGGTAGCGCTGTTTGGAATAGACCTGCCCGGCCTGCTTGCGGCGGAAATCGAAGCCCTCGGCATCGCGGGGATCGAAGAACACCACCGCCTCGGCCGCGAGCGCGCCGTTCTTGGTGCCGCCAAGGCAAAGCGCATCGACCCCGGCGCGATGGCCCAGATCGGCGGGGGCGCAGCCAAGCCCCGCCACCGCATTGGCAAAGCGCGCGCCGTCCATATGCAGCTTCATCCCGCCCTGATGGGCAAGGCGGGCCAGCGCCGCCACCTCGGCCGGGCTGTAGCAAGTTCCCCATTCGGTCGCATTGGTGATCGAGACCAGCGCGTTGCGCCCATCGTTCAGGCTGCCCGCCGCGCCGAAACGGATCGCGCCGTCCAGCACCTCGGGCGAGAACTTGCCCTGCCCGCCCGGCAGCGGCACCAGCTTGGCACCGTGGCTGTAGAATTCCGGCGCGGCGCATTCGTCACGGTGAAGATGCGCGCTGTCATGGCAATAGATGCGACCATAGCTCGGCGAAAGCTGGGCGCAGACCAGGGCATTCGCCCCGGTCCCGGTCGCGACGAAGCGCACCACCGCTTCGGGCGCGTCCAGAATCTCGCGATAGGCGGCCTCAGCCCGCGCCGTTACCGGGTCCGCGCCATAGGAAGCCACCGCCCCCTCGTTGCAATCGGACAATGCTTTCAAGACTTTCGGGTGAACGCCATGCACATTGTCCGATGCGAAATTCATGCCAGATCCTCGATGATGTAATCGTCCCAGTCATCCTCGGTCACGGTCAGCTCGCTGACGGTGCGGCCGCGAATGCTGATCCCGGCCTGATGGATCGACTCGCGGTCGCCCGAGATCAGATAGTGCCACGGGAACAGCGGCTTTCCCTCGGCCCGAAGGCGATAGGCGCAGGTGGCGGGCAGCCACCATGCGATTTCCTTCAGCTTCTTCGGGGTCAGCACGACGCAATCAGGCACATATTTGTGCCGGTTCGCGTAGTTCGAGCATTGGCAGGTCTCACCATCCAGAAGCTTGCAGGCGACGCGGGTAAAGGCCAGCTCGCCGGTATCCTCATATTCGATCTTGTTCAGGCAGCACTTGCCGCAGCCGTCGCAAAGCGCCTCCCACTCGTCGGGCTTCAGGCTTTTCAGCGGCAATTCCCAGAATCGTTCGCGCATCACCCTGCCGCCAAAATCGCACGCGCCTTGGCGCTGTCCTGATCCATCTGCGCGATCAGGGCGTCGAGGCTGTCGAATTTCATTTCGGGGCGCAGGAACTCGACCAGCGCGACCGAGACATGCTCGCCGTAAAGCGGGGCCTTGAAGTCGAAGATATGGGTTTCGAGGTTCGGGCGGTTCTCGCCGAACATAGGCCGCACGCCAAGGTTCGCGACCCCGGCATAGCTCCCGCGCTCAGGTCCGGTCAGGACGTCGATCAGCACGGCATAGACGCCGAAGCGCGGCGGGTGCAGCCCCGTCACCGCCATATTGGCGGTCGGATAGCCAAGGTCGCGGCCGCGCTTGTCGCCATGCAGCACCTCGCCGTCGATGCGGTGCCAATGGCCCAGCATCCGCTCGGCATCGCGGGTCCGGCCCTCGGCCAAGGCCTGCCGGATCGCGGTCGAGCTGTATTCGTTGCTGCCGTCCCCGATCAGCGGCGCGACGGTGACGCCAAAGCCCAGCTCGGCGCCAAGCTGCGCCAACGTCGCGGTATTGCCCGAACGCATGCGGCCAAAGCAGAAATCGGCGCCGACGGTGACATGGCGGATACCAAGACCGTCGACCAGCACCTCGCGCACGAAATCCTCGGGCGCGAGGCCCGCCAGAACGGCGTCGAAGGGCAGTTCATAAAGGTGATCGACCCCAAGCCGGGCCAGCCGGTTCGCGCGCGATTCCGCGTTCATCAGGCGAAAGGGCGGTGCGTCGGGCTGGAAGATCTCACGCGGGTGCGGCTCGAAGGTGATGACGCCAAGGGGCGCGTCGGCGGCCGCCCGGGCGGCGTCGATCACCGAGCGGTGCCCAAGATGGACGCCGTCGAAATTCCCCATGGCGACGGTCGCTCCGCGCGCGTCCTGCGGCAATCCCTTCCAGTCGTTATGGATGCGCAATCAGACCCCCGATGGGCCAGCTCCGGGCCCGGTCAGTAGATTCAGCGGCGCGCCGCCGGGATGACGGCCTTGCCCTTCAGCCCGACCGTATCGCCGACAGTGCCCGAGGTTGCAAGAGCAACACGCCACAGCGAAATTCCGTTCCTCAGCGCAGGCGGCCGATGCTGTAGCGCGGGCCGGCGCCGCGCGCGTTCAGCCATTCCAGCAGCGAGGGATGGTGCGGATTCTCGATATCATCGCCGAACTGGTCGAAGGCGAGGCCGCCGGTCACGAAGACCGCGTCGATCCCCTCGCCCGCCGCGCCAAGGATGTCGGTCGCGATGCCGTCGCCGATCGCGAGGATGCGGGCATCCGCCTCCAGCCCCAGCTTGCGCCGCGCCAGATCATAGATCGGCGGATGGGGTTTGCCGAAATAAAGCGAGGTGCCGCCAAGCTGCTCATAGAACTCGGCCAGCGCGCCGGCGCAGTAAAGCCGGCTCTCGCCCATGTCGACGATCACGTCGGGATTGGCGCAGAGGAGCTTCAGCCCGCGCTGCTTGGCCAGCATCAGACGGGCGCGGTAATCCTCGGGGGTTTCGGTGGTGTCGTCGAAAAGCCCGGTGCAGACGATCCCCTCGGCCTCTGCCAGAGGCACACGAAGGATCGGCTCGGCCCCCTGCCATTCGGGGGGGATGTCGGTAAAGAAGCCCTCGTCCTTGTCCATGGCGATGGCCCAGACCTTGTGGCCGACCGCGCCCGCGAACATGGCATCCTGCGCCGCGTCGCCGGAACTGACGATGATGTCCCAGGCGTCGCGCGGCACCTTCATGCGCTCGATCTGCGCCTCGACATATTTCCACGGGCGCGGCGCGTTGGTCAGCAGGACGACCTGCCCCCCCTTCGCGCGGAATGCCCGCAGCGCCGCGATGGCGGCCGGATAGGCCACCACGCCATTGTGCAGGCAACCCCAGAGGTCGCAGAACAGCACGTCGTAATCGGCCGAGACATCGGCCAGCGAATTGATGATCTGCGTCATGGGGCCTTCTTCTTTTCAGACCGAAAGGGCGGGAATGATCTGTTTCTTGCGCGACATAATGCCCGGCAGGACAACGGTATCGCCCGAGACAATGGCGTTGAAGCTTTTCTCGGCCACGGCCTTCACGAAGTCGTTCGGGACCAGCAGGGTCGCTTCCTCGTTCAGGATGTCGATGACGAACAGAAGCACCTCGTCCGCGCCATCTGCGGTGGCGACGGCGGGCATCGCGGCCATCAGGGCGCCCTTGCGGTCAAGAAGAACGCCGGGCGAGGTGGTTTCCAGGACCGAGACGCGAAGCTGCTTGCCGCCCAGCTCGTATTCCTTGCTGTCCATGCGCAGCAGGGCTTCCTCGGTGAAGGCCGAGACATCGGATTTCGCCGCGAACATCTCGGCCGCGAATTGCGGGATCGAGACGCCCAGATCCTTGGCCAGTTTCTCGGCCACGAAGCGGTCATGCGGGGTGGTGGTCGGGCTGCGGAATTCCAGCGTGTCGGACAGGATGCAGGTCAGCATCGCGCCCTTGATGCCGCGCGGCGCGCGGGCCAGATCCTCGTCCCCAATCAGGTCGTGCATGATCGTGGCGGTGCAGGCCAGCGGGCGGATGGTGATGTTGATCGGCAGGCGCGTCTTGATGCCCCCGGCCAGCAGGTGGTGGTCGATGATCTCGATCACCTCGGCATCGTTGATCGAGGCGGGAAGCTCGGCCGGGTTGTTGGTGTCGACGATCACGCATTGCTCGCCCGCAGCCACGTCCGCGATGATCTCGGGCTTCGCAAGATCCCATTTCGTCAGCATCCACGCGGCTTCGGTATTCGGCTCGCCCTGAAGGACGGCGACGGCCGGCTGCTTGCGGACTTCGGACAGATACCAGGCCCAGATGATGGGCGACCCGGTCGAGTCGGTATCGGGGGCCTTGTGGCCGAAAACCTTGATCATGGCGTTCCCTTCAGGAGAGCGGAATTTTCGCCGGCGTTATAGGACTTGGCAGAGGGAATGTCTATTGACCGAGCGTCATGCCGGCATTCACCGCCAGCGCCAGAAGCACGGTATTATAGAAGAACGAGAAGGTCGCATGACCAAGCGTCACCCGCCGGATCCGGCTGTCGAGCGTGGTCACATCCGCCGTCTGCGCAGCCAGCCCGAGGGTGAAGCTGTAATAGAGGAAATCCCAGATCCCGGCATCCTCGCCGGCGCGGAGGCCGGGAAAGCCAAGCCCCCTCGCCTCGCGCCCGTCATCGCTTTGCCCGTACCAGAGGCTCGCATAGTGAAAGCCCATCACGGTATGGACCATCACCCAGCCCAGCGGCACCGAGGCGAGCGCCAGTGCCGGGCGCAGCGCAAGCCCCGCATCAGGCGCGCGCAGGGTCATCAGGATGGCATAAAGGCTGATCGCGACCGAGCCCATGGCCAGCGGGACGATGAAGCGCATCCCCTCGTCATCGGCATCGGCGCTGGCGCGCAACCGCTGGGCGTCGAGGCTGCGCATCAGAAGGACCGTCAGCAACAGATAGCTGAGGCAGAACGTCACCAGAAACAACAGCAGCCGGTCCACCACCTGCGCGTGGAAAAAGCCGATCCCGACCGCCAGCCCCAGCGCGAAGCTGGCAAGGAAGCGCAGGTGCCGGCGCAGGTCGTGAAGCATCAGACCGGCGTTTGCTGATGCTGGAGGATGCGCCAGTCGCCCTCGCGGCGGATCCAGGTCGTCGTGCAGAGCGCGCGATAGGCATCCGCCCCCGACCGCCGCGCCGTCGCGCGATAGGCCAGCACGCAGACCTCGTTCGTCTCGACCAAAGCGCGGTCGGTCATGCTGATCTCCTGCCAGCGCGGGGCTGAGCCGAGGCGTTCGATCGCCTTGCGCCGGGTCAGGATGCCGGTCGGCGCGAAGGCCATGACGCAGGCTTCGTCAAGCTTGCGCGCCACCTCGGCCGCGCCTGCAAGCCACAAATCCCGCTCCTCGAGCCAAAGCTCATCCGCCATTCCCTTGCCCTCCCTGCGGCTTGATCGGGGTGATCTTCCAACCCTCGTGTTCCAGAAGCGACAGCACCCCCCTGTCGCCCGGCAGATGCAACGCGCCAAAGCCGGCGACGATCCCCTTGCCATCCTTTGCCGCCTCGCGGGCCGCGCGCTCCAGCGGCGCGATCCAGTGGCTATTACGCTCGTCCATCAGGGTCCGCTGCGCGAAGCGGACCTGCTCGTCGACCTCGGCGCGGGTCAGGCCGGAATTGTCATAGGCGTCACGGCGGCCGAACTCCCAGATCAGCCAGCTGTCGCCGGAGAAATAGGCGTCGGTCAGCGTGACCGCGTAATCATCGGCATATTCTGCGGCGGGCATGGCCGCGCGGATCATGCCGATCTCCTCCTCGGGGGTCATGCCGTCGAAGAGCGAAAAGACCGTGTCCCAGGGTTCGAGGGCCTGAACCCTGACGCCCGCGGCCTCGGCGCGCTGGATCAGCAGGTGATCGAGGCCGCCGGTATCGCCGGTGCTCTTCACCGTTTCCAGCATGCAGGGCGAGACGCCGAGCAGGACCGAGACATACCAGGGCCGCATCCGGCTGGTGATGACGGCAGGAACGCCCCGCGCCTCCATCGCGTGCCACAGGGTTGCCCAATCCTCGTCCGTCATCCGCTCGGGCAGGGTCGGGCCGGTCGCGTCCATGATGAGCGACGGATCCTTGGTCATCGCCTCGGTCAGGCGGGCCTCCTCCTCAGGGCCGGCCTCGACCAGCAGCGCCCCGGCGGCGTCGATCTCGGGGCCGAACTGCGCCAGCGTCCGCTGGTGGCGCGGATCGTCGAAATGATAGGTGCCGAGCAGGGTGATGCGCTGGTCGCCCTTTTCGGCCCGCCAGAACAGTCCGTGGTGATAGGGCACCTTGCGCGTCGTCGCCTGCAATTCGGCAAGCGTCGCGGGTGGCAGGGCCTCCAGCAGGTTCCGCCCCACGCATTCCTGCGCCGCGGCCGGAAGTGCCAGACCGGCGGTAATGGCAAGAACGGAAAGAAGCCGG
>Ga0182739_1002019_pt1 | contig 19695 bp, 18 predicted proteins | sample eDN5th30CBELigBY_FD_128873 | JGI IMG/M metagenome (GOLD analysis project Ga0182739, IMG submission 128873) | Enriched backyard soil microbial communities from Emeryville, California, USA - eDNA 5th pass 30_C BE-Lig BY (version 2) (version 2) | ecosystem: Environmental > Terrestrial > Soil >...
AAAAAGTAGCCGTAGTAGGCGGAGGCAATACCGCCGTTGAAGAAGCTCTTTATTTAGCCAACATCGCCAGTGAGGTGACCCTCATTCATAGACGCGATCAGTTGCGGGCAGAGAAAATCTTGATCAAGAAACTTATGGAAAAGACTAACGTAAAGTTTGAATGGGACAGCGTCTTAGAGGAGGTTTTAGGTGATAATACCGGCGTAACCGGCATACGTATTAAAAATATTAAAACCGATTCTGAAAAAACCTTAGATTTACATGGAGTTTTCATTGCCATTGGTCACAAACCCAATACCGACATTTTTAAAGATCAATTAGCCATGTCCGACGGTTATATCCTAGTGAAAAGCGGCCTAACGGGTAATGCAACCGCCACTAGCGTGCCCGGTGTATTTGCCGCGGGTGATGTGGCCGATCATGTCTATCGTCAGGCTATTACCTCCGCAGGTTCTGGCTGCATGGCCGCGCTTGACGCGGAAAAATATCTGGACGGCATCCTATAGAAAAATGGTCTATACTTAGGGTGTGATTAATTAAAAGGAGTTGTTATGAACCAGAAACCCCAACCCGAACTAAACAAGCAAGAACTTGAGCAGATTTCGGCCGGCAGTCAAAACCTAAAGTGCGATACAGAGGCGCTAGAATCTGACATTCAAATTGAAACAACCGTAAGTAATAATAGAAGACCAAGAGGAGATATGAGAGCGTAGAAGCACTCATTACTAATTTTTACAGAGTTGAATACATTGACAGATTATGAATTTCCCGATCCGCAGACGGCCTTAATAAACCCCAATGGTTTATTAGCCGTCGGCGGTGATTTATCGCCTGAGCGTTTAATAGCTGCCTATAGCCAAGGGATATTCCCTTGGTTTAATGAGGGCGAGGCTATCATGTGGTGGTCGCCCGACCCACGCGCCGTTCTATTTTTAGATGAGCTAAAAATTTCCCGTAGTTTAACCAAGGTCTTACGCAAAGGCTTATTTAAACTCAGTTTTGATAGGGATTTCCCTGCCGTGATTCAACAATGCGCCGAACTACGTAAAGCCAGTACCGGCACCTGGATTACCAGGGAAATGATAGAGGCCTATTGTGAGTTGCATAAGCGAGGTATTGCACATTCGGTGGAAGTTTGGCAACAAAATGAATTAGTTGGCGGACTTTATGGCTTAAAGGTTGGTAAAGTTTTTTGTGGAGAGTCCATGTTTAGCAAGGTCAGTAATGCCTCTAAAGTGGGCTTGATTTATCTGGTTAATAAACTCAAGCAACAAGACTTTATCCTTATTGATTGCCAAATGCCTAATCCCCACCTTTTGAGCTTAGGTGCAACTACCATACCTCGCCAAGAATTTTTAAATTTATTGAAATTTGGATTAATATAACGCGCTGCTCAACTTTTTTTAACGAGGACTCGGGTCCTGCCACCTACGGCATCTCACAGGTTGCGCGGGTGGTGCCCCGCCTTTGGTGTCACCCGGTTTTTCAAAAAAGTTGAGCAGCGCGTTAATATAAGAAATTTTTATATTGCCCTACTCTATTAGCTTAATGGGGAAATGATGAAATTATTAGTAATAGTGGCCGCCGCTAATATGTTGCTCGCGGTCTTACTCGGCGCTTTAGGTGAGCATGCCCTATCTCTTAATGGTAAAACGCTTGCTATATGGCAAACCGCGGTACATTATCATATGGCTCATGCCTTAGGATTGTTTATTATTGCTTATCTTTACGATAGGACTCAAGTTAAATTTTTTAAAAGTATTGGCTGGCTAATGTTAACTGGCATGATATTATTTTCGGGCAGCTTGTATTTATTAGCGGGTTTGCACATCTCGGTATTAGGTGCAATAACCCCCATAGGTGGATTATGCTTGCTGGGGGCATGGGCTTTAACTATATATACCATGGCTAAGCACAGTTAGCTACCTCGGCTAAGTATCTTACCCAGCGTTTTCAGGCTACAAGGCCGAGTCCTATCACTCATCCTCGCTAAAGCTGCGGGCGTTAGAGGCTCCACTTAAGCATCACCCACTTTTATAATACCTGAAAAGGTTGGGTAAGACACTTACGTCTTTGTAAACCGGTAGAAAGAGGATTTAATTTTCTAACTTAAAAACTTAAGGCCTCTAATTCCGTAAAAGTTACCCCATGGCTTTTAATCCTTTACAAAAGATTGCTTGCCCATGAAAAATCAGGCATTATCTTAACAATAGCTTAATTATAGAGGGTTTATATGTCCAAAGAAGATGTAATTGAAATGTCGGGTGTAATCATTGAAACTTTACCTAATACCATGTTTCGGGTAGAACTTGAAAAGGGCCATGTGGTAACCGCTCATATTTCTGGCAAAATGCGTAAAAACTATATCCGCATTTTAACGGGCGATAAGGTAAAAGTAGAATTAACCCCTTATGATCTAACTAAGGGTCGTATTACCTTCCGAGAACGAGAATAAAGTACCTAAAGGCGAACTACTTCTTGTAGTTCGCTCTTTCAGCATCCTAATCCTCTATCGCACTGGTGGATATCTTAACTATTTCTTTAATTTTCAAATGAATCTTGCCGTCTGCAACATCCACCATAAGCCGGCCCCCTTGATTTAATTTACCAAACAAGATTTCCTCGGCTAAGGGTTTTTTCAATTGCTCTTGAATGAGCCTTGCCATTGGTCTAGCTCCCATATTTTCATCATAACCATGCTCAATAAACCAATCTCTAGCGGCAGGCGTGATTTCTATGGAAACATTTTTAGCTTCTAGTTGTGCTTCTAAGCCCATGATTAATTTATCAACCACACGGCCTATGACATTACGCGCCAACTTATCGAACAAAATAATAGCATCTAAACGATTTCTAAATTCCGGTGAAAAGGCTTTGTTGATAGCCTCCATATTATCGCTAGTATGATCTTGCTTGGCAAAACCCACCGAGGTTCTACTGGCTTCGACTGCCCCCGCATTAGTCGTCATAATGATAATGACATGTCTAAAATCCGCCTTTCTACCGTTAGTGTCGGTCAAGGTCCCATGATCCATGACTTGCAATAATAGGTTATAAACATCGGAGTGCGCTTTTTCAATTTCATCCAGTAATAATACCGCATGTGGATGTTTATTAACCGCTTCGGTAAGTAATCCACCTTGATCGTAACCTACATAACCAGGAGGGGCCCCAATTAAACGAGAAACAGTATGCCGTTCCATATATTCGGACATATCAAAGCGTATTAGTTCAATGCCAAGCACTTTGGCTAACTGACGGGTCACTTCCGTTTTACCTACACCGGTAGGGCCTGCGAATAAGAAAGAACCTACGGGTTTTTCCGGATCTTTTAAACCAGAACGAGCCAATTTAATGGCGCTGCTTAAGGTCTCAATTGCCTTCTCTTGGCCAAATACCAACATTTTGAGATCCCGTTCTAAATTCTGTAGGCGCAATTTATCTGAAGCCGAAATTTGTTGCGCGGGAATACGGGCTATTTTAGCTATTACCTGCTCAATCTCATTGACGCCTATCACTTTTTTACGTTTTGAGACCGGTAGTAAACGTTGATAGGCCCCGGCTTCATCGACTACGTCAATCGCCTTATCGGGTAGCATACGGTCGCTAATATAACGAACCGACAACTCAACCGCAGCCTGCAAAGCCGGCATGGTGTATTTAATACCATGATGTTTTTCAAAACGTCCTTTAAGCCCGTATAAAATTTTAACGGTATCATCGACGCTAGGCTCGGGAATATCAATTTTTTGAAAACGCCGGGCCAAGGCCCTATCCTTTTCAAAAATACCCCGGTATTCTTGGTAAGTGGTTGAACCTATGCAACGCAGCTGTCCATTTGCTAAGGCTGGTTTTAGTAAATTTGAGGCATCCATGACCCCGCCCGAAGCAGAACCCGCCCCAATAATGGTGTGAATTTCATCAATAAAGATAATAGCATCTTGCTCTTTCTGTAATTGACGTAATACATCTTTTAAGCGCTTTTCAAAATCGCCACGGTATTTGGTGCCGGCAACCAAAGCCCCTAAATCTAAGGCATAAATCGTGCTATTAATAATAGGTTCCGGGACATCACCCTCAATAATTAATTTGGCTAGCCCCTCTGCAATTGCGGTTTTACCGACACCCGCTTCTCCAACTAATAAAGGATTATTTTTGCGTCTGCGGCAAAGTACTTGCACGGCACGTTCTATTTCAGATTTGCGCCCAATGACCGGATCAATGAGTCCTTGTCGGGCCCTTTTATTTAAATTGACACAATAATTTTCTAATGGACTATTGGCAGAGCTATTATTACTTTCTTCATCATCTTCATGATTAGCTTGCTCTATATGTTCATGTTCATGACCATGGCCCTGTTGCACTTTTGCAATACCATGGGCTAAATAATTAATAATATCTAGTCTGCTTATATTTTCTTGTAATAAAAAATAAACCGCTTGGCTATCTTGTTCACCATAGATAGCTACCAAGACATTAGCGCCGGTCACTTCCGTTTTACCCGCCGATTGAACTTGAAATACCGCCCTTTGCAATACTCGCTGAAATCCTAAGGTAGGTTGAGTATCTCTTTCTGTATCTTCAATGGAAAGAACCGGCGTAGTTTCGGTAATAAAACTTGCCAATTCAATTCTTAAACGGTGTAAATTAGCATGACAGGCTGATAAAACATTGGCTGCAGTTGAATTATCAAGTAAAGCTAATAACAAATGCTCTACTGTAATAAACTCATGACGTTTTTCCCTGGCCTCTTTAAAAGCATGATTTAAGGTTAGTTCTAGTTCTTTATTTAACATGGTTTTCCCCTCCCCGACTTTCTCTTACCATATACTGAGTAAGTGGGCACTCATCCCTGATTATTTAAAGTTATTATTGTGGTACGGCTTCCATAGTGCATAGTAATGGATGATCATTACTATGCGCGCAATCATTAACTAAGGCTACCTTCGTTTCTGCGATATCTCGGGTATAAATTCCACAGATGGCTTTACCACTTTGATGGACTTGCAGCATGATTTGAATGGCTTTTTCTTCTGGCATCAGAAAAATTTTCCTTAAAATCTCTACTACAAAATCCATTGGGGTAAAATCGTCGTTGTGCAGAATAACCTGATACAGAGGCGGTCTTTTTAATTTTGGTCTGGCTTCTTGTACAACCGCGGCTGCTTTACTATCTGCAAAAACTTGGCTTCCCATACTTTAACCTTAGTCTAATTCTATTAAATTTCCAATTTTTGTTTAACAATAATCTTTCCCTATTTTATCACATATGTTGGATCATAGCCGAACCAAATTGGGAACAGCTGACCTCTTTCGCATCAGGCATTAGCCTTGCAAAATCATAGGTTACCGTTTTAGCTGCAATCGCTCCTTCCATACCCTTAATAATCAAGTCGGCGGCCTCATGCCATCCCATATGACGTAACATCATTTCTGCCGATAAGATTAATGAACCAGGATTTACCTTATCTTGTCCGGCATATTTAGGTGCAGTACCGTGAGTCGCTTCAAACATCGCAACCCTATCACTTAAGTTAGCGCCTGGAGCAATCCCAATTCCACCGACTTGAGCGGCTAAAGCATCGGAAATATAATCCCCATTGAGGTTTAAAGTAGCTATTACGCTATATTCTTCCGGACGCAACAGGATTTGCTGTAAAAAGGCATCGGCAATCACGTCTTTAATGATAATAGATTTACCCGTTTTTGGATTGGTTAGCTTATGCCATGGGCCACCGTCTAGTTCAGTAGCAGCAAATTTTTCGCGAGCAATGCTATACCCCCAATCTTTAAAGGCCCCTTCGGTAAATTTCATGATATTACCTTTGTGTACCAACGTGACCGAAGGTTTATCCTGTTCAATGGCATATTGAATAGCTTTAATGACTAAACGCTCGGTACCTTGTTTTGAAACCGGTTTAACACCAATACCACAGTGTTCGGGAAAACGAATTTTTTTAACCTGCATTTCATGTTGCAAGAACGCAATCACTTTTTTAACCTCAGCACTATCGGCTGGCCATTCTATGCCCGCATAAATATCCTCGGAATTTTCACGAAAAATAACCATGTCGGTTTTTTCGGGTTCTTTTAAGGGACTTGGAACACCTTGAAAATAACGTACTGGCCGTAAGCAAACATATAAATCTAACTGTTGACGTAAGGCCACATTCAAGGAACGAATACCCCCGCTTACTGGTGTTGTCAACGGCCCTTTAATTGAAACTACATAGTCGCGCACGGCCTCCAAAGTCTCATTGGGTAACCAGGTATCCTGGTCATAAATTTGAGTCGCCTTTTCACCGGCATAAATTTCCATCCAAGCAATAGCACGCTTACCTTGATAAGCTTTTTTTACCGCGGCATCAATAACTTCCTTCATGACCGGGGTGATATCGACTCCTATTCCATCTCCCTCGATGAAAGGAATAATAGGATAAGCAGGAACATTTAAAGTAAAATCTTGATTAACGGTGATTTTTTCGCCTTGGCTTGGGATTTGAATATGTTGATATGACATGAATAGCTCCATTTACTGTGTTAGCTTTGAAATATTTTTGCGAAACAAACTTAATCATTATAGCTCTTTTCATTGCCATGAAAAATTTTATTATTAACTAGCCTTAGCTCATAATGAAATGGTATCTTATAAGGGTTAGCATATAGCCCTAAGAGTTATACCATGAGAAAATTATCTAATTTAATGGTTTGTAATAGTTTAGTCGTTTTAGCTAGCTTTAGTAAGGCATTTCTATTATAAATATAGCCATTCAATACTTGCCTAAATTACATTAATATACACTCCCTTACCAAGTTAAGAGAAACCGCAATGCTTAATTTTAAAGAAAAATACGATAGTCAAACTCAAGAAAAATATATAGAAACCTCTTTAATGGGTAAGCCTTTAATGACTACCCCACAGCTCAACAAAAGTACGGCTTTTAGCTATCAAGAGCGGCTTGATTTTGGCTTACTAGGAAAATTACCCGCTTGCATAGAAACCTTAGAAGAACAGGTGAAGCGAGCTTACGCCCAATACCTAAGCTATGAAAACAAATTAAAACGTAACATTTACCTGAATAATCTGCATGATACTAATCAGGTTTTGTTTTACAAACTGGTTAGCGAATATTTAGAAGAAATGTTACCCACGCTTTATACGCCTATCGTTGGTACCGCGGTCAAAGAATTTAGCAGCAAATTTCGCCAGCCACGTGGTTTATATATCGCCTACCCCGATCAAGATTACATGGAAGCGATTTTAGATAACCGTTCCAACCCCGAAATAGACCTCATAGTAGTCACCGATGGCGAAGGCGTGCTAGGTATAGGTGACCAAGGCATAGGTGGTATGAATATCCCGATTGCTAAATTGATGGTTTATACGCTTTGTGCAGGAATCAATCCACTACGCACCTTACCCATACAATTAGATGTAGGCACCAATAATCAGGCTTTACTGAGCGATCCGCTCTATCTGGGCTGGCGCCACGAGCGCATTACAGGCAAAGCATATGATGAGTTTATTGAACGATTTATGCGGGCGCTTAAGAAAAAGTTACCTCAAGCATTTTTACATTGGGAAGATTTTGGCCGTAATAATGCACGCCGTTTATTAGATAAATACCGTGATGAGTGCTGTAGTTTTAATGATGATATTCAAGGCACGGGTGCAGTCGCAGTGGCCGCACTTTTAGCCGCTATAAAGGCTAATCAGGGTTTAATTAGCGAACAGCGAATCGTCGTATTTGGTGCTGGAACCGCAGGGACAGGAATAGCCGACCAAATTCATGCAGTTATGATGAGCGCTGGTTTATCGGCGCAGCAAGCCTACGAGCAATTTTGGCTGCTGGATAGACCCGGTCTATTGTTAGCCAATATGACTGATCTAACGGCCGCGCAACAACCTTATGCAAGAAATCCCGCCGAGTTCCAAAATTGGAATCTGCAAAACCCAGCTCGAATTGATTTACTTGAGGTAATCAATCAAGTAAAACCTACTATTTTAATTGGTTGCTCTGCCGTACCCGGCGCCTTTAATCAAGAAATTATTCAAGCCATGGCTACTCATACGGCTAGACCTATTATTTTCCCCTTGTCTAATCCTACCGAAATTATTGAGGCTAATCCCAGTGATATACTAGAATGGACCGAGGGTAAGGCTTTAATAGCAACCGGTAGCCCATTTGAGCCCGTAGAGTTTAATAATAGAAAAATACACATTGCCCAATGCAATAATGCCTTGATTTTCCCAGGCATTGGTTTAGGCGTGCTTGCGGCTAAGGCTAAGCGGCTAACCGATTCTATGATATGGGCAGCCAGCCACACTTTAAGTGAGTTTGCTCCTATTAATCAAGATCCCTTGGCCCCTTTACTACCACCTATTGCCACGGCTAAACACATTGCCAAAGAAATTGCTACCACCGTTGCCAAGCAAGCCATCATTGATGGCGTAGCCCAAATAGCCGATAACAGCGATTTAGCCGGGATATTAACGGAGCTTACTTGGGAGCCCGTTTATCAACCACTCAAGCTGATAAAATAGCTTAATGAGGAAAATAGTGGCGCGGCTTTTGCTGCGCCAGCTTAAACCATTCATTAATGGGTTATCACTGTCACGACATTGTCACTGACCGACTCTAAATTCCATGGCTGAGCATATACAAAACTAATTTGAGTCATGTGAGGCACTTCAAAGGCGGCTCTAGTTGCTTTAAAGGTCCAAGTCTCCATACCACCTGCTCCTACCTTTGCTGTTTTTGGTGCAACAAACTGATGTTTAGTAGGTTCAACCAGCCTATCGTCATAATCTTTTATGAACCAACTATATCCCGTGGTTGGGTTAGAAGGGAGCTGAATGGTAAATTCTTTATGGCTTTTATCAAGCACAATAGCCTTACTATTATAAATTTCATCTTCGCTTGCTTCATCATGCTCAGAAGCCTCATCATAAGCCAAAGTATTGGCGCTAATAGCGAGGGCAAGTATAAATAATAATTTTTTCATGGGTGTTCCTTATGACAAATTAACTTTAAGCCGCTAAAATAGCATATCCTAAACTTAAATGTAATGAATCAGCAATATGATTAATAAAAATCCTTGTCATCCAATTATACCTACTCCAGGCAAAAAATTATTTTGGGGTAATTTATTAGGTAGCAGCCTGGGCTTAAGTATTAGTCAAGCCATTAATCAACACCCTGGCTTAACCATAATTATTACGCCAGATCTTCTCACCGCCCAGCGGCTTGAGATGGAGTTACAATTTTTTAATACGGATGACTCACTGGAAATTTTAAACTTTCCCGACTGGGAAACCTTACCCTATGACCATTTTTCACCTCACCAAGACATTATTGCAGAACGATTACAAACCTTATATCGTTTACCTTCCTTAACCAAAGGGGTGTTATTAACCCCAATCACGACTCTGTTACAACGAATTACTCCACAAGATTATATTACAGCCAACACCTTTATATTGGATGTGGGAGATAAATTAGATAGCGAACAATTACGTTTACGTTTAGAGCAAAGTGGTTATCGTTATGTATCGCAAGTTATGGAACACGGTGAATTTACCATCCGAGGTTCTATTATCGACTTATTTCCAGCCGGTAGTCATTACCCTTACCGTATCGATCTGTTTGATAATGAGGTCGATAGCATCCGCAGCTTCGAACCCGATACCCAACTATCAAAAGAAAAAATTGCTCAAATCCGCTTGCTACCGGCTCGTGAGTTTCCCTTAACCGAAGATGCCATCAATTTATTTCGACAAAACTGGCGGGCACAGTTTAGTGGCGATCCTACTAAGCAAACCTTATACCAAGAGGTAAGCCAAGGCATTACTCCACCCGGAATCGAATATTATCTGCCCTTATTTTTTAATAAAACCGCCTCTCTATTAGACTACCTGCCTGTTAATAGCTTAATTATACGTTGGCAAGAATGCGTAAGTGCTGCAGAACAATTTTGGATTGAAATTAACGAGCGTTATGAACAACTGCGTTATGATCTGAGCCGGCCGCTAGTGTCACCCACCTTGCTGTTTATTCCTAGCAATCAGTTATTTGCCGAACTCAATCGGTTTACTCAAATTCAGCTTCAATCTCAAGTTGATCCTGAAAATAGTCATCACGTTCATTTTGTAACCGAAATGCCACCGCGTTTTATCATCGATCACAAGGCTACCCGACCATTTGCTGAGCTAGAACTTTTTTTACAAAATACCGATGCCAGAGTTTTACTATGTGCCGAAACGGCAGGCCGTCGCGAAATCCTACTCGATTTATTTAAAAAAACTCAAATTACCATTACTCAAGCCTCTCATTGGCAAGATTTTTTGACCAGCCAAGCACAAGTGATGTTAGTCATAGCACCTCTTGAGCAGGGTTTAAATCTGACAGAACTTAAGCTCATTATGATCACCGAAGCCGAATTATTTGGCGAAAAGATCATGCAACGTAGACGAAGATCAACCATCCGCAAAATTGACAGCGATGCCATTATCCGTAATTTAGTAGAGCTTGAAATCGGCACACCCGTGGTACATATTGAACATGGGGTTGGACGCTACATAGGCTTACAGACGATTCAACTGGACGAATACACGGCCGAATTTTTAACCTTGGAATATGCAAACCATGATAAAATTTATGTGCCTGTCTCCTCACTACACTTAATCAGTCGTTATAGTAGCACCGAGGTTGAACATGCTCCTTTACATAAATTAGGCAGTGGTCAGTGGGAAAAGGCCCGGCGTAAAGCGGCGGAGCGTATCCGCGACGTAGCAGCTGAATTACTGGATATTTATGCAAGGCGTGAGGCTAGGCAGGGCTTTGCATTTAGCCCAGTGGACGAACATTACCGCGCCTTTGCCGCAGCCTTCCCTTTCGAGGAAACCGAGGATCAACAACAAGCCATTGAGCAAGTTATAATAGATATGGTCACTCCTAAACCCATGGATAGATTAGTTTGTGGTGATGTGGGTTTTGGTAAAACCGAGGTTGCCATTCGAGCCGCCTTTTTAGCCGTGCAAAGTGGTAAACAGGTAGCCGTTTTAGTGCCCACTACCCTACTTGCCCAGCAACATTTCGATACCTTTAAAACTCGCTTTGCAGAATGGCCCATAGTCATTGAGGTGAGTTCCCGGTTTCGCACGGCTAAGGAACAAAAAAGTATCACCGAACGCTTACCAGAGGGTAAAATTGATATTTTGATTGGGACCCATAAGCTACTTCATGGCAAATTACAATTTAAAAATCTAGGTTTAGTCATTATCGATGAGGAGCATCGCTTCGGCGTACGCCAAAAAGAACGTTTAAAAGCCCTACGTTCGGAGGTAGACATACTTACGCTTACCGCGACTCCAATTCCACGCACACTTAATATGGCATTATCTGGCATTCGCGATTTATCAATTATTGCGACTCCACCCGCAAGGCGCCTTAGTGTCAAAACCTTTGTGCGTAAACGTGACAAAAGCCTAATGCGGGAAGCCATTTTAAGAGAAATTTTACGAGGTGGTCAGGTTTATTTCTTGCATAATAAAGTCGATACCATTGGCCTTATAGAACAAGAACTCATTGAATTATTACCCGAGGCCAAAATTGCCCATGCTCATGGCCAGATGCCCGAACGGGAATTAGAACGCATCATGGCCGATTTTTATCATCATAGATTTAATGTCTTGGTTTGTACGACTATTATCGAAACCGGCATAGACATTCCTACCGCAAACACCATTATTATTGACAGAGCCGATCATTTTGGCTTAGCTCAATTACATCAATTACGTGGGCGCGTAGGACGCTCCCATCATCAAGCCTATGCCTATTTACTCATTCCCGATAAAAATGCCATTACCGCAGATGCTAAAAAACGCTTAGAAGCCATTACTTCTCTAGAAGATTTAGGAGCAGGCTTCATGTTAGCCAATCATGATTTAGAAATAAGAGGTGCCGGAGAATTTTTAGGCGAGGAGCAAAGTGGTCATATTCAAGAGATCGGCTTTACCCTTTATATGGAGATGTTAGAACAAGCCGTTGAAGCGCTGAAATCGGGTAAAGAACCCTCGCTTGATAAACCCTTACAACACGGAGTTGAGATAGACTTACAATTATCGGCCCTCATTCCGGATGATTACTTACCCGACGTGCATAGCCGTTTAACGTTATATAAACGAATTGCCAATGCCAAAGAGCAAGATAGTTTACGCGAACTACAAGTTGAAATGATAGATAGATTTGGTCTATTGCCACCAGCGACTAAAAATCTTTTCCAGGTGGCCGAACTAAAATTGCAGGCCAATAAACTCGGGATCCGTAAAATTGAGGCTAATAAAACCAATGGCAGGATCGAGTTTGAGCCTAATCCAAAGATTGATCCCATGCGTATCATTACGCTTATTCAAAAAGAATCGGTTCACTTTAAATTAGATGGACAAGATAAATTAAGATTTAACTTTGCCATGACTGAACCGCAGGAGCGCATTAAGGTAGTCACTGAATTACTAGCTAGATTAGCTTAGAGGTACGCCAAATGAAAAAACTTGCTTTTATTGTTCTTATCCGAGTTCATTCAAAATTGTTTTAAGATCTGGCAAATAGTTGGAGCTTATTTAGTTTTCGCAGCCCATGGGTAAATATAGCGTGAGACTTTAATTAACTTGAGTAAATCTTATGATCAAGAAAATTATATCCGGAGGCCAAACAGGTGTAGATAGAGCTGCATTAGACATTGCCATAGCTCTAAATTTTCCACATTCTGGCTGGTGCCCAAAAGGACGAAAAGCTGAAGACGGTCTTATTCCAGCAAAATATCAATTACAAGAAACACCTTCTCCGGATTATAGTGAAAGAACGGCTTGGAATGTACGCGACTCGGATGGCACGCTGATTATCTGCCAAAATGAAATTATGGGTGGAACATTATTGACGATGAAGGTGGCACAGCAACTAAAAAAATCCTATTTTATTTTTGATGTAGCTAAGCGGCAGGATATTAAATTGATCAAGCATTGGCTCAAGGAAAATCAAATTTATTTGTTAAATATTGCAGGTCCACGTGAATCTCAAAGTTACGGCATTTACCAATTGGCTTTTAAGTTATTGCAAAACTTATTAATGAGTAAAGAATCCGAATAGTATGAGTAACCTAATCAAAAATATATAACCAGGTAAGCACAGCCTCACCCGGTTATAAAGTTTATACAATAGCTAACTATTTACCAACTTTCTTTTCCATAATAACGGTAATATGGGAAGGATATTTTTGCACCGCCCCAGTTGCAGCATCAACGATGAGACCTGGCCAGAACAATACATTGGCAACGGTCCAAGCATTAAAATCTTGCCCTACACCGACCTGCTTCTGATGATAACCTGCCACCACACAGCGAGCATCAAGAGCCCCTTGGCCTTTAGTAACAATGGTATTACCTGGATTTGAATTCAACGCGTATACACGACCTTTGCCATCGGTAAGAGTACATTTAGCGCCGGGAATAGGTGCATTGGTTTTTTCATCAATAGCCTGAACATTAACAGTCTGAGTGGTACCCGTAAAAATAGTCGCACAACCTGCTACTAAACTTGCCGAGAGTGTCAGGCCTACTAAACCTAACCATTTTTTATTTGCCATTATCTTTACCCCTATTAATTTATAACCAAAATTACTTTTCATTTAAGATAATATCTTGCTCGGCTGCTTTAAGCAATAGCTTACATTCTTGCTGTATTTCTGGAAGCAAAATAGCTATTTGAACTTGATTTTGATTACGGAGCGCCGATTCTAGAGCTTTTGCTACCATTTTAAGGCGCGGAACCCCACAATAGCTGCAAGCCCCATGCAATTTATGCACATGGGTTAATAATTGCTCCGAGTCGTTTGCTTTGGCTGCTTTTTGAATCGATTTCAGTGTATCGGGAATATAATCTAACAATTGTCTTAGTAAAAGCTTGGCCTCAGTCAAATTTCCATTCATTATTTTTTGAGCTTTATCCCAATCAATAACCAAAGATTCACTAGCTAAAACTTCTTGAATCTGCTGATTTTTATGAGTAGTTGGATTTGACAGCTTATGGCCTGACATACTTTATGGTTTCCTTAGGTATTATTAATTTAAAGCTTAGCGGTTTTTACCTTAAACAACAAATATTTTTAGTGATTTTTCCAGGTTCTTGTTAAAATGCAGACCTGTTTATAAAAATTCATTTGTAATCGTTATGGCTATACAATTTAATAAACTTCGGCTCGTTATCGGCCAGCTTAATTTTTTAGTGGGCGACATTGTTGGCAATGCTCATAAAATAATCGAACAAGCTATCATTGCCCGAACTCACCATAAAGCCGATCTATTCGTCTTACCAGAGCTTGCTCTGACGGGCTATCCTCCAGAAGATTTATTATTTCGTGATGATTTCCATGAGCAAATAGCCGCAGCCATCAGCCACATTGCAGAGCAGACCCAAGGTATTGAACTTATTATTGGTTATCCTCATAAAATTGAACAAACTATTTATAATGCCGCAGTCCATCTGAAGTCAGGTAAAATAATAGCGAGTTATCATAAACATCATTTACCCAACTATGGGGTCTTTGATGAGAAACGTTATTTTACCAGCGGCACTAACCCAGGTATTATCGAGTGTCAAGGCATAAAAATAGGGTTAGCCATTTGTGAAGATATTTGGTTTAAGGAACCCATACGGCAAGCTAAACTAGCTGGCGCAGAGCTTATTGTAAGCATTAATGCCTCACCTTTTGAACTACAAAAAGAGAAAAACCGAGCGGAAATTATCCAGCAACGCATCGCCGAAAATCAACTCGCGATAGTTTATGCACACGGCGTCGGCGGTCAAGATGAGATCGTGTTTGATGGAGGTTCTTGTGTCTTTAATCAAGAGGGTGAGCTTTGTTGTCAAGCACCTTACTTTAAAGAAGCTTTATTATCCATAGAAGTTACTGCTGTCAATAGAAAAATACAGATTACTAAACAAGCTTTACCTAAAGCCTTATCTACAGAAGAATTGGCTTATCAAGCATTGGTGTTGGGGGTAAAAGATTATATCGGTAAAAATTACTTTCCTGGCGTATTAATTGGCTCTTCGGGTGGCATAGATTCCGCTTTAACCATTGCAATAGCCGTCGACGCCTTAGGAGCCGATAAAGTTCATACAGTAAGCTTACCCTCACGCTATACTTCTCAGCTAAGCCTTGATCTCGCTCAAGAAATAGCCGATTTAACTCAGGTAAAACATAGTACCATATCGATTGAACCCATGGTTCATAGCTTCACTCAAGGCTTAGCACAAGAATTTGCTAACTATACGCCTGATCAAACCGAGGAAAATATTCAAGCCCGCTGCCGAGGCTTGATTTTAATGGCTTTATCTAATAAAACCGGTAAATTAGTACTGACAACGGGTAATAAGAGTGAAATGGCTGTAGGTTATGCAACCCTATATGGTGATATGGCCGGCGGCTTTGCGGTACTCAAAGATGTGTTTAAAACCTTAGTGTACCAACTTGCCAATCATCGTAATCAGCTTAACTACATTATTCCACAAGCCATTATTGACAGACCTCCCACCGCAGAACTTAAAGCCGATCAAACCGATCAAGATACTTTACCGCCCTATCCTATCCTTGATAAAATTTTACAACTCTATATTGAGGAAGATAAAAGCCCGGCTGACATTATAAGCCATGGCTTTAGCTATGAGATGGTAAAGCGGGTAATTAAAATGGTCGATAAAAATGAATATAAACGCCGGCAAGCCCCTCCTGGCATTAGAATTACCAAGCGGGCCTTTGGCCGTGATAGGCGTTATCCAATCACCAACGGCTTTAAACATCATGAATAAAAAGGAACTGCAAAACGGTATGTCTAAACTGAGTAATCTTTTAAGAATCTTAATATTTTCTAGCCGTTGGCTACAAGCGCCTCTTTACTTAGGTTTAATTATTGCACAAGGTATTTACGTATTTAAATTTTCCGAAGATTTATGGCATTTATTAATCAAAGCACACCAGTTAGATGAAACCCAAATCATGCTAGTGGTTATTGGTTTAATTGATGTAGTGATGGTTGCTAATTTACTTATCATGGTCATTATCGGTGGCTATGAAACTTTTGTGTCTAGATTATATTTAACCGATCACCCCGATCAACCCGAATGGTTAGATCATTTAAATGCCGGCACCATGAAAATAAAATTTGCTATTTCATTAATTGGAATATCTTCTATCCATTTGCTTAAATCCTTTATTAACTTAGACAATACCGATTTCGTGCAGCAAGTATCTCATGCCACCAATATGTCTATCCTGTGGCAAGTTATCATTCACCTCACTTTTGTGATTTCTGCACTGCTAATGGCTATTACAGATAAACTAATGGCCAAATCAGCCAAGAAACATGAACCTTAATCCACATACTATGGTTAATCTGCAAAACTATCTCTATAAAAATATTCCTATAGCTCAAGCCTTAGAAATTACCGTTGAGCAGGCAACGACTAGTAGAGTTGTTTTAAAGGCTCCCTTACACCCCAACCGGAATCATAAAAAAACCGTATTTGGTGGTAGTTTACATGCGGTAATGACTCTTAGCTGCTGGAGTTTGCTATTTGTCAATTTAGAAAAATTATCTGAAACTATAGAAATAGTAATCCAAAAAAGTGAGATCGATTATTTACTACCGGTAAATATGGATTTTCGTGCCGAATGCCTATTTCCCGAACAAGCTCACTGGCTTAAATTCGAAAAGCTCTTGCTAAAAAAAGGCAAGGCAAAAATTGAATTAAAAGCTCAAATTTATCAACAAGACCGCTTAGCCGTTAATTACCGCGGAATTTTTGCCGCTATACGCATTAATAGCTAGGGCTTGTTTACAATTCATTCACGCGAGTTTTTGGTTAACGATAAATCGTGCCTTATCAATTTTCCCCAAGCTCAAATGAGCAAGAAACGCTCACAGGGTTTTTACACCCTGCAAGCGGTTAATATTCTCACCACCATTTATACCAAGGTTTTGTTTTTAAAGCTTGGCCTTGATTTTTTAAGGCATCAGGGTAATTAAGCGCTAATACCCGTTTAGCATCTTCGGCGGGTTTAGTTAAGCCTAAAGCAGTATTGGCTTGTACTAAAATAATTAAAGCCTGTTTTACCTCGGGCGCACCTTGTAAATGCTCTACAATATAACTTGCACGATTATTAGCGGCTACATAAGCCTTACGGCGCATATAAAATTTAGCCACGTCTAATTCATGCTTAGCAAACAGATTACGTAAATAAACCATGCGCTGATAAGCATCTGCAGCATATTTACTAGACGGAAAACGCTCTAATAATAATTTAAAATCACTAAAGGCTTGGGTCATGGTACCAAAATCGCGTTGGGATAAATCGGTATAAAAGAGATTTTGTAAAATACCACGCTTTTGATCAAAATTAGCTAAGCCACGTAAATAAATGGCATAATCCACATATTCACTGCGAGGATACATGCGAATAAACCTATCGGCAGCCGCAGCAGCAGAAACTTTATCATCGGATTTATAATAAGCATACATTAAATCACGCTGCGTTTGTTCTGCATGTTCTCCAAAAGGATAGATAGTCTGCAAAGCTTCAAAATATTTTACTGCATCTAGGTAGCTTTTCTTGGCTAATGCAGTTTCAGCTTGGTTATATAAATCATTAGCCGATTGACCTTTATACTGTTCTTCTAAACTTTTAGTCGTTGATGAACAACCATTAATCACTAGCACCATTAAAAACAGGCCAATAAAATAAAAAACCTTTTTCATGCATAAACCTTTTACGTTTTATTTGCTAAAATACACGGACTTAAGTCACAAAGTATACCTTAACATGAAGCAGATTCAATTAAATTTAGTTATACCCCGATCGTTGGCCGGCCAACGGCTTGATCAAGCCTTAACGCAATTACTGCCAGAATATTCTCGTAACCGCATTCAACAATGGCTTGAGCAAGAGATGATTCTCGTTAACGGGCAGCTAGCTAAATCACGCGCTAAGGTGCTTGGTAATGAAAAAATTACTATCGCAGCCACTATATCGGAACAAAATGATCAATGGCATGCTGAAGCCATTGCCTTAAAAATAGTCTATGAAGATACAGATATCCTGGTCCTTAACAAACCGGCTGGCTTAGTAGTCCATCCGGCTGCGGGCAATTATACCGGCACTCTATTAAATGCCTTGTTACACCACCTTCCAGAACTCGCCTTTTTACCACGGGCTGGCATCGTTCACCGCTTAGACAAGGATACTTCTGGCCTATTAGTCGTGGCTAAAACTTTGGAAGCTCACTCTCAGTTAATTAAGCAGTTACAAACTAGAACGGTAAAAAGGCAATACGAAGCCTTAGTCATGGGTAATTTAACTACCAGTGGCACCATAGATGCCCCTATTGGCCGTCATTCAATTGATCGCAAACGAATGGCCGTTGTGACTCATGGCAAACCCGCCATAACTCACTATCAGGTTTTGCAAAATTTTACCGAATTTACGCATTTACAGATTAATTTAGAGACGGGTAGAACGCACCAAATCCGCGTTCATATGACCCACATTAAGCACCCTCTCATTGGCGATCCTATATATGGTAAACGACAAAAATTAGCCAAATCGGTGCCCCATGAGCTTAGCGAAAAAATAAACGAATTTAAACGCCAAGCTTTGCATGCTAGGCGTTTAGGGCTTTTGCATCCTCGCCAAGGCATTTATATGGAATGGGAAGCGCCTTTACCTACTGATATGATTGGATTGTTAGAACAGCTAAATTTTTATTATTCAAATTGAGAAAACTGTTAACAAGGTACATAAGGTTTTATATTAACAGTATCTAAGATGCTAAAAGGTTAAATAAAGTCCAGCTCGGCTGATATAGGGTTTTACCGATTAAGGCATGGTCCCTCAGATGTCCTTCCCTTAGCCCCTGCAAACCCTTCACCCTTACGGTAAAGCGCTCACCCGGTTGGCTAGCAGGATAAGACGCTGTCAATCACTGACAGCTTAAGCTCGGCGCTTATGCAAGCTGGGGTAGCTACCCCAGCGTACCTCATAGCGGGTTGAGTTCACGGCGTAACTTGCCACCAATCTGGTAGCCTCTATCGACGTGATGGATACCCACTGCCTGATACACCCCGCTCCACTTGGCAAGGGGTTTACTGCCTCGACCTTATTCAAGGTGCTATTGCACCCGCTGCTAAGGCCCTTTGGCTAGTCGTTATCGCCCATTTAAGCTCGCTTAAATTAGACGCACCTCCTTCACCCAGGAACGTGGTTAAGACACCGCTTAACCCTTCGCTTGCCATAAGCACAACCGCTTTGCCGTTGCAGCTCTGCATTCCACATGCTACAACCCCAACGGTTTACTTTTATACCCAGCAGGAGTTGAACCTGCAACCACTTCCAAAGAAGCGCTCTACCCTACTTGAGCTATGGGTATATTCTGACCTTATCATCCGATGTTAAGCACTCCTTAATAGGTATCGCCGCTACATCATCGAGCTGGTATGCTAGCAAGGCCGTTCTTGCCTAGCGGTTGGCTCGGTAAAAGTACAGTTAATCGACAACCTTTATATACTTCACCGTTTTTATTGCCAACAAACCTTTTGTTAAAGAACATTCATTTAATATCTCATACCTATAAACATAGTA
>Ga0182739_1002020_pt1 | contig 19678 bp, 20 predicted proteins | sample eDN5th30CBELigBY_FD_128873 | JGI IMG/M metagenome (GOLD analysis project Ga0182739, IMG submission 128873) | Enriched backyard soil microbial communities from Emeryville, California, USA - eDNA 5th pass 30_C BE-Lig BY (version 2) (version 2) | ecosystem: Environmental > Terrestrial > Soil >...
CAGTCGCGGTTGTTATCGTGTCCAGTGTAGGTGTGGTAGAGCGTCGGTGGCTGGGAGCCCTCGTGCGGGGTGCCGAGCGTCTGTTCGTACCAGTCGGCGACCAGCTCCATGCCGTCCGGGTTGAGGGATGGCACGAGCAGCAGGATCACTTCGTCGAGAATACGTTGCACCTCGGGATCGTCGCGGGTGGCGAGGTCGTAGACCAGCTCCGGCGTCATCTGGACCGCGCCAACCTCGGTCGCGTGGATCGAGCAGGTGAGCAGCAGAATCGTGCGCCCATCAGCGAGGAGCGGTTCGGCTTCCTCATCGGAGAGTCCGCGAGGGTCGAACAGCCGCTGCTGGACGTCGCGCAGGTGATCGAGTCGGGCGAGATTGGCGGGCGACGAGATCGTCAGCAGTACGAATGGCTGTCCCTCAGTCGCCGTCCCGAGCTGCTCGTAGTGCACGCGATCGCTTTCGGCGGCGATGTCCTGGAAGTAGGCCAGCATGTCGGGCCAGCGCACCAGCTTGCGATCGCTGCCCATCCGAAAGCCGAACCGATCCTCGGGGCGCTGGAACATGATCTTTTCCTCCTCCACAAAACAGTGGCGTCGATAGTAACCGATGCCAGTACAATGCGGGTTGACGCTGATGGTGTAAGGGCACTCAACCGATGCTGACGATCTCGAACAGGCCGCGCAGCAGCTCTTCGCGCGTGCGTGCGCGGCGCGTGCCGCTCATGGTCTCCCTGCTCGTCCTCATGCTCATGGCGATGACGGCGGCCTGCGATGTCGACGGCGCACCGGCCGCAACGCCGGTGCCGGGTGCCAGCCCGACCGGCACGCTCACGCCGGCCGGTGATGTTCTGCGGATCAATGGCGTGCCGGTCCGTCAGGTGGTGATCCCATCGGCGGACATTGGGCCGCTCTACGCGCTGGCCGGCGACCGACTCTTTCGGATGGAGAACGAGTCGTGGGATGAGATCGGCGTCGACGGCTATGCTCGCCGCTATCTCGTTGATTCCGAAGATCTGGACCGCATCTTTCGCGGTCGGCATCGTGTCTGTGGTTCCAGCCCCCCCGAAGAAGACATCCCGATGGAGGTGTCGAGCGATGGTGGAGAGCACTGGCGGCAGCTCACGCTTGGCTCAAATATCGAGCCGATCATGTTCGATCCGAACGACCACGATGTGCTCTATGGTGCTGATTGCAGCAGCCTGGTGATTTCGACCAACGCCGGGAATACCTGGAATCGGATCCGGGCGCTGCCGGGATACTCGGTCGTTGATGTACGGCTGACCGGCACGCGGCTCCTCGTGCTGGGTGTTAACCCGGCCGGCAATAGCGCGTTAACGACCGTCGATATCACCGATCCACACACGCCCGAGGTTGGCGAGGTGCTGCTGATCGCCGATGGGATGAACAGGATGGACGCCAACCGCGAGCAGATTGTTGTCGCGGGCGCGGGCATCATCCACATCTCAGCCGATGGCGGGCAGTCCTGGACGCAGACGGTCGCGACGATCGAGGAGGATTCGCTTGAGACGCCGGACAGCGACGCGACGCCGGCACGCACGCCACTCGGGAACGTGCTGGCGCTGCTGATCGGCGCGCAAGGCACGATCAAGCGTCTCTACGCCGGCACGCCGAACGGTCTGCTCGTCTCGCAGGACGACGGCCTGACCTGGGTGCGCTACGACGAGATCCCGGCCGACGCGATTGTCACGGGGATCCAGTACGGCCTGGCGAACGCCGACCTCTATGTCACGACGAATCCCGGTGTGGTAATGGTGCCGGCTCCCTAGTGGTTCACGAACGCTCGTTCGATCGCGGCGCTTGCAGCGCTGCGCCGACGAATGATCCCAGCCCGGCGGCAATCGCGATCGGCAGCAGGAACATGAGCGTGGAGAGCACGTCGCCGAGCGCCGTCACATCGCTGGTGCGCTCCGCAGAGTCGAACGCGTTCCAGAGCAAGCTGACGAGCAGAATGACGATTGGAATCAACGCAACGCCGAGGCACGATCGCAGCAAGACTCCACCGCCAAAGGCTGCCGCCACCAGATCGACGTAGAGCACGAGGATTACCGCACCACGTGGCTCATCGCTCCGCGGCTGCGCGAGAATCCGCATCGCGACGAGCGCGATAGCTGGCAGCAAGAGCCCGGCGAAGCGGATGACGAAGCGCACCGATTCCCTCTCAGCTACTCATGGACGCGGCGTGATATCCGCCGTGGGAGTTGGCCCTGGCGATGGATTATCGTGCGTCGTAGAGAACGCTGGGAAAATAACCCCGAATACGAGCATGTAAACGAGCACGATGCCGACGAGCGTCAGGATAAAGCGGTTGAGTGTCATGTTCTTGTAATCCGTTCGAGGCTTGGTTTGGTCTACGAGTGAGAACAGTGATGAAAGAGGAATGTAATCATCTCCTTCATCACGAACTGAACTCCTAATTCTCCCAGTAGCTCCCATCGCCGCTACCCTGCTGATCTACGACAGGATAATGGCTTTGAGACGGGCACGGGAGTAGGGGAGGACAATACTTGAAGTATGCCTGTCGATGGACACGGTACGTGCCCCAGCCAACTCCGCCGGTAGTCCAATGGTCGATGATGCTGTCATATTGCCAGAACGTGCCTGTGCTGACCTCGAACCAATCGTGGGTCGATGTGATGGTAGAGCCGTTGCCACACCACTCCAGAATCTGCTTGATTGTGTGTTGATGGACACCAACGCTCGTGGATTTCTTGGTATTTGTTCGTGTCCAGCAGCCAGAAGCCAGCGGTCGGATTTCTGGCACCTCGATTACAGTCGTTGTCTCACCTTCTCCGCCAAGCACGCTGTCAACGGCGCGCCTCTCTGCTATGGACAATGCAAGTTAGGCACTCTCAGGGTCGCTAGCGGATGCGATCTGCCGAGCCAGTTCGATCGCGTGCGAGTCCGTGACAACGGCTTCACTGTTCTCGTTCGCGTCGGCTGATACTCCAACTGGGATCATCATCATGACGGCAAGAAGGAGAAGAGGCAATGTAGGTCGCATGGAGTGCTCCTGGTTCCTTGATCCGACAAGCTTTGGCTTCGAGTTGCTGGCCGTCCTACGCGACCGAATGTTCAAGATGTTTGGGACTAGCCTTCAACGGGGCGATCTCAGCCCACACGCGATCTAGATTCGCTCCTCTCCACTCTGTTCAATCTGACACACGTATCAGCACAGCAACTATCCTTACATGCAGCAGATGCATCCGAGCAGCCAAAGGTGACATCTGCTCGAAGAGACGTCTTCTTGCGTGGGAGCATTTACCTTCAATCTGGGGCAGGGTAGCTTTGCTTGCCAAGTCTCCCAGTATGGAGGTGAAAAGTGTCTTCCTTGGGACGGGTGCCTTCTCGTGCCGTCGAGAGTACGCCCGACCACCTGAATCTGGTTCGGCAAGCGCGCGACGGTGATGCTCAGGCACTCGAGGAGCTGCTGACGCAGGTGTATCCAAGTATGTATCGGTTCTTGTGGCATCTATGCGAGGATGCTGAGTTAGCGCGCGACCTGACGCAAGACACCATGATTTCTGTTGCGCGTTCAATTATCAGCCTCAATGATGTTGAGGCTTTTACACCATGGCTCTATCGTATTGCACGAAATACGCGGGCTGCGCACTATCGCTGGATCAAGGCGAGACGATGGCTGTCCCTTGACGTCCTCTTTGAGCGGGTTGGATCAGATCGGTGGTTTTCTGATTCTCAATCCGAGGTCGAAAGCGTGGGCGAGGCTGAGATCATTCGTCATACGCTCGCCGGACTCTCGATGGCATCACGTGAGGTTCTCTATCTCCGTCATGTTGCCGGTTACACTGGGCCGGAGATAGCGTCTATCCTGGAGATTTCCCACGCAGCGGCAAAGCAGCGTCTTAGTAGAGCGGAACGTGCATTTCGGCATCGATATCAGGCTCTGACTCCCACCACCGATTTACGTGTTCATGAGGCTGATGTGTGATGGGAGCGTTAGGTTGTCTGTCGGATGCGGAGATCATTGACTATCAGGATGGTCAACTTCCTCCTATAGAGGCCGAGCGAATCACCAGGCATCTCGCAATGTGTGACATTTGCCGGGATCGGGTCAGTGCGTCTGATGAGATTGGATTATTGCTGCGTATGCACGCACCAATAAACGATATCTCGATTGATCTGACCTCAGCGCTGTCTGGTATGGATGATGTTGGTCATAGACCAAATCACGGTTGGCTGGGTGTGAGTCAATGGCGATCAGCATTGGTTGGTGGGCTTGGAATAATCCTCATCATTGTCGGGCTGACGCATCCTGTCATCTCCACTGCGGCCAGCAATCGCTTGGATAGCGTGGTTACTCGGATCACGCGCGAGTTCACCTCGCAACCTGAAAGCCAGTTGGATAATCAACCTCCTCAGAGTTTAATGCGAGCACGTCCTGTGAACACGTATAATACAGACTTTGTGTCACGAATTGAGATACTACTGCCATTGAATTTACGACTGAGCCAACAGCATATATCAAACGGAATACTAGACTTGAGATATAGCGACAGTAAAGGTCGCATCATTGATATCCGCCAAAAGCCAAGCGTTGGATCGCCGTCAATGTACAACAGTGCCTTTACAGAGGAAACTATAGTTGATGGGGTCGAGGTCATTCTGGAACAAGACTCGCACGGGCGCTTAACCCGGTTGCAATGGGTGCATGATGATATTCATTTCGAGATCACCGCTGGAACTGCGACGTCAGCGAGCTGGGAAGATGAGGCTCTTCTGGAGATTGTTCGTGCCATTATATCTGATCCAGACAACCCATAGATCTGATTTGATCTGAGTTTTCGTTTAGAGTCTCTCTGCAATGACTTATCTCTTGCCCACGTTGGGTGTACCGTGCGCGCCGACTGATAGCAAGAGTCCTGCACAGCGGATGGCGAGGACAGGCCCGGCCCTGCCTGTACAAAAGACTTGCATGCCGCGCCGTTTCCGCGCCGTTGCTGTGAGCGTTTTCGCGCCCCGCTCCCCGTATCATCCGTCGCTCGGTTACAATGCAGGGGACGGGCGACTTGCGGGTCGCGGCAGGACGTGCGCGGCGTTTGGCCGTGCTGAGTTCGGGGGTGGGAGTCGATGGCCTATCGCTTCGTGCTGGACGTGCCGGAGGCGGCACACGATGACGCCAAGACGGCGATCCAGAGCGTGCGCAATGCGCAGATTCTGATCGATCGCCATCCACGCCCACATACGCCCGATCCGGTGGTGACGGAAGCCGACGTGGTCGACAGCCGGGCCGAGCTTACCGTGGTCGCGCATACGCTGGATGTCATTGACGCGCTCTATGTCTGGATGAACGAGCGCGACATCAACAGCGATGTCTACGTCGACGCGCACAAGGGTGATCGGCTGCACTTGCCTGATTACACCGCCCCGGAGCTGCGCGCGATTATTCAGGGCGATCAATACTGGCTGGCGAATACGATGCCGAACATCCACTATCCGCCGGACATGCTGATGGAGGGGGGAGCGCTCGTGTCTGAAGTTCCATACGGTGGCCGCGGTAGCTCGGCGATTCTGCCGGCTGAGACGCAGGTGACGCTCGGCGGGATCGACCATGTCGCCATCCGCGTGCGCAACATCGGCAAGGCCGAGGCGTGGTATCGCGAGTTCTTCGGCATGGACGTGATCTATCGCGCTCGACGCGAGCACGGTCGCTGGCAGCATCTGCCGGCCGATTATTCCTGGGACGAGGCTGTCCACAGCGGCATCGAGCCGGAGATCATCCGGCTGGAGAATGGCCCGATCGCGATCGTCCTGATCAACATCGGCATGGGCGCAGTTATCCACGAAAACCGCGTGGCGCACATCAGCGTCAGCGCACCGGCGGAGACGGTGAATGCGATCCGTGGACGCGCGTTGTTCGCGTCCTACACGATCACCGAGGACACGCCGCGTTCGTTCGGCTTCGTCGATCCCTTTGGCCTGACCTGGCAATTGATCGCCACAGGCTCATAACAACGAACCCATACCGAGGCGGCCGATCTGGCCGCCTCGTCCGTTTTGACGCGCAGAACGAAGGCGATAGATGCTCGATGATTACCGCGAACTGATTGACCTGCTGGCCCACGCGCTGCCGGATCTGCGCGAGGCGGCGTCTACGGCGGGCGAGCCGTCCGGCGACGAATGGTCGGCGGCGCAGATCTGTGGCCACCTCGCCGCGAGCGAGACGATGTTCCTCGGTTGGCTGAACGATCTGATGCAGCGCAACGATCCGCTGCTACGCGCTCCCAACGCCGCGCACTTCGCCGAGCAGGAGCGGTTGCAGCAACAGCCGGTCGATGCCAGTCTCGACGCGTTCGCCAGCTCGCGCGGCGACACGATCTCGCTGCTGATGGGCCTGTCGTTGCGCGATTGGGAGCGCCCCGGCGTCACCGAAGAGGGCGGCAGCGCCGTGACGCTTTCGCAAATCGTCGAAGGCATGGTTGACCACGACGCCGATCATCTGGCACAACTGCGGGGACTCGCCGTCTGACGGCGACCATCATCTGAATCCTTTTCCGACCGCGGGACGGGGGAACGGGGCCGGAGTGGGGGACGGAGACCGCGCTGACGTTGCAGGACGCGCGGCCTCCGAAAAGAGGGGTGAGAGGCAGGCCAACCGGTTGTGGGGAACCGGTTGGCCAGGGAAGCGGGGACACCGTTGGGTCCTTGGGCCCGAGCCGGCGGCAGCGTCGGTGGGGTACTCCGCTGACCGGTCAGGACCCGCTTATGCGGGTCCTTTTCCATTCTCCGCGCGGGCGACGAACCGCCCAAACGATGACCACCAGAATAGCACGGATGTTCTACACCGTCAACCCTCGATCTACCTCAATTCCCGCGTACGAACGCGGCGACATAACCCACTGGACGCGCCTGATTCGGTCGTCAATACCAAAGTATCTAAGCGGCAGCATCCCAGTGACTCTGTCATTCTGTATCGGTCGCCAGCGTCAGATTGTCGTACTCTCGGGAGCGACAGCCACCCTTTCTTCTTGCCATCTTGAGCGCGTTGTCAATGTCAAGTTGTCCGATCGGTAACCTACCCTTTAGCCTGTCATCTCGAACCGCAGTGAGAGATCTCCCACCCGCCCGACTCAGTCCAACGTTGGAGAGATTTCTCGGCTGAGGCCTCGAAATGACAGAAGAAATGGGATATTGCCGATCGGACAACTTGACGTTGACAACCAACTGAATCTGGCACTGTGTTGTCGGGCTGGATTCGTGATCCAGCAGCTTGGTCGTGCGGTCGGGGCGTGTTGCCTGGTGTGTGCCACTCGTGATGATTCCGCCTTGATGGAACCGGATACTGGCTACCAGCGTCTATCTCAATAGAGGCAGCATTTGCGCAGTGCAACGCAGGGGGCTGGATGAGAGGCGGAGGCCATGAGGCGTTCGACATTGCTGGCAGTGATCGTGGCGATGCTTCTTGTCGCTGCGTGCGGTGCGCCTGACGCCGGGCCTGCTGGGGACGTGTCGGATGTATCGCCGGAAGTGGTGGCGTCGCCGACGGCAACAGATGTGCCGCCGACGGTGGAGCCGCGTGCGACTGATACCCGTTTCCCTGACGGACTGGTCTTTTCGATCATGGGTCAGACGGACACCACCTTTCGTCCGGAGTTGCAGGTTCGCGGATACGATCTGATCGTCATTGGTCGTGTGGTTGAAGAACTTCCGGCACGGTGGACGACGCCGGATCGACTCCGACCTAACGATCTCTATCGCGATCTCCCCCATCCATACACCATCGTCACCCCTTACGTTCTTGAGCTTGGGTTGCCAGATGAACTCCAGGCGATGACCGGGCCGATCATCCCGCTCAGTGGTCGTGGCGCAACTGAGTTTTCGATGGACGCAACACGGATCGTGGTTCTTTTAGAGGGTGGAAAAGCAGGGAAAGACGTTGTTGAGAATGCCACCGTAGCGGTACCCCTCACGGTCGGTGCGCGAGTCATGGTCGGGGCTCATGCGACTCGGACGAAAGATTCGGATGCGCCGTCTGAGCGCGTTCTCCCGACGGAGGCTGGACCAGGGTGGTGGGGAATAGCGATCGCTGGATTGAATGATGACGGTTCAGCGACAGTCTTCGATGAGTCACTAACAGCAACCGAAGTAGTCGGCGGGATCCTTGATGCAGTCGAGCAGATGACCGCTGCGACTCCAGTGCCATGACGGAAATGTGCGTTACTGTGCCGATGGCTCCGAGTAGTGTATTGGTGCTAGATCGACGCATATCAGCAGTGCTGCCGGAAAAGCAAGCGATACGCGTATTGGTGGCGTGTTCCTGTTGACATACGCCCCCCAACGAGTACAGTGATACTGCACCCGATTGAACAGGAGACGCAACAGATGAGCGCTTTGCGCACGGTTCGAGCCGCACTTGCGGGCGTAGCCTGCGTCCTGGTGATCGCGTGTGGTGCGCCAGATGCTGAACCCGCTGGGGGTGAGGCGAATGCCTCACCGGAACCTACAACCTCGGTCGAATTCACTCCTACCGCGTCAACCGAGCCGGGAAACTCGGACGGCTCATACGCCGACGGATTCGTGTTTACCATACAAGCAGCTGTCGATACAACGGTGCGGCCGGAAGTGATTGCTCGTTCATATGACCTGCTCGTTGTTGGTCGCGTCGTTGAGGAGCTGCCTGCAGTCTGGACGACACCGGATGGTAGACGTCCAGCCGTCATTGGGAACAACCTCCCCTATCCAGATGCGATTGTCACTCCATATGTGATCGAGCTAGAAGTCCCCGATTACCTTCGGCCACTGACAGGGCCGGTTATTCCATTGAGCAAAAATGGCCAGGCTATGCGCGGCGTCGAGTCGAATCACATTGTCGCTGTTGTGGTCGGCGGTACCGTTGGTAAGGATTCGTTCGTCAATAACACATACTCTGGTCTGCTCACTGTAGGAGAGCAGGTTCTGGTCGTACTCGTCACGAACCCGACGGCGCAGAGAGTACCATCTGACCAGCTGATTCAGACGACACCTCGCGCGCCATCTGACCAGCTGGTTCCGACAACCGCTGGTCCAGGCTGGTGGATCATTTCGCATTTCGTTCTAAATACCGATGGCACAGCGAAGATCTACGATAAGACGATGTCGGCCACGCAACTTGTCCGCAGTATCCTGGATGCGAGACCCCCCGAACTAACAAATCCAACTGTTCCATAGCGTCGGACTATCACTGGAGGCAGCTATCTAACTGAACGATCGCGCGCTAATACAGAGAGCGAAATCAAACCATGAGACCAAGATCACACGTAATATTCGTTATGATAGCTATAGTGGCTGTGATAGCGGCCCTACAAGCCGATGCCATGGCGTTCACGACTAACAACCGTCCAGCGTATGGCATCAAGACAATGACATATCGCTTCGGATATGACAACAATGACATAATGCTGAATATTATGCCCGGATTAGGCGGCCGCCAATCAGATATCCATGCTCAGATCTCGCGGTCGGCTAATGAATGGTCTGGTATTAGCCAGCTCCGATTCAACCTCGGAAGTACTTGTTCGTCGAGCTGCGGAGGTAACAGCAATTGGCATTGGAGTGCCGCATATATTAGCAATATGGGTATTTACGCATATACTTACCAACTCGCGAACCCTACACCAGGATCCATCACTCGGATTTGGACCATGTTTAATGCCAACCACACTTGGCACATCAGCGATGGGCAAACGCCTGACCTGTATTCGGTGGCGCTTCACGAGTTCGGTCACTGGCTCAAGCTCGATGATGATCCGCAGAAGAAGTATTACGTCCCTGGAGAATGTTCCGGCTACGGCGCGGTCATGATGGGGGGTGTGGGTATCCTCAACAGCCTCTGTACGGACGACAAGGAAGCGGCCAACATGATGTATGGCCCTGATACGCGCTTCGAAGCCGGTCAATATCTCGGGCTATATCAGACCAATCCACTCCACATTACGGGCGTACAGCAATTCAACTGTAGTTCCGGTGTCCCGGATTACTGGACCTATAGCCAGGGGAACACGCCGCCGAGCGGTGGATCGCGGTCGATGCGCTTCTCCGGCTGCGCCATTGCGAATGGTGGCGATCCGAACTTTGCGTACATGAAGCTAGCCAGCGCGAATGAGGATGGCAACGGCAAGAACGGCGCGCCGTGTGGTGCGGGGTGCTACCTTCGGGTGCAGTCGGGGATGGTGTTACGCTGGGAGCAGAACAACCAGTACTCCTGCAAGGTGTCACTCGACATCGAGTTCACCGACGGGTCGGCACTGCGCGACCAGCCGCTCGTTGACAACTACGGCGTCAGCGTCCATCCCGCGCAACGCACGTGCTTCTCGGGCTGGCGCTCAATCTCGATCAATCTCGGCTCGCTGGTCAACAAGCACATCAAGCACATCTTCGTTGTCTACGACGATCCCAACGGCAGCGGTCAGTGGCGCTCGTGGTTCGACAACATCCGCATCACGTATTAGGTGTGTTGCGCGCTATGCAGGCTGGGAGCATCCGTACGGACAGGACCTGGTGTCATCGGGGCGTAGTGGTGGCACCGGAATGGGGTGCTTGATCTGTCACTGCGACTGGCTCCCACAACCAGTCCAGCGTCAGCCAGTCCATTGCCAGGGTGCAGACCCGGGTATCCGTCTCGTCGGTGACAATGAGCCGTCGCCGCTGGACATCGGTCGTGATCGTCACCGTCTGCTCGGCCCAGGCTACGCCAACCCGCATCGAGCGATTCCAGAGATGGATCGTGCCCTGGCGCGTCACCCGGCGGTCCACCCGCAGACTCCGCAGCTGGTCCCAGACCCGATCGAGGCTGCTGCCCGCCCGTCCCCGGTAGTCCGTGGTGGCCGGGGTCCGGGGCTGCTTGCCCTGATTCCAGACCGGCAGCAACGCCGCCAGACCGTCCGGCTCGCCGCGCCAGCTGTGCGCCACCGCCCCATGGAAGCGTTCGACGGCCCCATTGGCCTGGGGTCGGTGTGGGGGTGTCAGGCGATGCGTGATCCCCAGACTCCACAGCCACATGGTCAGCCGACCGGGAACGGCCCGGTGCGCTTCGCGGGCACCCAGGAAGCAGCGTCCCCGATCGGTCTGGATGACCTGCGGCTGGACGCCCTGCTCAGCCAGCACCCCGGCCAGGGCCGCCTGCGCAGCGCGTTGACGCGGTGGTGCCGCGATGGCACCCAGACAGCGTCCCTGGCGCGGTGCCTCCACGACACTCAGGATCCAGCGCCCCCTTTTTCCCCTGCGGGGGCAGCGGCGGTGGGCGGATCGGCGGCGGGAGAATCGGCGGCTCCGGGCGGCGGGATGGCTTTGAAGTCGATCTGCCAGACCGCCTCATCGGCGGCCGGGACCGGCACCTGCCAGCCCAGCGGGATGGCAGCCGGCTGGCGCAGCGACGGGAAGCCCAGACGGCCGAGCCAGTGCTGGATGGTGCGTTCATGCGGGATGGGATCGACCTGCTCAATCTGCAGTTGGTGCTGGATCAGTCGTGCGCCCCAGCCCGGATGTGCCCGCCGAATGGCGGCGATCCGGTCGACGATCGCCGGGGCAACGGTGGCCGGATGGGGTCGATGCGGACGGTGGGAGTGATAGGCCAGACCTGCGGCACCTTCCCGTCGTTCGCGGGTGACCCAGCGGATGACGGTGCGGCGACTCCAGCCGAGGGCGGTGGCGATCTGCTGATAGCTCTCGCCCGCCGCATGGCGCTCGACCATGGCGCGGCGTTCGGCGAGGCTCGTTTCCGTGACGGTCGGCTTGGCTGGTGGCTGTGGCATGGGAACCTCCGTCTGCTGTATCTGAGTGACACCTCCTGCACTGCATCACGAGTGCCATCACTACGCCCCGATGACACCGGGTCCTGTCTGTACGGAGGGTTTGGCGCTTCGATCTTCTTTCCGGGAGGTTGCGAGTCGGCTCGAGCGGAATATCAGACTGCCGACAGGGCTGCTTCGTTGACTGGTGTGTGGGTTGGCTCGGTGGCGGGGGTGACATCGTCGTAGATGACGACGCCGGTGGGCATTGGTTCGCTGGACTGCCGCAGGAAGATGACCAGGTCGTTGGCGGTGACGCGCCAGTCGTTGATGGTGGGGTCGAAGGCGCCGGCCAGGTGGCCGGTGCGGAGCCAGTAGCGCACAGCTGCCGGGTCGTATTGCAAGAACCGCGACACCTCGTCAACGGTGTAGCCATACATTGATCGTCCCGCTCGCCGTGCCTGCGCCATCGGTCGCCCCCGCCTGAACATCCACCGTGTACGTACAGATCAGGATACCACGCCTGTGACTATCTGTCACGAGGGAGCGATGGTGGTTAGGTGGGGCCGGTCAGGTGGTTGAGTGCGCGTTGCTGGACGAGCGCGGCCAACTCGGAGAGTTCCCTATCTGCGGCGGTGTCGCCGGCCTCGATCCGGCGCAGGATCGCGCTGATATCCCAGCCGTGGACCGCGCCGTCCGCCTCGACGAGCGCCAGGACGGCGCGCTCCGGGCCGTCGATTGGGCCGAGCAGCGCCTCCAGCGCGGCGCGGGCGCGACCGCCAGTCGGCGTCGATTCGGTGCGCTGGTCGAGGACGAGCAGATGTCGCCCGGCGGGCAGGATGAACGTGCGGTGGATGCGCTCTTCCCAGCGCGGCGATGGCGGCCAGGCCAGCACGCCAACAATGCCGTCACGCTGCAGCGCCGCGACCATCGCCAGTCGGCGCGCCTCCTGCGCCCCGGTCACGCTGAGGCTGCGTCCGACGAGGAGGATCGTGAATGCCAGCACCGGCGCGAGCAGGGCGAGGACGACGATTCGCGTCGCGCCGGAGACGCTGGATGCGATCGCCACCAGCAGCACCAGCGCGAGGAGGACACCGACGACCATGATCGCCGAGCGGATCTGGCGTCGGCTCATGCGTCTCCGCCGTCGAGCGGCTGCAGGCGACGGGTGAGCTGCTCGCGGCGCTCCTCCAGCCACGGTGGCAGCATCAGCTTCGTGCCCAGCGATTCCGCCGGCTCATCGACGGCGAAGCCGGGATTCGCCGTCGCGATCTCCAACAAGTTCCCGTCCGGATCGCGGAAATAGATGCTGTGGAAGTACTGGCGATCGCGGACCTCGGAGGACGTCACGCCGGCCGATTCGATCCGCTCCTGCCAGCTCAGCTCGGCGGGATCGTCGGGCACGCCGAAGGCGACGTGGTGGGTCTGGCCGGGACCATCGACGGCACGCTCGGTCGTCTCGCGATCGACGAGCGTGACGATGAGGCGCTGCCCCTCCTCGTCATCATCGAGCTCGAAGATGAGGTCGGTGCGGTCGGCGTCGAGCGGGTTCGGCAGATCGCCGAGCAGCGTGAAGCCGAGCAGTTGTTCGTAGTAAACGATGGCGGTGTCGCGCTCGGTGGCCAGCATGCCAACGTGGTCGATTGCGCCGATCTCGATGCCAGGTATCCGCAGCGACGGCGCACCGTCCGGGACGAGCTCGCCCGGCGCGGCGACCAGCTCAATGATCAGCCCTTCTGGATCGCGGAAGCGGATGGCGGGCCGCCCGTGGTCGTCGAACGGGTCGGAGACTTCCACCCCTTCGCGCTCCAGGTGCCCGCGCCACCAGGCAATCGACGCACCGCTGGAGACGCTCAGCGCGATGTGCTCGGTGCCGCCCCAGCCGGTCTGTCCGGGCGATTTCGCGTTCGGCCACTCGAAGAAGGTCAGCAGCGAGCCGGGCGTGCCGGACTCGTCGCCGTAGTACAGGTGGTAGGTCTGCGGCATGTCGAAGTTAACCGTCTTCTTGACCAGTCGCAGTCCCAGCAGGTCGCGGTAGAAGCGCACGTTCTGCAGGGCGTCGCGGGTGACCATCGTCAGGTGGTGATAGCCGGCCAGTGGCTCTATTGCGTTCACGATGACTCCTCTCGATTGGCGGTGCGGTTCTGGATATCCTGCCAGGTTGGGCGACGCAGGTTGAATGTCTCGCCGAGGCGACCAAAGCCGGAGCCGGCCAGCCGCAGGATCGGATCCAGCCGTAGTGGATCGATGCGTCCGTTGTGCCAGATGTCGCTGGCGATGTGGACGCGCAGGACCTCGCCGAGAATGAGGAAGCAGTTGCCGACCGGCTGCGTTGTCACCACGCGCGTCTCGAACGATATCGGTGCCTCTCCAACGCGCGGGGCGGCGATCAGGTCGCAGGCAACCCGACTGAGATTGGCCCAGCCGAATTCATCCTCAGCGGGCAGGAAGTCGGCAGCAGTTGTGTTCAGTTGCTCGAGCAGCGGCTGGCTGGCGATGTTGAGCACGAATTCGCCGGTTGCTTCGCAGTTATTCAATGAGTCCTTGCGACCGACGGAGACGAAGCCGACGATCGGCGGGTCGGTCGAGAAGATCGTCGTGTACGAGTGCGGGGCGAGGTTCGGGGTGCCGTTTGGTGCAAGCGTCGAGACCCAGGCGACCGGGCGTGGTGCAATCGCGGCGTTCATCAGGTGGTACATCGCGCCGGGGCCGACGACAGCCGGTTCGATCACGATCCGCTTGCGGGGATCGGCCACGAGCTCCATTGTCTGCCTCCCGAGATAATGCGAACGGGACGGGCACGCATGCTGCCCGTCCCGTTCGATTCTACCCCCTGGCCCCGTTGTTACTTATCGAGCCAGATATCCCGCATGTAGATGCGCGAGATCGACGGGATGGTCTTGTAGTCCATGACATACGGCTGGGCCGGCCAGTACTGGTTGTACTCAAAGGTCGTCAGGATCGGGCAGAGATCGTTCTCCAGCAGAAGCTGCGCTTCGCGGTAGATCTTCTTACGCTCCTCCAGGTCGACCGTTGTGCGGCCGCGTTCCAGCAGATCGTCGAGCTGCGGGTCGGCAATGCCGGCGTGGTTTGTTGTCGACGCGCTGTGCAGCAGGTCGTACATGTAGCCATCCGGGTCCGGGCTGTAGGTCAGGATGATGTTGAGCAGATCGAAGTCACGCGTCGAGCGATAGGTGTCGAGCAGGTTGCCCCACTCAAGCTGCTCGATCTTCATGTTGACGCCGATTGCGGCGAGCTGCTGCTGCATGATCTGCCCGTTGGACAGGTCGAACGCATACTGCGGCGACGCCTTCATCACGCACTCGAAGCCGTCCGGATAGCCGGCTTCGGCGAGCAGCGAGCGGGCGCGGTCGAGATCCGGGCCGCTATATGGCTCGAACTCGGAGACCGGCACGCCCCAGGTCTCATCGGCCACCGGGATGTAGCCGGAGAGCACGCCATCGCCGAAGATGGTCGTTTCCATCATGGCCTGGCGATCGATCGCCCACGAGAGCGCCTGGCGGACGCGCTTGTCGGACAGCGGTCCCTGCCGGCAATTGATCACGGTCAGCGGTCGCGATGCGGTCAGACCCTTGAACAGCTTGAATCCTTCCTTCTCAAGGGTCCAGGCGTTCTGCGGGTCGAACATGCGCGAGAAATCGTGCTCCTTGGCGCGGATGGCCGCGACGCGCGATTGCTCGTCGGTCGCGATGCGGATCTCGTGCTCGTCGACCAGCGGAATGCCTTCGCGCCAGTGGTCGGCGAACTTCTTCAGCAGCGCATACTCGTTGTTCTGGAACTTCTCCAGCATCATCGGGCCGGTGCCGACCGCAACAGCGGTCAGGTCGCCGTGCTCTTCAACAACTTCGCGCGGGATCATCGCCGAGCCGGGCATCGCCATGTAGGAGACCAGCGGGGCGAACGCGCTCTTGAGGTTGACGATGACGGTCGTCTCGTCCGGCGCTTCGATGCCATCGAGCGGGGTGTACCAGGCCGCGCGGACGCTGCCGATAGATGCATCCGCCGCGCGCTCGATCGAGTACTTGACATCCTCCGCAACGAACTTGCGCCCATTGTGGAACGTGACATCATCACGGATGGTGATCTTGTAGGTGAGGTCGTCGATGACCTCCAGGTTGGTGGCCAGCGCCGGGACGATCTCCAGCGTCGGCGTGAACTCGAACAGGGTGTCGTAGACCTGCTCGAAGACCATCTGGCCGGCGAAGCTGGAGCCGGTATGCGGATCGATGCCGACCGGGTTGGTGTCGAGCGCCGAGATGAGCTTGCCACCCATCTTCGGCGTGCCGGATGCCGTGCCCGTTGTTGCTGAGGCAGCCGCTTCGGTTGCTGCCGCTGTGGCCTCAGCGGTTGCTTCAGGGGTCGCTTCCTTGGTCGCCAGGCCGGTGCTGCCGCCACTGAATGTCTCGACCGTGTTGGTCGGGTCAGCAGCGCCGGAGCCGGTCGTTGTGGCGGTTGGCGAGTCTGGCTCGCTGCCGCAGGCGGCCACGACGGCGCTCATCGCCGCCAGCCCGACGCCGCCGCTCGTCAGCTTGACGAACTGGCGGCGGCTCAGCCTGCCATCGTTGCGCAGGCGGACCAGCTGGTCCAGGATGCGAGTCTGTTGGTCACTCATCGAGTATCACTCCTCCGTACGATTCCCTTACTGTCGCGGCCGGCCGGGCGCGCGACCGAGCAGAATGTCTTTCCAACGTCTGTCTGCTGCGAGTTGCTCTCCCTTCTCACATCTGCTAGCGAGACGATGCGGTGCGCGGGTCGAGCACATCGCGCAGCCAGTCGCCAATCAGGTTGAAGCCCAGGACAGCGATCATGATCGCCAGTCCGGGGAAGATCGCCATCCAGGGGGCTAGCTCCATGAAGCGCTTGCCGGCGTTGAGCATTGAGCCCCACGACGGTTCCGGCGGCTGCGCGCCGAGGCCCAGGAACGACAGCGCCGCCTCAGTCAGGATGGCGAACGAGAACGCGATCGTCGCCTGGACGATCAGCGGTGCCGTCACGTTCGGCAGGACGTGGCGGAACATTGTCCGTCCGGCACTGGCACCGATCACCCGGCTCGCCTCGACGTACTCCTGCGAGCGGACCGCCAGCACCGGCCCACGCACGACACGCGCGAACGATGGTGTGTAGACGACGCCGATCGCGATCATGACGTTCCTCAGGTCCGGACCCAGCACGGCCAGCAGGGCGATGGCCAGCAGGATATCCGGGAAGGCGAAGACGATATCGAGCAGGCGGCTGATGATCGTATCGGTCCAACCACCATAGTACCCGGAGATCAGCCCGAGGATGCCGCCAACGATCAGGGCGATGATGACCGAGATCGCGCCGACCTGCAGCGAGATGCGCGCGCCATAGATGATGCGGCTCAGGATGTCGCGCCCGAACTCATCGGTGCCGAGCGGGTAGTACGACGATGGCCCGAGCAGCCGGTGCTCATTGCGGATCGTGTATGGGCTGTGCGGCGCGATGATCGGCGCGAAGAGCGCCATGATGATCACCAGCAACACGAGCGCCAAACCGATCTTGCCACTCACGCTGCCGCGCAACTGCCGGAGTGCCCGGCTGGGAAGCGAGCGCGTCTTCGGCACGCTCGCTTCCCCGAGTGTTGATGGGGTGATCTCCTGAGTCTGGCTCATGCGCTCCTCCTCGCGGCCGAGGGCTGATGTGCGTCAGGTCTGCTACTTCGGCTGATCATGAATATCGAATGCGGGGGTCGATGTAGGAATAGAAGATGTCCACCGCGAGATTGATCAGCACGAAGGCGATCGTCGTGACCATCACGACCCCCTGGATCATCGGGTAGTCGCGCTGCTCGATCGCGTCGATCGCCAGCCGCCCCATGCCGGGCAGGTTGAAGAGCTCTTCGATAATGATCGCCCCGCCCAGCAGACGCCCAATCTGAATGCCGACGACGGTGATGACCGGGATCATGGCGTTGCGAATGGCGTGACGTGAGATGACGGTGTTGTTGGACAAGCCCTTGGCGCGCGCCGTGGTGATGTATTCGCGCCGCAGCACTTCCAGCAGCGACGAGCGCATCATGCGCATCGTGATGGCTGCCAGCGCCGCGCCGAGCGAGATAGCGGGCAGGATGAAGATCTGGATGTTCTTCCACGGGTCATCGACGAACGACACGTAGTTCGCCGCCGGGAACCAGTGGAAGTAGCGCGATGTCACGAGGATCAGCAGCGTGCCCAGCCAGAAGTTGGGTAGCGATAGTCCGAGTAGACTGACGCCTTGAGCGGCAGCTTCGGCGGTTGTGCCGACTTTGACGGCGGCTATGATGCCGGCCGGTATGGCGATGAGGAGCGCAATAACGACTGAGAAGATCGTCAGCTCAATCGTCACCGGCATCTTCGAGAAGATCTCGCCGCGGACCGACTGGCCGGTGCGGAGCGACGTGCCGAGATCGCCGCGAACGACGTCGCTGGCCCAGTTGATGTACTGGACATAGATTGGCTCGTCGAGTCCGAAGACTTTGCGCAGCTCCTGACGGCGTCCTTCGTCGATCGTCGTCTCATTGCCGAGCATCAGGTCGACGACGTCGCCCGGCACGAGACGGATCAGAAAGAACGTGACCAGCGAAATCCCGATCAGGACGGGAATCAGCGACACAAGTCGCTGTGCGATATACCGAACCATCGGCCTCTCTCCCCCACCAAGCCGTCGGTTCCCGAGGCATGTAGTTGTACGGCGTTTGGAACCCCTGTATACGTCGGTACGATGACGGATTGTACACGAGTCGCCGCAGTGTGCATCGAGGACACAGGGCTATGGACTGCTCGGCGCGTCTGTCAGAGACACGATCCGTCCCGTTGCAACACATGATGCGATGAACAATTCGCGAATTGATTAGCACATGCGCGTCGCTACAGGGACGTACGGAACTGATGAATCAGCGTCCCCCTGCCCTTCCCCAACAACCCCTCGCGCGGCCCAGGCGCGGGCGGTGAGGCGGATGCTGCCGTCGTTGGAGAAGGGGACGGCGGCGCGCAGGCGGTCGCGCAGGGCGTCGCGGCGGTCGTCGTCGAGGGTGGCGACGTAGGCGGGTGCCGTGCCTTGCGCGCCGAGGAAGGGCGACCAGTAGTCGTCGAAGTCGCGGAAGACGGTCGGGATGTCGATCGGGCGCGTGGCGACATCGGTCATGCCCGCTGCGCTGAAGCGCCGTTCGAGCTCGTCGGGATGACAGAGTGACGAGTATTGGTTGCCTTCGTCGTGGGCCACGGCGTCGGGGTCTAGCGCGGTGGCTGCGTCCCAGAAGATGCGCATCATCTCCATGCCGCCAGCGTAGTCCCAGACATAGATGCCGACGGTGCCACCGACGCGGGTGGCTCGCGCGATCTCGGCCATCCCGCCGTCGGGATCGGGCAGGAAATTGAGCATCAGGCCGGAGACGGTGGCGTCGAACGATTCGTCATCGACCGGGAGTGCTTGCGCGTCGCCCGCCTGAAATGTGACGCGCGGGTCGTTGATGAGTGTTCGGGCGTGGGCGAGGAAGGCTGCCGAGCGATCGATGCTGGTAACGGAAAGCGGGTTGGCCATGGCCAGGATCGCAGAGGTTAACGCGCCGGTGCCACAGCCGACATCCAGCCACCGCGCGCCATGATCCACCGCGAGCCAGCGCAATAGCTCAGGGGCGACCATACGGCTCCAGCGTCCGACGTACGGCTCGTAGGACAGGCCACTGCTGAACATGCTCATCGGAACCTCCTGAGATGAATGCTGATGAAGATACGGTTCCGGGTATCGGCGTGTTTGCGCGATGGTAGCATGCGCTCAGGCTGCGATCGATAGGTACGAGAATACGTGCAAGCGGGGTGAGGTGATGGCTAATCCGACGCGAGTCGCCGTCGTGCAGGCGGCACCGGTGCTGTTCGACCGCGAGGCGACGATCGAGAAGTCGGTCGGGCTGATCGGCGAGGC